>Ga0182014_10000845_pt1 | contig 41819 bp, 37 predicted proteins | sample 612S2DmetaG_FD_120489 | JGI IMG/M metagenome (GOLD analysis project Ga0182014, IMG submission 120489) | Permafrost microbial communities from Stordalen Mire, Sweden - 612S2D metaG | ecosystem: Environmental > Terrestrial > Soil > Wetlands > Permafrost | place: Sweden: Stordalen | collected... | reverse complement strand
TACGAGGCGATGCGCGACGCCAGCAAAGAAGCCTGGAATTTCATCGCCAATGACGCGGCTCGAATTACCTCAATCGGAACCAGAGACTGGGCATGCGTCAATCTTTAGGGCTGCTGGTATTACTCCAATGATACAACGCATAATCGGCAAAGCCCACGCGCTCACCACATAACTTCATCACGCCCGGCGGTTCGGCCGGCACCCTGATCCGGTGCAAACCAAACTCCCGCCCCACCGCAATCATCATCGCCGCCACCGTGGGGTGCAGGTGCATGTGCTTATGCGCATCGGCATGGTGCAGTTCCAACCCAGTGGCGGCAAACGCCGCGAACTGCGCCCGGATCTCCGCCCGCAACTCCCGCCGCGCCGCGGGCGAGAAAAAATACTTTACCCCCAACACCGCCTGGTTTTTTCCAAACTTCCCATCCGGCCCGGTGATGTGCGGCAATCGCGCATGCCCCAGCAGCGAATCGCCGTCTACCAGCACCAGGTGCAACCCAACCTTCAGCCCCGGCATCTCTTTCGCCCACCGCACCGCATCCGCCGCCGCCGGTGCCGCCACCATCAAGCTCGTCTGGGTCAGCACCCCTTGTGTAAGCGCCAGCGCCACCGCTTCATTCACCCCCACCGACAACCCAAAATCATCAGCCGAGAAGGTTATGGCCATTTCACTTCCGGCGGCATGGACATGAGGATGGCCTCGGTATTCCCCCCGGTTTTCAACCCAAACATGGTCCCCCGGTCATACAGCAGGTTGAACTCAACATACCGCCCCCGCCGCACCAGCTGCGCCTCGCGCTCCTCGGGCGTAAAACTCTCCCCCATCCGCCGCCGCACAATCTCCGGATAAGCCGCCAGAAACGCCTCCCCCACATCGCGGGTAAAGGCAAAATCCGCCTCCGCATCCCCCGAATCGAGATAGTCGTAGAAAATCCCGCCCGCCCCGCGCGGCTCCTTGCGGTGCGGCAGATAAAAATATTCGTCGCACCATTTTTTGAATTTTTCATAGTAACCCGCACCGTGCCGGTCACACGCGGCCTTGTACGCGGCATGAAAAAACGCCGCGTCCTCGCCCGCTTCCGCCGTCCCCGGCTGCAACGGCGTCAAATCCCCGCCGCCGCCGAACCACCCCTTCGTGGTCACGATCATCCGCGTGTTCATATGTACCGCCGGCACTTTGGGCGAACGCATATGCGCCACCAGGCTGATCCCCGCCGCCCAAAAGGCCGCGTTCTCACCCGCGCCGTGCATCTGCTTGGCAAAATCCGCCGTAAACTGCCCCTGCACCACGGAGATATTCACCCCCACCTTCTCAAACACCTGCCCGCGCATCACGCTCATCATCCCGCCGCCGCCTTCGGGCCGGTCCCACGCGGTGCGCACAAACCTTCCGGGTGCCCCCCCACCCGCGTCCTCAATATCTTCAAAAGCCGCGCAAATCCGGTCCCGCAGGGCGGCAAACCACGCCACGGCTTGGGGTTTCAGGGCTTCATGGGCGGGGGGGAGGGTAAAATCATTCATCGCAAATCATCATAGGGGCTCCATGAACGATCATCCACTCTTGAAATTTTCCGGCGTTCCCGCCATGCGTGTTTCAGAATAACTTGCGCGGCAGGAGACGAGATGGCTGGTACGTCAGAAAATGCAGTGGGGCACGGCGCTGAATCCCGGCGCGGGTTTTTAAAAATCCTTACCGTGGCCACCGGGGCCGTGGGTGCGGCGGCAATCGCCTGGCCGTTTATCGACGCGCTGGGGCCCGATGCCGACGGCACGGCGGCGGCGCACCTCATCGTCAACATCGCCGGCATCCCGGAAAACACCGCCATTACCGTCACTTGGGATGGTCTGCCGGTCTACATCCGCAAGCTCACCGCGCAGCAGACCGCCGACACCCAGGCCGTGGTCACCAGCACTTTGGTCGACCCGGCTGATTTCACCGACCGCGTGAAGCCCGGCTATGAGAGCTTCGTCGTGGTGGTGGGCCTGAACACCGGCGCCCCCTGCGCGCTGGAAGGCAATGCCCCCGCCGACCCGCGCGGCCCGTTCGACGGCTGGCTCTCCCCCTGCGACGGCAGCGTCTACGACCCGCTGGGCCGTGTGCGCGGCGGGCCGGCGACCAAGAATCTGGCGATTCCGCGCTTCAAATTCATCAACGACGCGCAAATTCAGTTCGGCTGAGGACCAGGCACCATGAGCACAGACGTTAAAAAATCCTGGCTGGCCTCCCGGCTGCCTTGCCCCGCCAAGGAATCGGGCCACTGCGCCCCCACGATGGAACGCGGCCGCCGCTACGGAGCCACCCTGCCCACGCTGATCAGCGCCACCGTGCTGTTCCTGCTGGCCTCCGGACTGGTGCAGGCGGTGTATTACAACCCGGCGCACGGGTTCGACTCCATCCAGTTCATCCTGCGCGACGTAAACAGCGGCTGGCTCATCCACGCCTTCCACGTCACCGGCGCCACCATGCTGTTCGCCGCCGTATACGCGCTGCTGTTCCGTGACATCTACCGCCGCGCCTACAAGGCCCCCGGCGAGCTGGTCTGGCTGCTGCGCGTCAAGCTATACGCCCTGCTGCTGCTGGTTGGCTGGCTCGGCTACGCGCTCAGCGACGGCGCCGTAAGCTACTGGAGCCTTACCGGCGCCGCCAATGCCGCCACCGGACTTTCCGGCGTGGCCGGCGCCGTCGGCCGCTGGTTCTTCGGCGGGCCAAACGGTGCAGGCACCGTCGCCCGGCTGGAAGTGTTCCACGCCGTGCTGGCCCTAACCGTGCTCGTCACCCTCGGCGCGCAGCGTTGCGCCGCCCGCGCCCTGGCGCGTCAGGCCCCTGCTCCGAAAAACCCGGTGAGCTGCCACCCGTACTACACCGCGCAGACCTTTGCCGCCCTCTCGGTGTTCGCCCTCATCTTCGCGGTGCTCGTGTTCTTTGCCCCGCATTTCGGCCTCAACCACCTCAACACTGCTGCGTCCGACACACTGGTCGTCCCCGCCGTGCTCAGCCCGCCTTGGTATCTTTCCCCGGTGAGTGCGGTGGCTGGCGTGTTCGCCACCGCCGGCGGCGGCATCTTTGGCGTCGTCGCCATGCTGGCCGTGCTCGCCGCCCTGCCCTGGCTGGACCGCTCCGGCACCAGCAACAAGCGCGGCAAACTCTACCGCCTGCTCATCGGCCTGCTGTTGCTGGACGTCATTGGCCTCGGCTGGAGCGTCTCCGACCCCGCCTGCACCGCGGCCGGCTCGCTCACTTTGGTGTTCACCATCTGGTATTTCTTCCATTTCCTGGTGCTTACCCCGCTGGTCACTGCGTTGGAGGCTGAATAATGCGCCGTATTTTTGCTCCCATACTGGCCGTGGGTCTGTTGTTCGGCGCCGCCGCGCAAGCTGAAGACACACTCTCCCCGCTGCACTGGCAGTCTCAGGGCTCCTTCGGCAGCTACGACAAAGCCGCCGTGCAACGCGGCTTCCTGGTGTACCAGACCGTCTGCGCCAGCTGCCATTCCGCCAACGCGCTGCACTACCGTGACCTCGAAGCTCTGGGTTTCACCCCGGATCAGGTCGCCGGCATCGCCTCCAGCGTGAAACTGGCTGACGGCTCCCCCGCGACGCTGAACGATGTGTTCAAGGCCCCCGGCGTTGGCGCTGCCGCCTTTGGCGGGGCATTGCCGCCGGACCTCTCAAACATTGAGACCTCCCGCCCGCACGGGTTGCACTACATCTACGGCCTGCTCACCGGCTACGCGGCCGCCCCGGCCAGCGTCACCCTGCTGCCCGGCCGCTTCTACAACACGGCGTATCCGGGCAACCAGATCGCCATGCCGCAGCCGCTGAAGGGCAACGAGGTCACCTACGCCGACGGCACCGCCGCCACCCTGCCGCAGGAAGCCGCCGACGTCAGCGAATTCCTCGCCTGGTCCGCCGACCCGAACCTCAACGCCCGCCACGAAGTCGGCCTGCGCGCAGTGCTCTTCCTGCTGTTCCTGAGCATCATCGCCATCGCCACCAAGCGCAAAATCTGGCGCGAGACGGTTTAAACCGCAGCTCAACCGGCCCTTCAAAAAACGGCGCCCCAACAGGGCGCCGTTTTTCGTTCGCCCATAGTCAAACCAGGGCAAAAACCCTAAACGGGCGCAAACTCATTTTCCAACAAGGGCGCAGGCATGACCAACTCCACTTCCCCCGTCATCGGCATCATCGGCGGGTCCGGGCTGTATAATATCGAAGGCCTGACCAACACGCGCTGGGAACGCGTCGCCACCCCCTGGGGCGAAGCCTCCGACGAACTGCTAATCGGCGAATTCGCCGGCACCAAAACCGTCTTCCTCCCCCGCCACGGCCGCGGCCATAAAATCCCACCCAGCGAGCTCAACTACCGCGCCAATATCGACGCTTTGAAACGCGCCGGCGTCACCGACATCATCTCCCTCTCCGCCGTCGGCTCGCTGAAGGAAGAACTCCCCCCCGGCCATTTCGTCATCGTCGACCAGTTCATCGACCGCTCCTTCGCGCGTGAGAAAAGCTTCTTCGGCACCGGCTGCGTCGCGCATGTCTCCATGGCCCACCCCACCTGCCCGCGCCTCGGCGACGCTCTGGAGGCCTCGGCCAAGGAACTCGGCCTGCCCTTCACCCGTGGCGGCACCTACATCGTCATGGAAGGCCCCCAGTTCTCCACCCTGGCCGAAAGCAATCTCTACCGCTCCTGGGGCTGCTCGGTCATCGGCATGACCAACATGCCCGAGGCCAAACTCGCCCGCGAGGCGGAAATTGACTACGCCAGCATCGCCATGGTGACTGATTACGACTGCTGGCACGAAGGCCACGACGCCGTGACCGTGGACGCCGTGGTGCGCGTGCTACTCGATAACGCCGACAAGGCCCGCAACCTGATCAAATCCGTGCTGCCGAAAATCGGCGCCCCGCGCGGCCCCTGCCCCGCCGGCTGCGACCGCGCGCTCGAATACGCGCTCATCACCGCGCCGGAAGCCCGCGCCGCCGCCATGCTCGCAAAACTTGACGCGGTCGCCGGCCGAATCCTCTAAATCACGCTCCAAACCAGGCTGGCGGCGATGCCGAACATGATCAGTGCGATCACGGCATCGAGCACCCGCCACGCCATGGGCCGGGCAAACACCGGCCCCAGCAGCCGCGCGCCAAAGCCCAGCGTGGAAAACCACAGCACGGAAGCCGCAATCGCCCCCAGCGTATAAGCGCCCCGGGCAGTCCCCGGATACCGCCCGGCGATACCGCCCACCAGCACCACCGTATCCAGATACACATGCGGATTAAGCAGCGAAACCGCGAGCAGCGTGCGCGCCGCCTTCACCCGCGTAAGCGGCACGCCCTCCGGTGGCAGCAGACTCGCTGGATGCAGCGCCCGCCGGACCGCCAGCACCCCGTAGCCAGCAATAAACGCCGCCCCGGCCCAGGAAATGAATTTCAGCACGCCCGCATGCGCATGCACAAAACCGCCAAACCCGGCGGCTCCGGCAATCACCAGCGTGGCGTCGATCCCAATGGCGATGCCCACCAGCAATCCCACATTGGCCCGCAGCAGCCCCTGCCGGAGAATAAAAGCATTTTGCGCGCCAATGGCGACAATCAGCCCCGCCATGAGGGCAAAACCAGCCAGCGCCGGGGCGAGCATTGTGTTCATGGCAGCCGATCTAACCCCTTGGTCTTATTCCTGGCAAACTGCTAGCGTTGCCCGCATGATCCTCACCGGCGCGCTCGCGGCATTCCTGCTCGCCTTTCCGGCGCTGTTCTCAATCGTCAACCCGCTGGCTGGAGCGATCATCTTCAACGAGGTCACCACCCAGCAAACACACCCCCAGCGCGTCGCTCTGGCCCGGCGCGTCGCGGTGTATTCCACCATTGTCATGCTCATCTCGCTGCTGGCCGGCACCTATATCCTCAGCTTCTTCGGCATATCCCTCAACGCCCTGCGCATCGCCGGCGGCGTTGTCGTCTCGCTGCGCGCGTACGAGATGCTCTCGGCCCCGGACACCACCTCCGCGCGCAAAGAGCAGGAGGCCCGTCCGGTCGGCGAGGCGCACAGCCAGGACCTCGCCGGTTTCGCCTTCTTCCCCCTCACTTTGCCCTTCACCACCGGCCCCGGCACCATCGCCGTGGCGGTCTCCATCGGCTCGGTGCGGCCGGACGACCTGCAAGGCATGGCGGTGTTCTACGCCGGCGCCAGCCTCGCCGTACTCGCCTTGTCCGTGCTCATCTGGGTCACCTACACCACCGCCGACCGCATGGCCGTGGTTCTGGGCACCGTCGGCCGGCAGGTCTCCGCCCGCCTTGCCGCGTTTTTGCTCCTGGGCATCGGCGTGCAAATCGCCATCTCCGGCTTCGTCCCCGTGCTGCACGAGGCCCTAGGCCGCTAATCCCCCCGACTCCGCCGCATTGCACAACGCGCTGGGCAGATAGGCGCCGAAAGATAGGTGCAAATTATAAGCGCGCTTATAATGTAGTGCGCTATGAGCCAGGAATTCGACCGCGATTTATTTTTACTGCTGCACGACGTCGCCCGGTTGATCCGCGTCGAGGCGGACAAGCGCGCCCGCGTCATGGGCATGACCCGCGCGCAATGGGGCCTGCTGCTGCGCCTCGCCCGCAACCCGGGCCTCAGCCAGAAGGAAGTCGCCGATCTGCTGGAGGTCGAGCCGATTTCCGTCGCAAGGCTGGTTGACCGGCTGGAAGCCGCCGGGCTGGTGGAACGCCGCGCCGACGACCAGGACCGCCGCATCTGGCGGCTGCACCTGCTCCCGCGCGCTACCGCCAAGCTGGAGGAAATCAGCCGCCAACGCGAGTGCCTGGCCGAATTCATCGCCGACGGCATTACCGACTCGACCCGCGAGACCATGATCGACGGTCTGCAACGCATGAAAACCAATTTATTGCAGGCAGCGCCTGCCACCATACTCAAGGAGACGGCGTAATGTCGCAGGCAAATACCGTGGCAAGGGACAAACCCGCGCAACAGACCCTCCCGGGCGCCGCGGCAGTCCGGCGGATCAACCGCAACCGGCTGCTGCGCCCCATCCTCATGTTCGGCGGCGTTTTCGTCGTGTTGCTCGCCACGCTTATCTTCTGGCTTACCAGCGGCCGCTACGTCGGCTCCGACGACAGCTACGTGGATGCCGCGAAAGTCTCCCTCTCCACCGACGTCTCCGGCCTCGTCTCGCAGGTCTACGTGCATGAAAACCAGCATGTCGCCGCCGAACAGCCGCTGTTCAGCCTGAGCCAAACCGGATTCGACATCGCGGTTGCGGGCGCGCGCGCGCAGCTGGCGCAGGCGGTGCTGGACATCAGCGCCGCTAAACGCGGCTACGCCCAGGCGCTGGCGCAGATCGGCGAACAGAAAATCGAGATCGCCAAGGACCAGGCCGACCTCACCCGCTTCGCCGCCGTCGTCGGCAACGGCGGCGTCACGCGCTCCACCTTCGACGACGCGCAATTTGCCCTCTCCGCCGACCAGGCCAAGCTCGATGAACTGCAACAGGCCGCCGGCATCCAACTCGCCAAACTCAACGGCGACCCGAACATCCCCGTGGAAAATACCCCCGAATACCAGAACGCCCAGGCGGCGCTCAACAACGCGCTCACCTCGCAGAAGGACAGCGTCGTGCGCGCGCCCTATTCGGGCTACGTCACCCAGGTCGAGCAATTGCAGCCCGGCATGTTCCTCGCCGCCGGCACCGCCGCCTTCGGCCTCGTCTCCGACACTGACGTCTTCGTCACCAGCCAGCCGAAGGAAGACCAGCTCACCTGGGTCCGCGACGGCCAGAGCGTGGATATTTCCGTGGATAGCTACCCCGGCAAGACCTGGAAAGGCGTGGTCGAGAGCATCAGTCCCGCCAGCGGCTCGGAATTCTCCATCCTCCCGGCGCAGAACTCGTCGGGCAACTGGGTGAAAGTGGTGCAGCGCATCCCCGTGCGCATCAAAATCACCTCCGGCCCCAACGGCTTCCTGCTGCGTGATGGCATGAGCGCCGAAATCTCCATCGACACCCAGCACCACAGGCATCTGTCGGACCTGTTCTGATGTCCGCCGAGCAACTGGAGGCGGGAGAACACACACCGAACCGGGCGCTGATCACCATCTGCCTGATGATCGCCACCTTGATGCAGGCGCTGGATACCACCATCGCCAACGTGGCTTTGCCCTACATGCAAGGCGCGCTCTCGGCCTCCTACGACCAGATCACGTGGGTGCTGACCTCCTATGTCGTCATGGCGGCAATCATGACCGCCCCGGTCGGCTGGCTCTCGGCGCGCTTTGGCCGCAAGAACCTGTTCGTCACCTGCCTGGTCGGCTTCACCATCACCTCCATGCTCTGTGGCCTCGCCGGCTCGCTGACGCAGATCGTTGTCTACCGCCTGCTGCAAGGCGCTTTCGGCGCCGCCCTGGTGCCGCTCAGCCAGTCCACCATGATGGACATTTACCCCGCCGCGCAGCGCGGCACCGCCATGTCCATCTGGGGCATGGGCGTCATGGTCGGCCCCATCCTCGGCCCCACGCTCGGCGGCTACCTCACCGCCAATTTCGACTGGCGTTACGTCTTCTTCGTCAACCTGCCCTTCGGCATCGCCGCCATCGCCGGGCTGGTGCTGCTCATGCCCAGAGTCAAACCGCGCGGCACCGGAAGGTTTGACTGGACCGGCTTTGCGGTGCTCTCGCTCGGCCTCGCCGCTCTGCAAATCGCGCTCGACCGCGGCGAAGAGCTGGACTGGCTCGGCTCAGGCACCATCATCGCCTGCTTCGTCCTCGCCGGCCTCGGCTTCTATTTATTCACCGTGCACATGCTCACCGCGCGCAACACCTTCATCCCCCGCGCCGTGTTCAACGACCGCAACTTCATCGCCGCCCTCATCACCATGGCCTCGGTCGGCATGGTCCTGCTCGCCTCTTCCGCCTTGCTGCCGCCCTACCTGGAAAACCTCGGCAACTTCCCCGTTGCCACTGCCGGGCTGCTCATGGCGCCGCGCGGGGTCGGCACCATGGCTACCATGCTCATCGCTGGGCGGCTGGTCAGCCGGGTCGACGCACGCCTGCTCATGCTGTCCGGCTACATCATGCTCGGTTTCTCGATCTTCATGCAGACCGGCTGGACGCCTTCCAACTCTGCCGCCTATATCGCGCTCACCATCTTCATCCAGGGTGCCGGGCTCGGCTTTGTCTTCGTCCCGCTGCAGGTCGTCGCTTTCTATACCCTCCCGGCCGAACTGCGCACGCAAGGTACCTCCCTGCTCAGCCTGGTCCGCAATGTTGGCAGCGCCATCGGCATATCGGTAACCACCTCGCTGCTCGACCACGCCGGCCAATACGAACACGCCAACCTGGCGCAGTTCATCACTCCGTTTAACCGGGCGCTGCAAACCGGCGGCGCGGTCAGCCATCTCCTTGCTCCCGCCACCCCCGGCGGTGCCGCCCTGCTCAACAGCATGGTCAACACCCAGGCACAGATCATCGCCTACATGGACGACTATAAATTCCTGCTCTTCACCACCATCCCGGCCATGGCCTGCCTGCTGCTCATGCGCCGGCCCGAGATCAACCGGCCCCCCGCCCTCGACCATGGGGCCTTCGATTAACCCCCGCTCCCGCGCTGTCGACAAATCCGCCTTAACTGCCGCATGGTAGTGCGGGAGTGCGAACGATCAGACTCTAGAGGGCATGGGCATTGGCGGATAATCTAAAGACCGAAATCATGGTGATCCGCCGGAGCGGATTGTTCCTCTCACCCTGGTATCTCTCGCAACACCGCGAGGTCGAAGCGCGTGGCGAAGACGGCGTCTCGCATTTCTGCCAGATCGGCTGGCGCCAGGGCGCGCGGCCCAACCCGTATTTCGACCCCGGCTGGTATCTGGCCCATAACCCCGAGGTCGCCGCCGCCGGCATTAACCCGCTGGTGCACTACATTGCCTTCGGAGAGGCCGAGGGCCTCGACCCGTCGCCCTGTTTTTCCGTGCGCTGGTACCGCGAAACCTACGGGCTGGGGCCAAAAGACCTCTGCCTGAAGCACTACCTGGACCGCCGCTTCACCGGCCAGGTGAACCCGGTCCCGGTGTTCGATGCCGCCTATTACCTGGAAACCAACCCGGACGTCGCCGCCGGCGGCGCCGACCCATTCGAGCATTTCCTGATTTTCGGCACCGTGGAAGGCCGCAACCCGTCGCCGGATTTCGACATCAAATTCTACCTCAACCGCTACGGCAACATGCTCGGCGGCCAGAATCCCCTGCTGCACTACCTTGCCAACCGCGAGAACGGCATGTTCCTGCCGGCAAGGCCGGAGCAAGAGGGCCTGGTTCCCGCCGCGATGAAACACGCCACCCGGCCCTCCGCGCATTTCGAGGAATTCCGCCCCGTCCCGGCCCACGCCAAACGCAAGGCCAAACTGCTAGCCTATTACCTGCCGCAATTCCACCAGATCCCCGAGAACGACGCCTGGTGGGGCAAGGGCTTTACCGACTGGACCAACCTCGGCCGCGCCCTGCCGCGCTTCGCCGGCCACCTGCAACCGCGCATCCCGCGCGACCTCGGCTATTATTCGCTGGACAATCCAGACACATTACGCCGCCAGATTGAAATGGCCAAAGGTGCCGGCCTCTCCGGCTTCGTCTTCTACACCTACTGGTTCAACCGCCACCGGCTCCTGGAAAAGCCGCTCGAACAACTCCTCGCCGACCCCAGCCTGGATTTCCCCTTCTGCGCGATGTGGGCAAACGAAAACTGGACGCGCCGCTGGGACGGGTTGGAAAACGAGGTGCTGATCGCGCAGGAGTACCTGGAAAGCGACGACGCCGCCCTCATCGCCTGCTACGCCCGCCTGTTCGCCGACCCCCGCTACATCCGCGTGCAGGGCCGCCCCTTGTGGATGATCTACCGCGTGACCCTGGTGCCCGACGCCACCGCGCGCATCGAAAAATGGCGCAAAATGTTCCGCGAACTGCACAACGAGGACCCGCTGATCGTGATGGCGCAAAGCCTGGGCGATTACGACCCGCAACCCTACGGGCTGGACGGCGCGGTGGAATTCCCCCCCCACAAACTCAGCCAGGAAACCGATCGCCTCAACGGCACGCTCGACCTGCTGGACCCCGATTTCATCGCCACCGTGCATGACTACGAGGCCATCGCAAAAACCTCGCTGACCATCAACGAGCCGGACTACCCGCTGATCAAAGCCATCGTCCCTGGCTGGGACAACGACCCCCGCCGCGAGGGTAAGGGTCTCGCTTTGCACGGCGCCACGCCGGACAAATACCAGGCATGGCTTGAAAAACTTATAGGCTACACCAAGGAAAAACCATTTTATGGCGAGCAGATACTCTGCGTGAACGCCTGGAACGAATGGGCCGAGGGCGCCTTCCTGGAACCCGACATTCATTTCGGTGCCGCCTTCCTCAACGCCACCAGCCGTGCCATCTGCGAGCGCGACACCGCCGAATTCGCCGCCGGGATTCTTCTCGTCGGCCACGACGCGCAACCGCACGGCGCCCAGCTTCTGCTGCTGCACGTCGCCCGCCAGCTGCGCCGCCAATGGGGCATCAAAATACACCTGCTGCTGCTCGGCGTCGGCCCGCTACTCGGCCCATATTACGAAACCGCCGATGTCTCCGTCGCCTACGACAAAACCATCATCGGCAACCTGCTCGACAAATACCGCGCGGCGGGCATCCACACCGCCATCGTCAATTCCGCCGCCTCGTCACGCGTTGTACCCTGGCTCGAAAACCGCGGCATCAAAACCACGCTGCTGGTGCATGAAATGCCGCAACTGCTGAAGGAATATAACCTCGAAATCCAGGCCCGCCTCGGCGCCGCCGCCGCCAGCCATCTGGTGTTTGCCTCCACCTACGTCGCGGAAAAATTTGCCGCCGCGGTCAACCTCCCAGCCGCCAACACCGTCATTTTACCACAGGGCAACTACCAGAACATGAAACTTGACGCCGCCGCGCGCGGCCGCATCCGCCGCGCGCTGAACATCGGGGACGAAGACTTCCTCATACTGGGTGCCGGCTTCGCGTATATCCGCAAGGGCTTCGACCTCTTCCTGCAACTGGCGCGCAAACTCACCGGCCTGCGCGGCGATGTGCATTTCGTCTGGGCCGGTGACATCCAGCCCACGCTAAAAACCTATCTCGGTCCCGAAATGGATAAGCTCACCGCCGCCGGCCGCTTCCACCACATCCCCTTCACCGAGCGCGTCGCCGAATATTTCTCCGCCGCCGACATCTTCGCCCTCACCTCGCGCGAGGACCCTTACCCGACCGTGGTGATGGAAGCCCTGGCCTGCGGCGTGCCCTGCGTCGCCTTCGACGAGTCCGGCGGCATCCCTGAACTGCTCCGGAAAGAAAAAGCCGGCCGCGTCGCCAAACTTGCCGATACCGAGGATTTCCTGGCGGAGCTGACCAGCCTGCTCGACCACGAAAAACTCCTCCTGCTCCGCCCGCGCCTCGCCGCCATGGCGTTGAAAAAATTCGACTTCCCGGACTACGTAGAAAGGCTCCTGCGCCTCAGCCAGCCCGGCCTGCGCACGGTGAGTGTTGCCGTCATCAACTACAACTACGCCCGCTATTTGCCGCAGCGCCTGGACTCCCTGTTCGCGCAAACCTACCCGGTGGCCGAAGTCCTCTTCCTCGACGATGCCTCCACCGACGACTCCCTCGCCGTTGCCCAAAGCACCGCCGATGCCGCCAAACGCACCATCCGCATCGTCGCCAACAACGAGAATTCCGGCTCCGTCTTCGCGCAATGGCGCCGCGCCGCGCGCGAGGCCAAGGGCGAGTTCATCTGGCTCTGCGAGGCCGACGACAGCACCAACCCCGCCTTCCTCTCCCGCCTAATGGAGGCCATGGCGGGGAACGAAACCACCCTGCTCGCCTTTACCGACAGCCGCGCCATCGACGAGACCGGCAAGCAGGTCATGCCCAGCTACCAATCCTACTACTTCGACTCCGGCGTAAAAGAGCTTGCCGCCTCGGGCATCTGGGACGCGCAAACCTTCGCGCAACGTATTCTCCCCGTCCGCAACCTCATCCCCAACGTCAGCGGCGTGCTGTGGCGGCGCGAGGCCCTGCTCGCCGCGCTCAATGAGCTGCCAAACATCGAAACCTGGCGCCTCGCCGGCGACTGGCTGCTCTACCTCACCTTGCTCGCCGGCCAAAAGGGCAGCGTCGTCTACCTCGCTGAGCCGCTGAACACCCACCGCCGCCACGGCAGCGGCGTCACGCAACGCCTGGATGCCAAGGCGCATGTCGCGGAAATCGCCGCAATGCACAAAATCGCCGCGCAAACCCTCAAACTCGACAAACCCGCCCTTGCGGAACAGGCCGCCTATCTCTCCCGCGTCTCCGCCCAACTTACCGCCGCCAAACAAAAACCCGCCAAGACGGTTGCACGCAAGGGCAAGGTCTGATTGAACGTGCCTATCAAAACCTCGCTAGACCAGGATGTTGCATGAAAATTCTCCTCACCGGCGGCTGCGGCTTCATCGGCTCGGCGGTGATCCGCCGGGCCATCGGCGCCACCGGGCATGAAATCATCAATATCGACAAAATGACCTACGCCGCCTGCGAGGACGCGCTGGAAACGGCTCTCGGCCACCCCCGCCACACCCTCGTCAAGGCCGACATCACCGACGCCGCGGCCATGCGCGCCGCCTTCACCACTCACCAGCCCGACGCGGTGATGCATCTGGCCGCCGAAAGCCATGTGGACCGCTCCATCGACGGCCCCGCCGCCTTTATCCATACCAACATCACGGGCACGTTCATCCTGCTGGAAGCCGCACGTGAATATTATGCGACCTTGTCCGGCGAACGCCGCGCAAACTTCCGCTTCCACCACATTTCCACCGATGAAGTGTTCGGCGCCCTGGCGGACGAAGACCCGCCGTTCAACGAGCACACCCCCTACGACCCGCGCAGCCCCTACTCCGCCAGCAAGGCCGCGTCCGACCATCTGGTCCGCGCCTGGGGCCACACTTATGGTCTGCCGGTCATCGTCTCCAACACCACCAACAACTATGGCCCCTGGCAGTTCCCGGAAAAGCTCATCCCGCTCATCCTGATCAACGCCATCGAGGAAAAGCGCCTGCCCGTCTACGGCGACGGTAAAAACACCCGCGACTGGCTGTTCGTCGACGATCACGCCGAGGCCCTGCTGAAAGTCGTGGAATCCGGCACGCCTGGGGAAACATATTGCATCGGTCCCCGCCAGCCGCGCAAAAATATCGACGTCGTCCACGCCATCTGCGCCATCCTGGACCAAAAACTACCCAGCCCCAACGGCCCGCGCGCCCGCCTCATCACCTATGTGCGCGACCGCCCCGGCCACGACCACCGCTACGAAATCGACCCCAGCAGCGCCGAACAAGCCCTGGACTGGAAGGCTGCACATAATTTCGAGCAAGGCCTCGCCGCCACCATCGACTGGTACCTCGCCAATCAGGATTGGTGGCGCGGGATTCAGGCCAAAAAATACGCCGGCCAACGCCTCGGAGAGGCAAAAGGCCCCCGCCTCGGAGAGGCAAAAGACGAACGCCTCGGAGAGGCAAAAGACGAACGCCTCGGAGGAGCAGCAAAATGATCACCAAGGGCATTCTCCTCGCCGGCGGCTCCGGCTCGCGGCTGCACCCCATGACCCAGGCGACCTCCAAACAATTGCTGCCGGTCTACGACAAGCCGATGGTCTACTATCCGCTCTCCACTTTGCTGCTCGCCGGCATCCGCGATGTCCTCATCATCTCCACCCCCGCCGACCTGCCGCAGTTCAAGCGGCTGTTCCACGACGGCTCGCATCTTGGCGTCCGCATCACCTATGCCGAACAGCCCAGCCCCGACGGCCTCGCCCAGGCCTTCCTCATCGGCGAGGACTGGATCGCCGGCGAGCCGTGCGCCCTGGCTTTGGGTGACAACCTCATCCATGGCGACCACCTCTCCACTTTGCTCCGCGCCGCCGGTGCCCGCCCGGAGGGTGCCACCGTCTTCGCCTATCAGGTCCGCGACCCGGAACGCTACGGCGTCGTCACCTTCGATGCCGACAGCAAAGCCATCGACATCACCGAAAAACCCAAACACCCGACCTCTCCCTGGGCGGTGACGGGGCTGTATTTTTATGACCACCGCGTCACCGAATTCGCCCGCCAGGTCAAACCCTCGGCCCGCGGGGAGCTGGAAATCACCGACCTCAACCAGATGTACTTGCGCGAGGGCACGCTGCATGTGGAACGCCTCGGCCGTGGCACCGCCTGGCTGGACGCCGGCACGCCTGACTCCCTGCTGCAAGCCGCCACCTTTGTGCAGACCATCCAGAGCCGCCAGGGCAATCTGGTCGGCTGCCCGGAGGAAGTCGCCTACCGCATGGGCTTCATCGACGCCGCGCAGCTCAACGCGCAAGCGGAACGCATCGGCAAAACCGAGCTTGGCCGGACCCTCGTCAACATCGCCAACGGGACGCACATCTGATGAAAATCGAACCGCAGAAAATCCCCGAAGTCCTGCTCATCACCCCGCCAAAATTCGGCGATTCCCGTGGCTTTTTCTCCGAAACCTGGAGTGCCGCCAAACTCGCCGCGCAGGGCTTCAACGAGCATTTCGTGCAGGACAACCACAGCCTCTCCGCCCAGGTCGGCACCATCCGCGGCCTGCACTGCCAAGCCGCCCCCAGCATCCAGGGCAAACTGGTCCGCGTCATCAAAGGCGCTATCTGGGACGTCGCGGTGGACATCCGCCAAGGCTCCCCAACCTACGGCCAGTACGCCGCCGCCATTCTCAGCGAGGCCAACTGGGCACAGCTCTGGATCCCCGGCGGCTTCCTGCACGGTTTCTGCACCATCGAGCCCAATACCGAGGTCATCTACAAAGTCACAGGTGATTACGACCGCGCCGCCGAGCGCGCCGTCATCTGGAACGACCCGTCACTTAATCTCCCCTGGCCCGTAGACTCCGGCAAAGCGCTGCTGTCCGACAAAGACTTAATCGCCCCCCGCCTTTCTGACTGCGAACCCTGGTTCACCTATCAATGATCCTCATAACCGGCGCCTCCGGCCAACTCGGCCGGGAACTCAGCAAACTCGCCGCCGAGCGCGGGCTGGAGCATGCCGCTCTCAGCCGCCCGGAGTTCGACTTCGAGAAACCCGAGACCATCGAAGCCGCCTTCCAAGCCGCCAAGCCCACCCTTGTCATCAACGCCGCCGCCTACACCGCCGTTGACGCAGCGGAGGCGAATGTGGAGGCCGCCACGGCAGGCAACCACGCCGGCCCGCTGCGTCTCGCCCAATTGTGCGAAGCCGCCGGCATCCCTTTTATCCACGTGTCCACCGACTATGTCTTCGACGGTGAAAAAGGCGCCCCCTATGTGGAATCCGACGCCACCGCCCCAACCGGCGTCTACGGCGCCACCAAGCGCGCCGGTGAAATCGCGATCCTGGCCGCCTGCACAAAAGCCATCATCCTTCGCACCGCCTGGGTCTACGCCGCTCACGGCAAAAACTTCTGCCGCACCATGCTCGGCGCCGGGCGGCGCTTTCCCACCCTGCGCGTCGTCGCCGACCAGCACGGCACCCCCACCGCCGCCCCGGACCTCGCCCGCGCCATTCTGGACATCGCCGCCCGCCTCACCCAAACCGGCTGGCGCCCCGAATACCGAGGCATTTTCCACGCCACCGGCACCGGCGAGACCACTTGGCACGGCTTTGCCTGCGCCATTTTCGAGGAAGCCGCCACCGCCGGACAAAAACCTCCCGAGGTGCAACAAATCACCACCGCCGACTGGCCAACCCCCGCCCGGCGCCCCGCCGATTCGCGGCTGGATTGTACCAAACTGGCCCAGGTCTTCGGCATCACCCTGCCCCACTGGCGCGCCAGCCTCGGGCCAATCGTCAAGCAATTACTGGTCCTCGACCCACCCGCCTGACGCCCCCAACCCAGACCTCTATGTGGCAACGCAGCATCGGTTGCGGTAATTCATTGCCTAGTGTCGCATTGACTCTGTATAACGCGCACAAATACGTGAATTACTAAGGACATGAAACAGCGCATGATGAGAGCCCTATGTTCAGTGTCCGAACTCGCTCGCTGCGGTGCCGGCTGTTGAGCCTGCACCCGCCCGCCTCTGCCCGGCCAATGGTCACTATCCTGCTTTCCACCTACAATGGTGCGCGCTTTCTGCCGGCGCAGTTGCAAAGCTTCACCGCGCAAAATTACAAAAACTGGGTTCTGCACTGGCGTGACGACGGTTCCACCGACGCCACCATCGCCATCATGCGCGACTTCACAGCCCATAACCCCGGCCGCTGCATCGAATCCCCCACGTCCGGCCCGCATCTGGGCGCGTCAGAAAGCTTCCTGACCCTGCTTCACGAAGACGCCCCCGCTGCAATGGTAGCCTTTGCCGACCAGGACGATGTCTGGCTGGTCGAAAAACTACAGCACGCGGTGGAAGCCCTTACCCACGCCGGCAACGGCCCCGCCCTATATTGCGCCCGGCAATACCTGGTCGATGAAGCCCTGCGCGGCACGAAACTCTCCGTCCCACACCGCAAAGCACCCGGCTTTCCCGCCAGCCTCACGCAGAACATCGCCAACGGCAACACGTTGGTCATGAACACCGCCGCCGCCGCGCTGGTCGCCGCCATGGGCCGGCCCGAAGGCACGGTCCACGACTGGTGGAGCTATATCGTCGTCTCCGCCTGCGGCGGCCGCATTATTTTCGACGAACGCCCGCAGGTCCTCTACCGCCTGCACAAAAACAACCTCATCGGCTCCGCCCGCCCGCTCCCCGCCCGTGCACTGGCCGCCATTCGCCGCGGCCCGACGGTCTTCATGACCATGATGCGCCGTCACGCGGACATGCTCGCCACCGGCGCCAACCACATCACCCCGCAGGCCCGCGGCGATCTCAAAACCATCCAATCCGCCCTGTACGGCGGCTTCTCCGCAAGGCTCACCGCCCTGCGCTGCTCACGCTTCCGCCGCCGCACCACGCTGGAAAACCTGCTCTTCGGCTTCTGGCTGATCACCGAACGCGCCGCCAATACCCGCTTCCAATCCCCCCGCCGTCAAACAGTCCCGCATCCTGTAACCCCCGCGGGGCTGGGGACTGAAGCTAAGTAGGGGGGCTAAGTAGGGCCAGGGGGCATCGGCCCCGCCGGTCTTAGGCAGCGGCGCGGCGTTTGGCCGGGGATAATGGCGTAGGATCGTCGGCGGACGGGCTCAGGGCCTCGAGCAATGCATTGCGAAGCTGGTTGAGTTTGCGCTCATTTTCCACCTTCATGCCGAACACGTCTTTCACGTAAAACACGTCCACCGCGCGCACGCCGTAGGTGGTCACGTGCGCCGAGGCGATCTGCAACCCCTGCTCGGAGATCGCCGAGGTCACGTCATGCAGCAGGCCCGGCCGGTCACGCCCATTAACCTCGATCACCGTATGCCGGTTGGAGGCGCGGTTATCCACCACCACGCGCGGCGGCACATGGATGGCGCGCATCCGCCCGGGAATCAGGCTGCGTGTCGCCTTGCGAATTTCGGAGGCCAGTTTCAACCGCCCGGAGAGCGCCTGTTCGATCAGCGATGACAACCGCGCCAACCGGTGCGGCGCATCATACGGCCCCCCGGCGGCGTCCTGAATCCAGAACGTATCCAGCGCCATGCCGTCGGTCAGCGTGTGAATCCGCGCATCCACAATCGAGGCCCCGGCAATCGCCAGCGCCCCGGCAATGCGGCTGAACAGCCCGGCATGGTCAGCGGTATAAACCACCACCTCGGTCACGGCGCGCGCCGGCAACGGCTCGGCATGCACGGTCAACGGCGCATTGCGCAGCTTGGCATCACGGATCATCCGCGCGTGCCGCTCGATGCTCTCGGGGTCAAAACCAAGCCAGTAGGAAGGATACCCCAGCGAGAGAAACTCCTCGCGCACCAGCTCCGGCCAATCGCCCAGCAGGGAGGACACAACTTCCTTCACCCGGCTGATCCGCGCGTCGCGCTCGGTGGTGGAAAGCCCGCCCTCCAGCACTTCCGCCACGCGCGAATACAACTCGCGCAGCAGCGTCGCCTTCCAGCCATTCCAGACTTTCGGCGAAACCGCCCGCATGTCGGAAACCGTGAGAATCAGCAGCAGCCGCAGCCGCTCGGGGCTCTGAATGGTGTCCGCCAGGTCCAAAATGGTCTTCGGGTCATCAATATCGCGGGAAAACGCTGTCTGCGTCAGCATCAAATGGTGCAGCACCAGCCAGGAGACCATTTCCGTCTCCTCGGCGGACAGCCCCAGCGCTGGCCCGACGTACAGTGCGATTTCGGCCCCCAGCACGGAGTGATCCCCGCCCCGCCCCTTGGCGATATCGTGCAGCATCAGCGCCACATACAGCGCCCGGCGCGACTGCACCTGATCAATCAGATCGCTGGCCACCGGGGCAATTTCCTTCAAATCCCCGGCCTCGATCGAGTTCAGAACGCGAATGGCATGCACCGTATGCACATCCACGGTGTACACGTGGTAGGTGTCAAACTGCATCTGCCCGACAATCCGCCGCCAATCCGGCAGATAACGCCCCAGCACACCGGTGTCGTTCAGCAGCCCCATCCAGCGCGCGGAATCGCAAGTGCGTTCGTCGCCGCCGTGCTCGTCCTGGCCGCACAGCAGGTTCATGAACATCGCCGCGGCTTTTTTATCACCACGCAGATCCGCCCCCAGCGGCGCGGAGCGAATCAGCATACGCAACGCCAGCGGATGCAAATCCAGCCCCCGGTCGCGCGCGAATAGCAAAATGCGGAAAACACTGATCGGATCGGTCGCCGGGTCATGCCCCGGCGCAAATAATATCTTCCCGTCCGCCAGCACGAACCCCGCTTCCACCAGCGCCGAGTCGGTCTCCGCGGCAATCGCCGGCGGCCCCAAGGCCACCCGCACCAGTGCGGGCTCCAGCACGCCGGTCACCCGCGCCACCTCGCGCACCATCAGGAAGTAGTGGCGCATGAACCGCTCCACCCCGTCCTGCCTGCCGTGCCGTGTATAGCCCATGCGCGCGCCAACCACCGGCTGAAAGTCGAACGTCAAACGCTCTTCCGCCCGCCCGGCGACGTAATGCAGATGAAACCGCACGGTCCACAGATATTCCCACGCCCGCTTGCACGAGCGCGCCTCGGTCGCGGTCAAAATCCCGCCACCAGGCGCGTCCTTGCCCACCAGTTCGGTCATCGCAAAGGTGTTGAACACATAGCGCGCGAGCCAGTAGAGCGTCTGCAAATCACGCAGTCCGCCCTTGCCCTCTTTCACATTCGGCTCGACCATGAACGGCGTCTCGCCAAACCGCCGGTGCCGCGCCGTCCGCTCCGCCTGCTTGGCAAGTATATAGGCGCCAGGCCCATCCGCCGCGCAATCCGCGCGGAAAGCCTTCTGGAAATCCGCGAACAAAGCCCTATCGCCACTGAGACATCGCGCATCCAGCAGCGAGGTGCGGATGGTCACATCCCCCTTGGCCTCATTCAGGCAATCGGGGATGGAGCGCGTCGCATGTCCAACCTTCAAACCAAGGTCCCAGAGAAAATACAGGATAAACTCAACCGCCCGGTCCACCTTCTCCGAGGCTTTCCCCCCGGTGAGGAACAGCAAGTCGATATCCGAGAACGGCGCCAGCGTCGCGCGGCCATACCCGCCGGTGGCCGCCATCGCCAGACGGTCGCGTTCCTCCAACGGCAGCATCGCCAGCGCATACGCAAACAGCGCGTTAACCAGCTCGTCCATCAACCCGGCATTCAACCGCGCGGCCGCCAGCCCGTTCAGCTCATCGCTCTCAAAGCGCTGCTGCACATAGGTCTGGATACGGCCAAGCTGCCGGCGGAACCCGCCCAGGGCGATATCGCGTGGCGGCGGCTCGCCCACCGGCACAAGTTCAGCCAGGGCAGCGGCAATTTCGGGTTGTTTAGGGGTTGTCAACATATCGTACACGCTAGATCAATCTACCGGATATGGGAAAGCGATGTTTTAACCTTTTGCCGCGATTTTTACGCAGGGCGGACTCCCGCACCTGATCTTCACCCATCGCCCATTCCGGTTGCCGGTGTTTCATACCCATGTCAGCTCACCTCTCCGGATTCGCCAGTCCCGCTCAAACGCTGGCGCAATGCATACAATGCTTCCAGCGCCTCGCGCGGACTCATGCAGTCCGGATCCAAAGCCTCAAGCTCCACCAGTACTTCCTGCCGCGCATCCGGCTCCGCCTCAACAACATTGGCGAATAATGGCAGCGCCGAAGTTGCCGGAATATTACGTTCCGCCGCCTTCAACAGAATTTCCGCGCGTTTGGCTACGCCTTCAGGCACTCCGGCCAGCCGCGCCACATGCACGCCCCAACTCCTCTGCGCCGCCCCGCGGACCACCTCGTGCATAAACACAACCTCGCCCTTAAATTCCTTAACCCGCATCGTATATGGGGTCAGCCGCGGCAAAGCCTCAGCCAATTGGAATAATTCATGAAAATGTGTGGCAAATATGGCGCGGCAGCGGTTGCTGTTATGCAGCGTCTCCAGCACGGCCTGCGCAATCGCCAGCCCGTCGCGCGTCCCCGTGCCGCGCCCGATCTCATCGACGATCACAAAACTCTTCGGCCCCGCCTGATGCAAAATCGCCGCCGTCTCAATCATCTCGACCATGAACGTCGAGCGCCCGCTGGCCAGATCATCCGCCGCCCCCACGCGTGAGAACAACCGGTCGACCAGCCCCAGCCGCATCGCCTCGGCTGGCACCGGCAACCCTGCCTGCGCCAAAATCACCGCCAGCGCGTTCTGCCGTAAGTACGTGGATTTACCAGCCATGTTCGGCCCGGTGAGCAGCATCAATCGCTGCCCCGGCGCCAGATTGCAATGATTGGGAATAAATCCCACGCCCGGCGGCAACGCCGCCTCCACCACCGGATGCCTACCGGATTTTATCTCGAATTCCTCATCATCCGAAAGCTCCGGGCAACAATACCGGTTCGTCGCGGAAAGAGCCGCCGCCGACTGCAACACATCCAGCAAAGCCAGCGCCTGCGCGCACGCGGCCAACGGTTCAGCCTGCGCCAAAACCTGCTTCACCAGCCACGCAAAAACAATTTTCTCCCGCACCCCCGCCTGCGCCGCCGCCTCGCTAATCCGCTGGTCCAGCGTCGAGAGTTCCGGATGCGTAAACCGCGCGCCATTCGCCATGCCCTGGCGCAGAATCAACTCAGGGTTTTCCCTTAACTTCTCCACCGCAACCGCAGGCACCTCAATCACGAATCCCAGCTGCGCATGGTGGCGAATTTTCAAAGAGGCAACGCCATACCGCCGCGCCAGCTCGCTCTGGAATTCCGCAATCACCTGGCGCGTATTATCCCGCAACGCGCGCTGCGCATCGAGCTCCGGGTCAAACCCGGCGGCAATCGCCCCACCATCCTCCAACCGCAACGGCGCCGGCTCGGCCAGCGCACGCCCCAGCACCTCCGCCAGCCCCGGCACCGGGTCCAGCGCCAGCACCGCCTCGTCCAGCAATTTCACACCTTGCGGCACCAGCGGCCGCAGCCGCGCGGCGGTGTGCAAGCCGGCGGCAATTGCGGCCAAGTCACGCGGCGCCGCCCGTCCCAGCGCAATCCGCCCCAGCGCGCGCGACACATCCGGCGCACCGCGCAAAATCCCGCGTAAACCCTCCCCCTGGTTCGCATCCCGCAGCGCCAGCCACGCGCTTTGGCGCTCCTGCAACACATCCAGCCGGTTCAACGGCGCCGCCAGCCACGCCGCCAGCAGCCGCGCGCCGGGCGCACTCACCGTGCGCTTCACCGCTGCCAGCAGGCTCCCCGCCTCGCCTCCACCCCGGCTGCTCAAAATCTCCAGGCTGGCGCGCGTCGCCGCATCCATCTCCAACTGCCCCGTCTCCCCGGCGGAAACCGGGTGGGAGAGCCTCGGCATCGCCCCCATCTGCGTCGCGGCAATATACGCCAACACCTGCACCGCCGCGCGCGCCTCGGCATCGGTGAACACGCCAAACGCATCCAGGCTGGCGGCATTGAACATCTGCGCCAGTTCGCGCCGCGCTGCCGCGGCACCCGCCGGCGCCTGCATCGCCAGCCGCCCGGTCGCCACCAGCCGCGCCGCATAGGGGCCAAGCTCCACAGCTTCGGTGCACAGAATCTCCGCCGGGTCCAACCGCCCCAGCACCGCCTGCAGCCCGGCCGCATCGGTCGCCTGCGTCTCAAACAACCCGGTGGAAATATCCGCCCAGGCCACGCCCAGCCGCCCGCCCTCGGGCACAATCGCCACCAGAAAATTCGCCCGCCCCGCCTCCAGCAGCGACTCCTCGGTCAGCGTGCCCGGCGTCACCAGCCGCACCACCGCACGGCTCAGCGGCCCTTTCGCCCCGCGCGCCTTCGCCGCCGCCGGGTCCTCCATCTGCTCCACAATCGCGACCCGGAACCCCCGGCGGATCAACCGCGCCAGATACATCTCCGCCTGGCTCATCGGCACGCCGCACATCGGCACCGGCTGCTCCTGGTGTTTTCCGCGCGCCGTCAACGCTATGTCCAACGCCGCCGAAGCCGCCTGCGCATCGGCAAAAAACAGCTCGTAGAAATCCCCCATGCGGAAAAACAGCAGTGCGTCCTCGTGTTCGGCCTTAATGGCGAACCACTGGGCCATCGCCGGAGAAGCACCTGTTGCATCGCTAGGAGTCATGGGCGGCATTATTGCCGGTTCTGTCCCCGCTTGCCAAATGGCAGCTACTGCGCCGCCGCGCGGCCAATCGGCTCCATCCGCCCCTGCCACTCATACAGCCGCGTATCGGCGGCCACGATCTGCGCGAACACCGCCGCCGCTACCGGGCGGCTGAACAAATACCCTTGCGCCTGCCCACAGCCATAGGAAGTAAGAATAGCCGCCTGCTGCGGCGTCTCCACCCCTTCAGCGGTCACTACCATGCTCATCCGCTCGGCCAGCCCGATAATCGCCAGGATGATCGAGGTATCATCCTTCTCATATCCAAGGTCACGGATGAACGAGCGGTCGATCTTTATCTTGTCGAACGGGAACCGCCGCAAATAGCTCAGCGAGGAATACCCGGTGCCAAAATCATCCAGCGCAATCCGCACACCCCGCCCATGCAGCTGCCACAACGCGTCCACCGTCTGGCTGCTGGTCTCCAGCATGGTCGTCTCGGTAATTTCCAGCTCCAGCCGCGCTGGCGCCAACCCCGCCTGTTCCAACGCGCGGTCGATAATTTCCACCAGCCCGTTATCGCGGAACTGCAACGGCGAAAGATTAACCGCGATCCCCACATGCTCGGGCCAGTTCGCCGCTTCCCGGCACGCCTGCCCCAGCACCCATTCGCCGATCTGCCCAATCAACCCGGCATCCTCGGCCAGGGTTATGAACTCGCCCGGCGGCAGCAGCCCGCGCTCAGGGTGCTGCCACCGCAGCAGCGCCTCGGCACCCACAATCCGGCCATCGGTCAAATCCACCAGCGGCTGGTATTCCAGCCGTAACTCATCGCGCAGCACCGCCTTGCGCAGCGACGCCTGCAAGGCCCGCCGGTCCTGCAACCGCTCGTCCATCTCCACATCATACATCCGCCACACGCCGCGCCCCTCGGCCTTGGCACGGTACAGCGCGAGGTCGGCATTTTTCATCAGCCCGCTGGGGTTACGGCTGTCCTGCGGCGCCATGGTTATCCCGATGCTCATGCCAATCTGCACCAGTTGGCCGTCAAAGTGATACGGCCGCGACACCCGCTCAATAATCCGCGACGCGATCACCCCCGCCTCCTGCGGATCGTCCGTCACCAGGATAATGGCAAATTCATCACCCCCCAGCCTTGAGGCAATGTCGAACTCCCGGATACAGCCGCGTAACCGCTCCGCCACCGCCACCAGCACGCCATCACCCGTGGCATGGCCCAGCGTATCGTTAACATTTTTAAAATGGTCGAGATCGAGGCTGAGCAGCGCGATACCCGTCTGTGTGCAATTATCACATGCCTGGTGCAGCACCTCGGAGAACAGCACCCGGTTGGGGAGCTTCGTCAAACTGTCGTGGCGGGCGAGAAACGCAATCTGCTCCTGCTGGCGCCGCTGCCCGGTAATATCGGAGCCAATGCCGTGATACCCGCTGAACCGGCCTGATTTATTGAGAATAGGCTTGCCGGTCAGCGACCAGTAGCGTTCCTCGCCATTAATCAGCACCGGCACCACCAAATCGCGGAACGGCGAGCGATCGTCGATGATGCGCAACAGCTTGTCGATCGGCGAGCCCGGCCGATGATCGTAATTCATGATCTCGCCCAGCATGGCGCGCGGAAACTGCCCGCTGAATGTGTCCGCCGCCCGATGCGCCACCTGCGCCAGCCGCTGGCTCACCTGCTGCAATTCCAGCGCCGCATTGGTCTCCCACAGCCAGTCGCTCGCACTTTCCTCAAAATCGCGCAGCAGCAGTTTGATAACCTGGCTGTTTTCCTCCAACCGGATGGCGCTGACGGCACGGTCGTTCAGCCGGCTGTTGATATAGAGGATACAGAACCCCGTCAGCCCCATGAAGGCGACCAGGTTGACCAGCGCAAACGGCTCAAAAGTGCTGGCAAAAAGACACGCAAGGCAAATGCCGATGCAAATCGGCGCCCAATAGGAGATCGCGCAGGAAATCGGCGAGACCATCACCGGCGTCGCCAGGCAGCCCACGAACACGCCGTACAGCAGGCTGAGCTGCCCCGCATTATGCTGCTGCGTGAGAATGAAAAACAGCGCCGACCATGCGACGCCCAGCACGGCGAGCAGCCGGGACATACTGGCAATATAGGCCTTTGCATCCTTCCCGGCCGGTCGAACACGGCGTAGCCATCCGCGCGCGTGGCCCATAATGAACACATAGCAAACCACGACAGCCACAAACATCAACTCACGGAGCGGCGCGTCCGGAGACCTGAAAAAATACACGAACAACAAGCCGATCTGGTTCAGTCCCAGCAGCGAGATCGCGGTGATGATGTAGCTAAAGTCAGACGCCTGATCGAGCAGGAGCCGTTCCGAGAGGTCGTCCGGCACCTGCGCGCCCGCGGCCAGCTTGCGGAAACTCCGGACAAACCCCGACCCGAGCAAAGAAGCCTCATGAAGCCAGTGGCTCCCTTTCTCCTTCACCGGTTGCAACTTCTGGCCTCTAATCGTGAAAATCCAATCCTCCTCGCGCCCGGATCAACCGTCACTCGCCCATCCACATAAGCACAACTTAACGTAACGCCTTTCTTAACAACGTGCTATCTTTAATTGGTTACGTACCCCCGCGCGCGCAAGTCACTCACTCACCCGCCCCTTCCGACTCGCGGCCGCTTTTTTTGGCCACCAACCCGGCCAGACATGCCCTACGAACCTTCGGTCCCCCTGCGCGAGGCAACCAAACTCGCACATGCGCAGGCCTCACCGCCGGGCTCCCCCCCTCCGCGACGTCCAAATATCACGCAACACCGCGGTCGCTGACTAGAAATTTCTAAAAAATCACCCGCCAGCCGGCTTAGGCGCAAAAATTTCACTATACCTTCCGCGCTGCACCAATTTTCCCAATTAATCTAAACTATAATGTAAGCACAAATGGTTATCGCGCGTTATTAATGCGATTCCCACACAGTCAGATGGGTCCATTGAACACGCCAGCAAAAAATCATGCCTGTTACGTCACGAAAATGTGTTTTTCCTCTACATCTTGGGGCTGAATCAATTAATAATTCTTCTTGTTTGAGTTGCACAGAGGAGTATTTTAATGAGTTCTTTACAAACAGCCACCACTAACTTCATCCGCGGCAAAGTCCGGCCGCAAATACAAACCTCCGGGCTAACCGCCCGCATGGCTCTTGATGACCAAACCAGAGCCGACGCTTACGCCGTCCGCCATGCCAGTTACCTCTCCGGCGGCTACATCGACCCGCAGCCCGGCGGCATCTTTTCCGACGCCGACGACCTCAAGCCGAACAGCCGCTCGATCGTCATCTACCAGTCGGGTCAACCGGTCGCTTCCGTGCGGCTTTGCGTGCTGGACCAAACCCCCGGCCTGGTTGGCTGGGATGAAATCCCCGCCTCGCGTATCTTCCCTGAGGCCATGGCCGAACTTGCCGCCAACGTGCCGCACGGCCGCCCCGCGAAACTAACCGAAATCAACCGTCTGGTGCGCCACCCGGACTACGCCACCAACTACCAGTTGGTGTTCGTATTATTCCGCTTCGTGTCCTATTGGCTCACCGAAGCCAACTCGGACATGATGGTCTCCTGCGTGCGACGCAACCACACGCCGTTCTACAAACGCATGCACTTTGGCTATATCGACGGCCCGCGCCGCTACGCCGGCGTGAAATTCGAAACTAACCTCATGTCCTGCCCCGAAGACAATTTCGACCGCATCCGGTCTGAAATCCCCATCGTTGGCGCCGACCAAAAAACCACCGCCTCTTACGCCGGGCTGCTGCACGGCGAATCCGTCAACGTCTTCCTGGAGGGTTAATCATGCATATTCTTTACACCGCCATCACCGGCCTCGCCGGCCTCACCTGCTTTGCCGCCTTCTCCTGGGCCGTGAAGAAACACTTCCGCCAAACCGGGGCCATGCCGCTCGGCATGAAGTTGACCAGCGGACTCAGCCTCCTCGGCTTCGTCTGGTTCGCCTGGCACCTCACCGCCGGCGTTTCGCAAGCCTGGCCGCTGGTTCTGGCCTTGTTCGCGGCCTCCTACGGCATCTTCACCTGGGCCGTCCGCGCCACCCGGCGCACCCCGCCCACCCTGGCGTTCGACACCGATCAGCCCAGCTTCCTGCTCCATCACGGCCCCTACCAGTACGTGCGTCACCCGTTCTACCTGGCGTATCTCCTGTTCTGGTTCGCCACCGCCCTTGCCGCGCAAACCGCGCTCGCCTGGGCCGCTCCCGCCATCATGGCGGCACTGTATTTTGATGCCGCAACGCGCGAAGAGCGTAAATTCGCGATGTCAGAACTCGGCAGCGCCTACGCTGCCTACCGCGCCCAGGCCGGAATGTTCCTGCCCCGGCCTTCATCCTTCCTCGCGGGCTAACCGTGTGAGGGCAGAGTTCCGGCTCTGCCCCTCTCACCTCATGGCCGCAGGCTTTTCGCCTCCGGCCATCCAGTCCAGCAGTTCCACCACATGCACGGCGGGCAGACCATCGCCCGCCAGTTGCGTCAGGCAGCCGATATTCCCCGCCGCGATCACATCCGGCCCCGTCGCATGCAGCGTCTCCAGCTTGCGCCGCCGCAATGCCCCCGCAATCTCCGGCTGCAATATGTTATAGGTTCCCGCCGAACCGCAGCATAAATGCGCATCTTTCGGCTCCACCACCTTGAACCCCGCTTTGCGCAACAGCGTTTTTGGCGGCACGATAACCTGCTGTCCATGCTGCAACGAACACGCTGCATGGTACGCCACGGTCAGCCCCGGCGCCGCCCGTACCGGCTGATAAATCTTCACCAAAAATTCCGAAACATCCTGCGCCATCCCGGCAATTTTCGCCGCATCGGCGGCACAGGCGTCGTGGCGCAGCAAAAACACATAATCCTTCACCACCGTGCCGCAGCCCGAGGTATTCACCAGCACCGCATCCAGCCCGCCGCCGTCAACCTCTCGCATCCACGCCGCCACATTCCGCCGCGCCGCATCCAGCGCCGCCTCATGCCGGCCCATATGGTGCTCCAACGCGCCGCAACACCCTGCCTCGGGCGGCACCACCACCTCAACGCCCAACCGGTTCAGCAACGCAATCGTCGCCGCGTTTATCGAAGGTGCCAGCACCTGCTGCGCGCAACCGGCCAACAACACCACCCGCGCCCGGCGCTCGCCCGCTGCCTTATGCACCCCGCCCAACACCCGTGCTTGCGGCACGGCCCCCGGCGCCAGCGCCAGCATCGCCCGCACCCGCTTGGCCAACATCCCATGCCCCGGCAGCAAAAACCCCAACTTGCGCACCGGCCGCGCCAGCCGCAACGCCGCCCGCAATCGCGCCGGATGCGGCAGCACCCACGCCATCGCCCCGCGTATAAACCTGTCCGCTAACGGCCGGTTAAACGTCCGCGCCACATGCACCCGCGCATGGTCCACCAGATGCATATAATCCACGCCCGAAGGGCACGTCGTCACACAGGAAAGACAAGAGAGACAGCGGTCGATATGCAACGCCTCCTCCGCCCCAGCGTCCCGCCCGCTTTCCAACATGTCTTTTATCAAATAAATCCGCCCGCGCGGCGAATCTAACTCATCGCCCAGCGTCACAAACGTCGGGCAGGTCGCGGTGCACATACCGCAATGCACGCACCGCCGCAAAATCTCATTGGCCATCGCAATTTCCGGATCAGCCATCTGCCCCGGTGTAAAATTCGTCTGCACGTCTACGCCGTCCGCATTTTTTGCGGATTAAAAATCCCACGCGGATCGAATTTCTCCACCAACCGCCGCCGCAGTACCGCCAGCGCCGGCGCCTCTCGCGGAATCACCTCCACCGCCGCGCGAAAATCCTCCGGCCCGCGCATCAACCACCACACACCACCCGCCGCCCGCGCCGCCGCGCACACCGATTCATGCGCCTCGCGGGTCGCCGCACCACTCAACCAAACCAACCCGCCGCCCCAATCCAAAAACCCGCTCAACCCCGCCGCCGCGCCCGCCGCCAATACCCCTGGCCCCGCCGACGGCCTAACCGAAACCCGCCACAACGCCTCACAGTCGCCCAAATATTCGCAATCCCTCAACCCCCGCCACAGGACTTTGCTCTCATCCGTGCCTAGCACCGCCGCGCCTGCAAACTGCCCGCCCAATTTCGCACAGCGATACACAACCGACTCCGCAAACTCCTCAATCCGCAAAAATACCTGCGAGCACCCCGGCAAATACGCAGCCCCGGAGGCCGAATACGGCGAACCTAGCCCGGCCGACATCACCACCACCGCCGCCTGCGCATCCTCCACCGGCACCACCACCGTCCCGGTCGCCTCCGCCACCGGCAGCACTTTCATCGTCACCTCGGTCAGCACCGCCAGCGTACCAAAACTCCCCGTCAGCAATTTTCCAATATCCAGCCCAGTGACATTCTTCAGCACCCGCCCGCCAAAATTTAAAATCTCACCGCTACCGTTCACCGCGCGCACACCCAGCACATGGTCGCGCATCGCCCCGCCGGAAATGCGCCGCGGCCCTGACAAATTCGCCGCCACCACGCCCCCCAGCGTCTGGCCTTCCCCGAACAAATGCGACGGCTCGGCAATCAACTGCTGCCCGTGTTCCGCCAGCACCGTCTCAATTTCCGCCAGCCTGGTCCCCGCCCGCGCGCGTATCACCAACTCGCTCGGCGAATACAGCGTAATACCGCTCAGCCCCGCCGTACTCAGCACCTGGGCCGCCCGCACCGGCCGCAGCATCCCCACCTTGGTCCCATTCCCCTGCACTAACAATGGCTCACGCGCCTCGCGCACCATCTCGGCCAACTCAGCCTCGTCGCGCGGCATCAACACGCGTCCTGATGACGCAGCGGCGCCAGCCGCGCAGTCTGAATCAGGCCGCACACTCACAGCGGAAACACCTTCGCCGGATTCAACAACCATTGCGGATCAAACACATCCTTCACCGCCCGCATCTGCGCAATCTCGGCGGCGGAAAACTGCACCGGCATCAACTCGCGCTTCTCCACCCCCACGCCATGCTCGCCGGTCAAACACCCGCCCGCCGCCACGCACAACGCCAAAATCTCCGCGCCAAACGCCTCCGCCTTGGCAAAGCTCGCCGGGTCATTCGCGTCATACATAATCAACGGATGCAAATTCCCATCCCCGGCATGAAAAATATTCGCCACCCGCAGCCCATACGCCTCGCTCATCTCGCCAATCCGCCGCAGCACCTCGCCCAGCCGGCTGGTCGGTATCACCCCATCCATGCACAAATAATCCGGCGAAATCCGCCCCACCGCGCCAAACGCCCCCTTGCGCCCCTTCCATATCGCCGCCGACTCCTCCGCGGTCTCCGCCACCCGCATGGAAACCGGCGCAAACCGCGCGCAAATCCCCCGCAACCGGCCCAACATATCCGCCTGCTCGTCCTCGGAGCCTTCAACCTCAATAATCAGCAGCGCCTGCGCATCCAGCGGATACCCCGCATGCGCGAAATCCTCGCACGCATGAATCGCCGGCCTGTCCATAAACTCCAGCGCCACCGGAATAATCCCCGAGGCAATAATCGCCGCCACGCAGTCCCCGGCAATCTCATTGCTGGCAAACCCCGCCAGCATCGCCCGCGCCCCCTCCGGCGCATGCAGAATCCGCACCGTCACCTCGGTCAAAATCCCCAACTGCCCCTCGGAGCCCGTAATCAGCCCCAGCCAGTCATACCCCGCCGCATCGCAATGCGTGCCGCCGATCTCCAGCACCTCGCCATCAATGGTCACCAGCCGCAGCCCCAGCAGGTTATTCGCCGTCACCCCATATTTCAGGCAATGCGCCCCACCTGAATTCATCCCCACATTGCCGCCGATCATGCACGCCAACTGGCTGGAAGGGTCCGGCGCATAAAAATACCCGGCATCGGCCACGGCGGCCGTAATCCCAATATTCGTCACACCCGGTTGCACCACCGCATACCGGTCGGCGTAGTTAATCTCCAAAATCCGGTTCATCCGCATCATGCCCACCACCACCGAATCGGCCAGCGGCAGCGCCCCGCCACTTAAGGACGTCCCGGCCCCGCGTGGAATCACCCTAACCCCTTCGGCGGCGCAAAACTTCAGTATCTCAACAACCTGCGCCTCATCCTCCGGCAGCACCACCGCCAGCGGCACCTGCCGGTACGCGGTCAGCGCATCCGTCTCATAGGGCTTCAGCGACACCGCCTCGGCAATCACCGCCCGCGCCGGCAACATCCGCCGCAGCCCGGCGACAATCTCCGCCCTGCGCGCCATTACCTCAGGTTTTGGGTCCAACTGTTTCATGGCCGCATACTGCGCCGCCCGCGAAATCCGCGCAAAACAAAACCCGGCCAAAGGACCGGGTTTGCTTCAGGTGCCAAGAATGTCGCGGCAATTAGCCCTGACGGGCTTTCATGCGCGGGTTTTTCTTGTTGATCACGTACACCCGGCCACGGCGGCGCACCACGCGGCAGTTCTTGTCGCGGATCTTCGCTGATTTCAAGGAGTTACGGATCTTCATAAGAGGCTCTCGGGTTAAAGTGTTCAATCGGTGGCGCGGTATGCCGCCCCTACCCCGCCCTGTCAACCCGTAAGCCTACTTACACTGTCACCAAACGGTCATTCGCCAACCGGCCCATCCATCTGTTGATAGCCTGTTGAACCCGCTAAAGCCACCGAGTCGCCTGGAGTCCTGGATATGAAAATCAGCTTTGTCGTCCCCGCTTATAACGAGCAAGCCCTCCTCACCCGCTCCCTCACCGCCATCCGCGACGAAATTTTTCGCGCCGGTCAGGAATTGGGAAAAGACGCGGAGATCATCGTCGTCAACAACGCCAGCACCGACCGCACACGTGAAGTCGCCTTAACCATCCCCGGCGTCATCGTGGTCGACGAACCCCGCAAAGGCCTGGTCCAGGCCCGCTGGTGCGGCTTCGAGCACTCCACCGGCGACCTCATCGCCAACATTGACGCCGACACCATAATCCCCCCCGGCTGGCTCACCGAGGTCATGCGCCAGTTCGAGCGCGGCCCAGCCCTCGTCGCCCTCTCCGGCCCCTATATCTACTACGGCGTGCCAAATCGCGTGAACATGGTGGTCGGCGCCTACTACCGCCTCGCCTACACCGCCTATCTGCTCAACCGCTTCGTCCTCAACGTCGGCTCCATGCTCCAGGGCGGCAATTTCGTCGTCAAACGCTCCGCCATGCTCAAGCTCGGCAGCCCCGACCTGCGCTTCTCCTTCTACGGCGAAGACACCGACATGGCCCGCCGCCTCTCCAAAGTTGGCGGCGTCAAATTCACCTTCCGCCTGCCCGCCCAATCCTCCGGCCGCCGCCTCGCCGGCGAGGGCGTCTTCACCATCGGGTTGCGTTACTCCATGAATTTCTTCTGGGCCACCTTCCGCAAAAAGCCCTTCACCGAAGCCTGGCAGGACATCCGCGAGTAGCTATCCCAGCCACGCGCCCTATTTGACACGGCGGGGAATCATGCCAATTCCTCGCCCATGGCAAAAGTATCCTATTCGCGCATCGGCTTCATGCTCACCTGCTTCCTCTTCCCCGGCCTCATCGGCACCTTCGCCAGCTTCTCCATCCCCGCCCCGGTGATCGACGAGCTGCACCAGCAGCAAGCGCTGGACGCCGTGCTGTCCGCCCCGACTCCCGCCGCGCAAGCCGCCGCCATCACCGCCCTGCGGGACGCCGTGGACCCCGACACCGCCCTCATCGTCACCAATGGCACCGCCCCGCTCCCCGCGCGCGTCGCCGCGGCTGAAGCGAACATGCGTCTGGAAGTAGTGGCGCAAGCCCGCGCGGCAGCCTATAAAATCCGCCTCATGGTCATCACCATGACCATCCTCGGCGCTCTCTTCGGCGTCGCCATGCTTGGACCCGGAAAGCAGCCATGACCCAGCACGCCCCCTCCTACTACGCCGCCACCGCCAACAGGCAGGACGCCCGCGCCCCGCTGCAAGGGCGCGAAACCGCTGACGTCTGCATCGTCGGCGCCGGCTTCTCCGGCATCTCCGCGGCCGTGGAACTCGCCGAGCGCGGCTACTCCGTCATCGTGCTGGAAGACGTGCGCGTCGGCTTCGGCGCCTCGGGCCGCAACGGCGGCCAGATTGTCAACGGCTACTCGCGCGACCTCGATGTCATCAACCAACGCTACGGCGAGGGTCCCGGCCGCAAAATCGGCGCCATGGCCCTGCAAGGTGGGGACATCATCCGCGAGCGTGTCGCCAAATACAACATCGCCTGCGACCTCAAACCCGGCAACATGTTCACCGCCTTCACCCACAAGCAGATGCGCGGCCTCGAACACCACGTCAAAGTCTGGAACGAATACGGCTTCACCGATTTCGAACTGCTCGACCGCGCCGGCCTCGCCCCGCACGTGAAAACTGACCGCTACGTCGGCGGCCTCATCGACCACAAAGGCGGCCACCTCCACCCGCTCAACCTGGTGCAAGGCGAAGCCGCCGCCGCCGAATCCCTCGGCGCCCGCATTTTCGAAGGCTCGCGCGTCACCTCCGTCACCACCGGCGCCAACCCGGTCGTCAAAACCGCGCAAGGCGAGGTCCACGCCAAATTCGTCCTCGTCTGCGGCAACGCCTACATCGGCGACCTGCTGCCCGAGATCGGCGGCAAAATCATGCCCGTCTCCACCCAGGTCCTCACCACCGAACCTTTAGGCGACGCCGCGGCGGAACTGCTCCCCTCCAACATCGCCGTCGAAGACTGCAATTACTTCCTCGACTATTACCGCCGCACCGCCGACAACCGCATCCTCTACGGCGGCGGCACGGTGTACGGCGCGCAGGACTCCGCCTCCATCCGCGCCAAAATCATTCCCAATATGCTAAAAACCTTCCCCAGCCTGAAGAACGCCAAAATCGACTTCAGCTGGAGCGGCAATTTTGCCCTCACCCTCACGCGCTTCCCGCACATGGGCCGGCTCTCCCCCACCGTCTACTTCACCCACGGCGACAGCGGCCACGGCGTCACCACCACCCACTTGCTCGGCCGCATCCTCGCCGAAGCCATCGCCGGCCAAGCCGAACGCTTCGACATTTTTGCCGGCCTGCGCTACTACCCCTTCCCCGGCGGCAAAACTTTTCGAATCCCCCTCACCGTCCTCGGCTCCTGGTACTACCGCTTCCGCGATAAGGTTGGCATCTAGCCCCCTCCACTCCCCCACCGTCATGCCGGCGCAGGCCGGCATCCACGTCTTCCTTTTCCTGCCACCACACCAACCACCACCACAGCCATTCCCGCGAAAGCGGGAATCTCCTTACGCCAAGCCCAACACTCCAAACACGCGGCGGACAGCCAGACACCATCCGCCCCAAAATCCTACCTAATAGCTCAACTCAACCGCCACATCTTCCGGCTTGCCCGTAACCGTCCAGGTCTTACCTTCAAGCAACGTAATCGTCGTCTGGCTGTCGTTATGCCCATGCCGAAACAAAAACAAAACATTCGCGGGATTAATAAAAATCTCCCGCCGGTCATTCATCTGGTCAACCTGCAACTTAACAAATTCCGGCAATCCATCCTCCTATAATTATTTCTTAAACCGGGGCACATCACCCCACAGAGCATCCTACCACGTTACCCCCAAGCAAAATACCGCTATTTTCCCTGCCCCGCGCACCCACCCCACCATCAGTGCGACCCCAGCGAAAGCAGGGAGAAATAATTCGGAACCAAACCCCGACGCAATGGAAAGCAAAAAGACCCGCGACATATCGAAGGAATGAGTAGTTTCCGAGTCTCCCTCATGGTCTGGCGGCCCCCTATATTGAGCATAAGATATTCGAAGGTACAGTTTGTCGATCAGCCATAGGAGTATTTGTCTTGGGTATCGGTGGAATTCTGTTGATTATTCTTGTGCTTTTCCTGATTGGCGCTTTGCCAAGTTGGCCATATAGCTCGGGTTGGGGCTACTATCCAAGCGGAGGCCTTGGCCTTGTTGTTCTCATTGTCGTCGTTCTGCTTCTCATGGGACGAATTTAGTCCGGACACTGTGAAGCACGTATTAACAACTATAAAGGAATGGTAATATGAACAAAGATCGCGTTGAAGGATCAGCTAAACAAGTGAAGGGCGCCGTTAAAGAGACGGCCGGAAAAGTCCTCGGTGACGCAAAATTGCAGGCCGAAGGCAAGGCTGACAAGACTGAAGGTAAGGTCCAGAACCTCGTCGGATCAATTAAGGACACCCTAAAGCCATAATGGCTCAAACGAGTATTTGGCCTGTCACATTCTTATCTAAATTCAGTCTTCCAGGAAAGAAACGCAAATGATTACAAATAGCCAAGATGGCCTCGTTATGTTTACTGAAGCGTTAACAAAAACGCTCATCCAAAAAGGCGTCTTCGAAAAATCGGAGCTAGTCAAACAGCTTAACGAAATTCGCGACGAAAAAGGCCGCCCTCCAGCCGAACAGACATCGGTTGCCGCGGAGATTGATATGCTGATCACGAGAGTCGAGCGTCTCTAACAAAAGGCGGCGGAAGCAAACTTCCGCCGCCCAACCCCCACCCGCCCCACCCCGTCATGCCGGCGCACGCCGGCATCCACGTCTTCCTCCCCAACCAAACAATAATCCCCCATCCGCCCCACCCGGTCGTTCCCGCGAAAGCGGGAATCTTCTTGCTATACCAACAAAAATTTGAACCGTAGGGCGGGTAAGCGCAGCGCAACCCGCCAACTCAGCCGCGCCACCAAACTATGAAACGCATCACCCTCTGAACGATTCCATACTTACACACCCTCTATTCAAAAAAATCTTCGTCCAGCTTCTTTATATGCAAGGTGTCCTCAACACGGCATCCAACATTGTGCAGGATCATGAGTGTCGTTAACTGCTCGCCATCGATCAGCACAATTCTCTTACTTAAAAAATCCGCCGTTTCCCGTGCCGCGGAAGAAAAGCTCGATGTCGTCACAAACAAGCCTTTGGCAGCCTTATGCCGATCCAAACTTCCAAAAAAATCACGGATCGCACCAGACCCAATGTTGTTTCCATTCGCATACCGCTTGGCTTGAACATACACGCGGTCCAGACCAAGCGCATCCTGATCAATCACGCCATCAACGCCATCATCGCCGCTGCGCCCCAGCGCACGCCCCGCATTCGCGGTAGAGCCGCCATAGCCCATGCTGATCAGCAGGCTCACAATAAGCCGTTCAAAAAAATCAGGAGGTGCGGCGCGAATACGGTCAAGCAAATCCTGCGCCAGCGACGCTTCAATTTGCCGGTGCGCCACACGCATGACCTCATCCGGCGTTCCGGTCTGATTCGTAATAAGCACCGGCTCTGAATTAATTTTATCGTCCACCGCGCTCTGCGTTGATCGTTCCCTGAATTGCTTGAATTCCTCAAACTGATTCAGAAAATCATTATCCAAATGCTCAGGGTTCCCCTCTATAACTGACCGCCCCCTGTCTGTTATCTTAAAATGCCCCCGCCGGGTACTCTCAATCAAACCCGCCTTTGTCAGATATGCCTTTGCCCAATGCACTCTGTTCGCAAATAATGTCTGCTTTCCCGAAGGAAGGAGCTTCACCCTTTCCTCGACGCTCAGCTTTATCTGATCGGCTATCAACTCGACGACATCCCCGATGCGAACCTCGCCTTTTGAGGAAGCCCGCAATACAGGAAGCATGAGAGACTGGTAATCTGGGATGGACATTTTATCAGGCTATAATGTATTCAATACTTTTGGAAGGCAGCAAATATCACCCTCGAAACCATCGGTCAAAAAATTAACCAGTTTATGGTTAATCCTATTATTTACTCAGGAATAATCAAAATTCATTCCTTTTCCGACACAAACCCGCACAAATTGGGGTGCAAGCAAAAAATTAAGCTATACTAACAAAACGTTATGCGCGAAACCTCACAACTGTTTCACGTGAAACACCCCCCGCCTCACGCCAGCCGCCGCGCCCGCAGCGCCGTTGCCAGCGTCCCCTCGTCCAGCACTTCCAGCGCCCCGCCCATCGGCACCCCTTGCGCCAGCCGGGAAATCGGCACGCCATACCCCTTCAATTTTTCCGCCAGATAATGCCCCGTCGCCGCCCCATCCACGGTTGCCGGCATCGCCAGAATAATCTCCTCCGGCCGCTCCCGCTCCAACCGCGCCAGTAGCGAGCCTATCGCCAAATCCTCCGGCCCCCGCCCCGCCAAAGCTGAAAGCGAGCCGCCCAGCACATGATACGCCCCGCGGTAAATCAGCGCCCGCTCCAGCGCCCACAAATCCGCGACACTCTCCACCACGCAAATCCGCTTCTCGCGCGCCGGGTTCACGCAAATCATGCACGGATCACAGGAATCCAAATTCCCGCAAACCGAACACGTCCGCACCGATGCCGCCACCGCCTGCATCGCCTCAGCCAACGGCACCAACCGCGTCTCGCGTTCCCGCAACAATTTCAGCACAATCCGCCGCGCGCTGCGGGGCCCCAGTCCCGGCAGCTTGGCAAACAGATTAATCAGCCGTTCGAGTTCAGGACCACCCATTAAAACGGCAGCTTGAGTCCCGCCGGCAGGTTCAACCCGCCCGTCGCATTCTTCATCTCGGCTTCCGTCAGCACATCCAATTTACCCTTGGCATCGGCATGCGCCGCCACAATCAAATCCTCCAGCATCTCCGTCTCCGCCGGATCAGCCAGTTTCGGATCAACCTTCACACTCTTCAACGCCCCCTTGCCGGTCAGTACCACCCGCACCAGCCCGGCGCCCGCCACGCCCTCAATCTCGGCGGCGTCCAGCTTGGCCTGCATATCGGCCATTTTCTGCTGCATCTGCTGCGCCTGTTTCATCAGCCCGGCGATATTCTTCATTCGTCATCTCCTTCGTAAATTTCATCCGGCGGCGCCAGCGCCGCCCAATCCGCAGGCAGCTCCGGCTCGGCCTTCGCCTCCTCGGCGTGCAATTTCTCGATTTTAGCACCCGGAAATTCAGCCAGAATCGCCAGCACCAGCGGATGTTCCGCCGCTGACTGCATCACCGCGCTCTCGGCCTTGCCCTCCGCCTGGTCAATCGTCGGCGCGCCCGCTTCGTTGGAAACCGCAATGGTCCACCGCCGGTTCGTCTCCGCCTCCAGCAGCGCCGCCAATTTCCCCGCCAAATCGCGCGGCGCATGCGGCTCCAGCCGCAGCTCGATCACCGGCGGCGCAAACCGCACCAGATGCACCGACTGCCGCAGATGCGCAAACAGCGTCACATCCCGTTTTGCTTCCGCCAGCGCCACCACATCATGAAACGTAATCGCCCGTGGTGCCGCCTGCATCACCGCCGGCGCCCCATTGGCCACCGCCCGGCTGCCCCCGCCCGAAGGCCCCGGCCCCGCACTGCCCAGCGCCACCGCGCCACCCTCGGTAATGCGCTTCAACAGCTCACCCGGCGGCGGCATATCGGCGACATGGCACAGGCGGATGAGTATCATCTCCGCCGCCGCCCGCCGGTCCGGCGCCGCCTCCACTTCCGCAACGCCCTTCAGCAACATCTGCCACAACCGGCCCAGGAACGGGATGCTCAAAACCCCCGCCAGGGCCGACCCACGCGTCCGCTCAGCCTCCGGCAGCGTGTTGCTGGCCATCAGCGCCGGCACGGACTTCATCCGCGTCAGCAGGTGCGCCAGGCCCAGCAAATCGGCCAGCAGCACGCCCAGATCCGCCCCGCGCGCATAAGCGCCATCGGCAATCCCCAGCGCCTTCGCGGCATCGCCGGCCACCAGCGCGTCCATCAGGTCGAACACATAGGTACGGTCCGCTAACCCCAGCATTTCCGCCACCATTTCGGCGGTAATCTCGGTGCCGTCCTCACTGCCGCGCGCAATCGCCTGGTCAAGCAGCGAGAGCCCATCACGCACCGAGCCATCCGCCGCACGGGCGATATGCTCAATCGCCCCCGGCGAAATCGCAACCGCCTCCTTTTCGGCAATCCGCGTGAAATGCGCGGAAAGTTCACTCACCGCCACCCGCCGCAGATCAAACCGCTGGCAGCGCGACAGCACGGTCACCGGCACCTTGCGGATTTCCGTGGTGGCCAGCACGAATTTAATATGCGGCGGCGGCTCTTCCAGCGTTTTCAGCAGCGCGTTGAAGGCCTGCTTGGAGAGCATGTGCACTTCGTCGATGATGAACACTTTGGTGCGTGCCGAAAGCGGGCGGAAGCGTGTTGCCTCGATAATCTCGCGCACATCATCCACGCCGGTGTTGGACGCGGCGTCCATTTCCACCACGTCCGGGTGGCGGTCGGCCAGAATCGCGATGCAGTTTTCGCACACCCCACAAGGGTCGGGCGTCGGCCCGCCGGTGCCATCTGGCCCGGTGCAGTTGAGTGCCCGCGCTAAAATTCGCGCTGTAGTGGTTTTACCCACGCCGCGCACGCCGGTGAGCATAAACGCATGGGCAATGCGATTCATCGCGAAGGCATTGCGCAAGGTGCGCACCAGCGCCTCCTGGCCGATCAGATCGTCAAAAGTTGTCGGCCGGTATTTACGCGCCAGCACACGGTAGGCAACGGCTTTGGCGGGAGCTTCCGGCTCGTCGCCAAACAGCGAGGGGCCGGAGAAGGCGGGGGGCGCTGTGTCATCCGCTGTGTCATCATCGAACAAACCCATGCGCGGTAGATAACCTTCTACTAAAGGGGTGGGAGGCCGGACATCGACCCATGTGGAAACTCGTTGCGGCTGCTGCCTTCCGGCCCTGACCGGGTTGGCGAGGCACATGTCCGCCGCCGACCTCCCGGGGCGGTTATCTCCTCTTCCGCGCCGGCGCGCAAGGTTGCCTGCAACTTCATGTGCTGCCAAGTTCACGCCATGCGGAGGATCATACCGGGACGACCCAATCCATACACCGGCGGCCGGCTGGACCGGGCGGGGCATCTGCGCGCGGATGACGCCGTGCTCCACGCCATGCTGCACCACCCCGCCAGCCGGTTCACCATTTTCTGGAATGGCCAGGCGCTGATTACCGGGGAGAACGTGCCGCAAGCTGCCCTGACCGCCCGGCCGGAGAGCGACGCCCCCTGGGTGTTTCTTGGGCTGCAGGACGACACACCCATTTTCGCTATGGACCTCTCCGCGTACGCGGATCCATATTCCGTGCTACCGCGCGCGCCCGGCGCCTTCACAGACCTGCGCAACCTCACTTCGCTGCTGCCCACCGATGACGCGACGATTCTGGCCACCGCGCGCGGCATGCTGCACTGGCGCGCCACGCATAAATTCTGCCCGGCCTGCGGCGGCGGAATGGTCCCGGCGCGCGGCGGCTGGGTGATGCTGTGCTCGCAATGTGGTGCCGAGAATTTTCCGCGCAGCGACCCGGCGGTGATTATGCTGGTGGTGCGGGGTGAATATCTGCTCCTCGGCCAGTCGCATAAATTTCCACCCAACAGCAATTTCTACTCCACGCTCGCCGGCTTCGTGGAACCCGGTGAAAGCCTGGAGGATGCGGTGCGGCGCGAAGTGTTCGAGGAAGTCGGCGTGCGGGTGGGGGAAGTCGCGTATCACTCCAGCCAGCCCTGGCCGTTTCCCGCCTCGCTGATGCTGGGCTTCTACGCGCAGGGTTTGACCGAGGAGATTGTGCTGGAAGAAGCGGAAATGCGCGATGCGCGCTGGTTCAGCCGCGCCGACATCGCCAACCGCAAGGCGCTTGGCTTCAATCTGCCGCCGCAGGATTCCATCGCGCGGCGGTTGATCGAGGATTGGCTCGCGAGCTAACGCCCATAAAAAAAGTGCGGGAGCAACTGCCCCCGCACTTTCCGTCTCACGAAGTTTCGTAAGTCTTAGCTCAGGATCGACTCGATCGTGGTCTCCGGCGCCTCATCAGGTGTTACCGGGGCTACCGGGGCTTTCATTTTACGCGGCTTCTTCACCACGGCCTTCGGCGCGGCTGCTTTTTTCGCGGCCGGCTTCTTCGCGGCAACAGCCTTCTTCGGCGCGGCCTTCTTCACGGCTACGGCCTTTTTGGCAACCGGCTTCTTCGCGGCAACAGCCTTCTTCGGCGCGGCCTTCTTGGCGGCTACGGCCTTTTTGGCAACCGGCTTCTTAGCGGCAACAGCCTTCTTCGGCGCGGCCTTCTTGACGGCTACAGCCTTTTTAGCAACCGGCTTCTTCGCGGCTACGGCCTTCTTCGGCGCGGCCTTCTT
>Ga0182014_10000844_pt1 | contig 41823 bp, 35 predicted proteins | sample 612S2DmetaG_FD_120489 | JGI IMG/M metagenome (GOLD analysis project Ga0182014, IMG submission 120489) | Permafrost microbial communities from Stordalen Mire, Sweden - 612S2D metaG | ecosystem: Environmental > Terrestrial > Soil > Wetlands > Permafrost | place: Sweden: Stordalen | collected... | reverse complement strand
GGATCTCGATAGGCCGAATTTGATTGAAGGTGTGGGCAAACTCGCCGGATCGGGTGGAGTGCTCGAAGCCACGCGAGGTGGAGGCGTTTGGTAGCTCGTCGGGCTCATAACCCGAAGGTCGCAGGTTCAAATCCTGCCCCCGCCACCAGGTACAACACCCCCTCCCGAAAGGGAGGGGGTGTTGTTTTTAACACTTAATTTACACATGGCCGTACGGCGAGCGGTGGGCGAGGTAGCTTAAGGCGATGGGTCCGAAGCCGTATAAGCGCAAGGAAGCCGTGGGTCGAAGGCCCGCCGTCTGGACGGTGCGCGTCGAACTACCTCGAGTGAGTGGCAAGCGGGAGTGGCTGACTGAAACGGTCTACGGAGACGAGCGTCAGGCGAAAAAGCGGCAAAAGGACATGGTGAGCGAGGTTGAGAAGTTGTCCGAGCCGGTCCGATCGCCCCGTGGCAAGGGCCTTACCTTGAATCAGCTCTTTGAGGTATGGCTGGATGCACCAAAATCGGACGGACAACCCCGCGCCGCCAGTTCGCTATACCAAGAGCGCCGTCGATTCGAACGTCACGTGCCCGAGGATCTCGCTAAGAAGCGGGCCTCCATGGTCACCAAGCAGGATCTACGCGAGCTTTACACGAGCCTCGGCCGCGGTAGTAAGCGGCCGCAACGGGCCCCACTATCACCGGAGTCTGTTCACAAGGTTCACGAACTACTTCGCTCGATGTACGCCGAGGGCATGGAACAGGAGTTGGTCAACGTCAATCCCGCCAGCACGATTCGCCGTACCAAACCAAAATCAGGTGCGCCCAATGCCCCTTCGCGTCACGATGTTCAGATTCTCCTGACCCACCTCTACAAGAGTGACTACGACCTTTTTTGTGCGGCTTTCCTGACCTCGTCGGTGGGCGCTCGGCGCTCGGAACTCTTAAATCTTCATTGGCAGGATCTCGACAAAACCCGTGGCTCCATCAACCTTACGAGTGGCTTAATTAGAGTCCCCCACGAGAGCGAGCCTGTGATCACCGATACCAAAACGGGCGAAGGCGCTATCAAAATTAAGCTCGAGAAGCACCTTGTTCGGGCTCTTAAAGAGATGCACGACCGGCGCCTTCTTGAGGCGAGCAGCCCGTTTGCTTGCAAGGGTGATCGTTACATGTTCCCTTCGGACATTCAGGGAACTCGTCCGATGCACCCCGACACGTTGACGGCGCGACTTAAGAAGGCCCAGGTAGGAATTTCCGGGTTGAAGACTTTCATTACTTGGAAGGACCTGAGAGCGTTTGCGGCGACTGAACTCGCTCGACTGGAAGATGGGATCCACATTGCCCAGGCGGTATTGCGACACAAATCCCCAATTACAACGATGCGGTACTACGCCAGCGTGCGAACGACCGACATGCAACGTGCGGCAGAAAAACTTGGGATGCTCATAATTACTCCCGCCTCTGAGGACGACAGTGAGGCTCCCTGGTGGGAAGTTGAGGTAGACGAGCGAGTCCCGTTATGGGTTGTCAAAGAAGCGGGTACGGATTCGAAATCGTCTACAACGCCTGCCCGAAGAACTGGTAAGACTTCATAGGGCTGGAAGGACCCGTCAGATCGATGGGCCTCCTCCGATAGAGAGGCAAGTTCGTAAGGCTTGGACGCCCAGGGAGTCACAAGACTCCTACTCGCTCGGTTGCGTGTCATCCTTCGAACTCATTAACGTCCTCACTTTGGCAATAGTGGCGGATTCGCTGGACTGGGCGATGTAGTTGATGTCATAGAAGTGCTCTCGATCAGTTGTCCTGCTGGGCCCGTGGGTGTCATAAATAACCTGCATCGCCACCAGCGCTCCTGCAATCTCTTCTGCACTTAGTGGTGGGGATGCGTTTTTCTTCACTCCCGGTAGTGCGCGAGATTGCATTGTTATCTCAATCATGTCGCCATCGGGGTAGCGCGTTGTTTTCACGGCGTACTTTGCGGCTGCCGGGAGCGACCCATCTTCCACTGACGCTTTCAGGACGCGGCGAATTGACTGAGCAACTTCATCGGTGCTCAGAATTTGAACAGCGGCCTCCCAGTGGCAGCCTGTCTCCTCGAAATTAAGAGAGTTGTAGTCGATGCAATCAGTTTCACTGTCGGCGTTAGTCACGGTGAACCGGGGAGTAGTTGCGTCGTAGGTCCAGGTGCACCCACCGGGAACGATGCAGGAAAGTTCATCGCCATCGTTATCTCTGGTCCAGACCCATCCATTGGGGTCGGTGACCGTGGCGCCTTCGGTGTCGTAGGTGTAGATTCCCCCGTCGAGATTGGTTGCGGTACGCATGTTGCGATTTGCATCATAAGTCCAGGTTCGCCCGTCCAAGTCAACGCGAAGCAGTTGATCACCATTGCTATCTCCGATGATCGCTCCAACGCCTCCAGGTGGATCAGTCCGAGTGAGCATGAGGCCGCTGAGTCCATAGGAGGGTCTTGCGGCAGCGGTCATGGAGGGTTCCTTTCGCGCAGGGGAGGCTGCCTCTGCACTTAGTATGACTGACGACTTCAAAGCGAGGCTACAACAGTGCCGTACGAAAATCTTGTGAGATACGGTGCATCCAACTGGGACGGGTGCGGGGAGTTTCTCAGAGAATACAAGCCTCTCCGTCGGGAGCGGTCTGGGCGAATAGTCTGCCCTCGGTGTCGTAGGTGTAGTACCAGCCATCTGGGGTGGTCTCGCTCAGGAGGCGGTCAGCTTGGTCGTATGTGTAGGACCAAGTTTCTCCCCAGAGATTGGTCTCAGTTCGAAGATTGCTTCGATCGTCATAGGTACGAGTCCAGGTATCTTCTAACAGAATCAGAGCGGTTATCTGTGTACTGGCGTCATTGTCGCCTTGTGCTGGCATAGTGTCTTCCCTTCAAGTCATTGGCGTGGCTCCTGGCACTTAGTACTGTTGGCGCGCGGCGGGCGAGCAAAAGGGCCTCTACTTTCTCCGTGAGATGACGCTTGCAAAATGTGTAACGCGGAGGTGGGGCGGCTCCCCATCAGTAGCTACACTGCCGGCACGACCGATGGCAATCCACGCGTGACCCTTCGACTAAGCGAGTTTGTGCTGCTCAACTGAGAGCGCTCGCGGCCAGGAACTGCCGCCTCGCATCGCGATTGTCCGCTGACGCCAGGGGCCCACACTCTGCTGGGCTCGTCGATGCCCTGGCGGTATTGGTGTCTTCCGGGCCCTACGACACTCGATCGTCTCCGCCACGGAAGCGTCGTCGTCGCCACGGCCCTTTGCCTCGGACACGGAGTGCACTTCTCTCCCGCGGTTTCGCGGCACTCCAAATTCCAAGTATTTTTGCCACGCTGGAAAGTCCCTGATCAGGAGTCAGTGGATGCGATGAGTTCGATTGCCGCCCAGGAGATGATCGGAACGGTCTCCATTACCAACCACAGCAAGAGGTACTTGCGCTGGTCGGCATTGGAGACAAATAATGACCACGCGGTGCAATCAGACTCCGGTAAATCCGAAGCCATTTCTGAAGTGGGCCGGCGGCAAACGGCAACTGCTGCCGACAATCCTACCGGCACTACCTGCTGATTTTGACCTGAGCATCAATCGCTTTTTCGAGCCCTTTATGGGCGGGGCCGCAGTAACCTGGGCTCTCGCCACGGACCAAGCGAGCGTGAACTTGCGCGCGCCCAAGAACAAGACCCGCCGGCCTGTCATACTCAACGACGCGAACTGCGACCTCGTAACCACCTACCGCGTGATTCAAGAGGACACCGAGGCGCTGATAGCGATGCTGCATCACCTGGAGCGCGATACCAGCGAATCGGCGTATTACGCCCTTCGCGCAAGCGAGCCAACCGACCATATTGAACGTGCGGGCAGAATCATTTTCCTGAACCAGCTGGGTTTCAACGGCTTGTACCGAGTGAACGGAAAAGGAAAAATCAACGTCTCGTATGGAAAAGTGCAGAAGGCAACGATATGCGACCCTGCGGTAATTCGTGCGTGCGCTCGTTGGCTACGTAAAGTGGAAGTGCGTTCCGGGAGCTACGTGAGCGCTTTATCGGACGCTATGGCCGGCGACGTGGTCTATCTGGACCCTCCGTATATTCCTCTTACCCGTACCGCTAACTTCTCGAACTACACTCCGGATGGCTTTTTGGAAATGGACCAATGGGCTCTGGTTGGTGTAGTCAAGGGTCTCATTGCTCGCGGGGTGAGGGTAATGTTCTCGAACTCCAACGCGCAACTCACGCGCTCTATCTTTGGGACTGACCTGAACCTGTTTGCCGTGGCGGCCGCTCGCAAAATTGGAGCGACCCAATCTTCCCGGGCGTCAGTGAAAGAGGTGTTCGGAATCAGCTATGCGCCATCCATGAGTCGCAACCCAGCCGCCCTCGCCTGTCTCGAACGTCTGACGTTCAGTTCGGCGCACTGAATATGAAACCGCTCTGTGTGTGATGACAAAAAGGAAATCTCGTGGCCTTCGGAACGAGGACGCGTCTTCGATGCGCGTTGATGGAATCTTCCCCCTCTACTTTGTGAGTAAGACGGTACCTTGCGGATGCAGTGCTCGTTGACACAGTAGAGAACAAGCCAATACCGGCGAAGAGAAGGAGGAACCACCATGCCCGTAAGCAGAGACTCACTGAGGAAAACCGGATCGGTAAAGCCGGCGGCGTGATCCTGCTGCCCAACAATGGTGGGCGCAAGGCCAAGATCTCTGCCCTGGATTTGTCCTTCTCTTGCGAGAAGGACATCTCTGTCATATGGCTCTTGGCCGACGCGGCTACGCGGCGAGAGATCGAGGCCATGATGGACGAGGCGGTGCACGCCGGGGTTGACTTCTACCAAGACCAGGCCTGCGTCGTTGAGGTTGTCGAGCCGCCTACGGACTGACTTGAATCATGAGTCACCATTTTGCTCTTAGGGCGAAATGGGCGAACACCCTAAACTGTGAGATTTCGTTGTCAGGGTGAGGGCAAGGCGTGCATGGAGAAATCCGCTGCTTTTGGCGTGATCCGAATGCAAATTGAGTCGGTGTCAGTCTTAGGCGGTCCACCCTGGCATGGAGTTGTGATAACGCAGGGCTCAAGCGTGGGTAATCAATCCAAGGCGTTGTCGAAATAACCACAAATGGGAAGTGAGTGGACCGCTTCGATGAATCGCTCACTTCCAACTTGGCGATAGAGAGCCTCTACCGCCTCCCACTCTGTCGCGAGCTCTTGCTTCCACTCCTCGATTTGTTGGCGACCTTTCGCCACGTATTCGGGGTCTGCGAGAAGAAGCTTGACCCGCGCCCGGTACGCCGGATCCTGGTCCTCATACTCTACAAGACCCAGAAGCTCCTCCACCGTTATCACGAACCCTTCTGGGCCCCCCGGGGGACCCTTGAACGGCCAGTCGTAATGGGACAAACCGAGCCCCGACGGGTCCTTGTAATCTCTACCATCTCGCCACGTCTTGCCGCTGACGATGGCGGCGAGCGCGTATCCAATGTGCTTGTAACTGCACTCGTCCCTATCACCCATTGCCCCCACCACGCGCAGGTGTCCTTCGAGACGTTGGGTGGTCTCTTCGAGTGAGGGGTGAACCATCAAGCCATCGTAATCACAACGCCACGCGAAGGGAGGCAGGCGGCTCAGTCGTCAACGAGTGCTGCCCTGATGGTGTAGCCCTGGTTTACCGCGATGCGGTCTAACGCTTCAAGAGTCGTTGCGAACCATTCGCGACCGGTTTGCTTACCTGATGAGCGGACGTGTCCGACATCATTCAACGTGTCGTGGAACATTCGTTCAGCATCATGTAGCGAAACACCGTCTGGCGGCAGATACACACGAAGTGTCACGTAATCCTCGGGTAGGCCAGTCTGTCGCTGCTGCTCTCTGATGCGTTGGTCAGCACTGCGCTCGCTCTTGCCAACCTTGAACCAATATCGCTCAGGGTCGACCTTCTGGGGAACTCGCAAGAACGATGGCAGGGAGTAGACGTATATTCCTGGCAAAGAACCAATTGTTGCCTCAAGGACGCGGGAGCGGTCTTCGAGTTCCTCGGCTTCTTGAGCCTGGGCCACATCGTTGAATGTGAGCTCGTCGAGAGCGGCAATGATGTCATTGAGGTACTGGCTTGTGTCAAGTGACAGTGTGTTGCGGCGCATCAATGTGCGAATTCTGCCGATGCATTGGCGTGCGATGCTTGGCGCTGAGGGCATGATCCCGTCGGTTAGTAGACGAACCGCCACTCGAGTATTTGCTGCTGCACCTTGGTTTGCACCCCCGCCACCCTCTACGAGTTCGCGGTTCGTCGTGGCCCCAGCTTCAATCAAGCGGTACACCTGGCCGAGTTGATCAGTCGTAGCTTCGAGTGCCGACCGAATCTCTGCGCGTACTTCGTCCGATGGTTCTCGAATCATCGTCCAACCGTACTCTTCAGGAGTTGCTTCGTCATTGGGTCTGGCCAGTGTCCGGCGAACTCAGGCCGGTGAGGAGGCACAATTACGAAGCAATGACCCGGCTCGATCACTTCTTAGGCACGAACCCGTTCGGCTTGTCTGCCATCGCCTTGCGTACCGAGGTCATGATCTTGTGCACCCTTGACTTCGGTACGATCCAGAAACTAATCCACGACGCCCACATGAGTAGTGGAAATAGTCCGCTGATCCCCGGAATATTGTGGGAGTACTGCTCGTAGGTGAGAACGTCGAAGAACACCGAACTGGCCGCCAGCTCCCAACTGCAGCACTTGGCAATCCATTCAGCCTGTGGTGACTTAGGCACCCGCACAGGAGCCCGGGGCGGTGAGGCGGTCTTGGTCTGCTGATGGCGCGGCGGCGCGGCGCTCTCGGCTCCGCCGGAGTACGGCGGAGCCGCAGTGTCGTAGTGGATCGGAGGAGCCAGGAGATCCTCGTCATACATCCGGCGCTTATTGGCGTCCAGTAGCGTGTCGCGAGCATCGGTCAGCACGGTCATGAGTTCGTTGGTTTCGAGGCCGCCGGATACATCCGGATGCAGCTTCAAGGCCATTTCGATGTAGGCCTTCTTTATCTGCGCCGACGTGCCCGTCGAGGGAACACCGAGCAGTTGGTAGTAATTGAGTCCGGTCATCATCGCCTCCTTACTGTCCCGAGGCGCGCATAGGGCTCGCATTGAATAGGGTGTGCGCCACCGTCCTCGCAAGCAGAACGTACACGAACAGCACGAGTCGCGGGCCATGGCGATTCTTGCTCACCAGTGGCGGGGACGGCGCTACCCCGGAGTACACACCCCACAGGGGGAGTACCAGCAGAAAGGTCTGCACGGGGTAACGCTGGGCCCACATAATGAGTATTGCTCAGAGGTGTGACACACATCTGAGCGGCGGCGGCGCGAGAATCGATCCGTTGGTTTCGTTGGCAATTTTGCTCTCGCTGGTTCGGCGGCACCCGCTGTTTGGGCGCATATGAAACGGTCTTCTCAGTCGGACTTGCGTGGTGACAGCCATGTAGAAGACTGCCTTGATGGGGATGCGAATACTTGGCGGTGCCCTTATTGTTGGCGTACGAACAAGCGGATAGAGGCAGCACGTGGGGATCGAACTCAGAGGCGCGAACAAGATTGACTGGGCACGACCGAGCGGTACACCAAGCGGTATCGAGACTCTCTATGTCTATTCGGGCAATCAGGGTGCGTTGGCCAGTGCCGCAATGGAGATTGCAACGGCGAAGTGGACGAAGCTCGGTGAGCCCAGTCGGGATGTACTCGCCAGACTCCTTTCGCTTCGTGTCAACCAACGCGTGACACCGGTTGTTCTCGTGGTCGAAATCGGAAACGGCTCCGTCGTCTTGTTCGGCCCTAATTCGTCAGTCGCCCCGACCAAGCCGCTTGCGGCCGATCAGGCGGAACGAATACTCCAGGCTGTTCTCGACGAGCCGAATCCGGTTGCGGCGCGCACACGCCTTTCAGGTCTTCTCCAGTCGCTGGAGACAACATCGATTGCTGGTGTCAAAAACTCGGGACTCTTTGCCAATCACGAGCTGAAAGAAGGAGTTCCAAATCGGCCCGACTGGGCGCAAGCCTGTGGGGCAGCGTTGAGAATGCTTGCGGAGCGCGACCACGAGCTCATCGAACAGCTCGGCTATAGAACGGCTGCTGCTGGTGCGCACGCCTTGATTCTTTCCGGGACCGGGCCGAGGCCCGAAGCCATTGCGGTCATGCTCGAAGAGAGCGAAACCTTCGACGGGGATTCACAGCGATTCTCAATCTCACCGGTGGCCTACGGACTCAAGATGGCCGAACAGACGGGAGTTCCGTGGCTCATCTTGACCAGAGGAAGCCAACTCCGTCTATACCCAGCGCGAATCGATCTGGGAGTTGGTCGAAAGGGACTTGCCGAAACGTTCCTTGAGATTGACTTACCTCAGTTGACCCGAGAGACTGCTGGTTACCTGACCCTTATCTTCTCGGCTTCCGCTTTGGTGGAGGGTGGCAGTGCGTTTGAGATTATGCACGCCAGCGCCATTTACGCGGTGGCGCTCGGTGAGCGACTCCGAGACAAGGTCTATGAAGATATCGTGCCCAGGCTCTCCCTGGCGGTAGCGAAACAGCTTATTGCTCACCGCTACGAAATGGACATTGAAGGCCTCGACCTTGCTTATCAATTGACACTGCGGATTTTTTTCCGAATGCTTTTCCAGACTTACGCTGAGGACCGTAAACTGTTGCCCTTCGGCGAGAACGAGAAGTACGACCGCAATGCGCTCAAGACGGTTGCCCTTGACTTAGTTGAGAACCCGGACCAGCCATTCGATTCAGAGTCGACGTCATTGTGGGATGACCTCGCACAGGTCTGGCGTGTAATCGATAGGGGCGACAAAGCGTGGGGAGTGCCTGCCTATAACGGGGGCCTTTTTGCATCGGACCCAGAACTTAACGAGCACGGCGCAATTATCGAAATGATTGCTATCTCGAATGATGTGATTGGCCCATGTCTCAAAGCTTTGCTGCTGGACGAAAGCGATGATGGCGAGTTCGGACCCATTGATTTTCGCTCTCTTAGCGTCCGCGAGTTTGGAACGATCTACGAAGGACTTCTTGAATCCAGTCTTGGCTTGGCCGAAGTGGATCTCACCTTGGATCGAGAAGGTACGTGGCTTCCTGCGAAAGAGGGCGAAAATGTCGAAGCTGCAGTTGGCGAGGTGTACTTTCACAACACGAGCGGTCAGCGCAAGGGCACCGGCTCTTACTTTACGCCCACGTTTGTGGTCGAACATCTTCTTGAACGGGCGCTCGATCCAGCGCTTGATGATCACTTGAATATGGTCGCCGAACTTCTCGAAGTTGGCGATCAAGCGGGGGCGGCCGACCTGTTCTTTGACTTTCGTGTCGCGGACCTTGCGATGGGTTCTGGTCACTTCCTTACTGCGGCCATCGACCATCTCGAGAAGAAGATGGCGGCGTTTTTGGAGGAGGAAGGACATCAAATCCCTGGCGTATCCAAGGAGATCATCCTTCTTGGTAATGCCGCAAGAGACGCACTTGGCGATCCAGACGGTCCCGTCCCTGAGGGTTCATCTTTGCTCCGTCGTCAGATTGCGCGCCGTTGCATCTACGGACTTGATATCAACCCGATAGCAGTCGAGCTCACGAGAGTCGCGATTTGGATTCACACTTTTGTCCGTGGACTTCCAATGTCGAGTCTTGACCACAATCTCGTGTGTACCAACAGTTTGACTGGTATCGGCAATATTGGTGAGGCGCTGGACGTCCTTGTGCCAAATCGTAAGGGCGCAGCGACGTTCTTCGATGACCCGATTGAGGAAGCGCTTCGTTCAGCGCAGACGGTCCTTGCTGACGTGGCAATGCTGTCAGAGGTCGACCGTAAGGAAACTCAGGCGGCTTCGAGGGCAATTAAGAAGGCCAGTAAAGAGGCAGAGGAGGCCAAACTTCTCTTTGATGGAGCAGTGCTTATCCGGATTGGTCGAACTGATCTGATCAATGGCATGGACTCGAAGACCATAGCTTCGCAAGCGGCACAATCAGACGCTCAAGAGCAAATCGTGTTGTTGGATCCTGGACACATGCCTGTGTTATTTCCGGAAGCGTTTCTACGGGAGGATCCCGGTTTCGATGTTCTTGTCGGCAATCCTCCTTGGGACATGGTCCACATCGAGAGAGATGTGTGGTGGGGAAAGTACATTCCGGGAGCACGTGGACTTCCTGTGAAGGAGATGAATGCTGCAATTGATCAACTTCGATCGCAGCGGCCCGATCTCGAACAACTTTTCGAGGCCGATCGGATCGCGTCTGATCGGATGCGCGATGCTCTGATGGCCGGTCCTTTCCCGGGTGTTGGTTCGGGGCACCTCGACCTTTATCAAGTGTTCGCGTGGAGGAACTGGGAGGTCGCCAGGAAGTCAGGACGTATCGGTATAGTGCTCCCTCGTGTAGTTCTCACGGGCTCTGGTTCTGCGGAGTGGAGGAGGGGCTTACTTGACGCAGGTCGCTTTACTGATGTAGTCGTGGCAGTCAACAACAAGAAATGGATTTTCGAAGACGTGGATGGTCGCTACTCAGTCACTTTTGTGGTGGTTGAGAAGTCTTCACAAGACCACACAGTGTCCCTTTCTGGACCATTTTTTTCGTTAGCCGAATTCACCAAGGGTAGGTGTGACAGTGTCGTCTTACAGGCGCAGACTTTGGAACTTGGTAGCCCGACTTTGGCGTTCCCGACGTTATCGTCCGAGGACACCGGGGCTGTGTACGAGCAGATGAGGAAACACCCGGCCCTTTCGGAGAACACGCATTTCGAGTTCAGGCCTGTTCAGGGTGATCTCAACGGCTCATCGAATAGGGATCAGTTCACAACTGGGCTAAGTCATGACGAAACGAGAGTGCCGGTCTTGGCGGGGGCTTCGTTTGCACACTGGGATCCGGATTTTGGCGACCCTTACGGTACAGCAGATGCACACCAGATTGCGAACTGGCTATTGGAGAAGAGTCGGTCTGCATCGCGCAATCGACGCTCAGCTCATTACGGTATTCGGTATCAGTCGGTTGATGACCTGCAGATGTGTAAGGCGCGGATTGTGTATCGCGCCGTCACTAATGCCACGAACACGAGAACGGTAGTTCCATGTTTGATTCCTCCAAACTCGCTTGTGACTCATGCTGCACCGTACCTGTTACGTCGGCGTGGGGTAGCCGCAGACGAGGCCTACCTCTTAGGAGTATTGAGTTCGATACCATTTGACTGGTACCTCAGAAAGTGGGTTGAACTCAACCTAACCTTTGAGCTCCTGGTTCCGGCACCTGTTCCGGATCCAGCTCCCAGCAATCCACTTCGACTAAGGATTATCGATATCGCTGGGAGGCTCGCCGCAAAGGACAGTCGATTTGCAGAATGGGCGGAAGCCGTTGGTGTCGCTGTCTGTTCGACGATGGCGATGCAGATGCAAGAAGAGATGGAGGCCGAACTGGATGCGCTCGTCGCTTCACTCTATGGGCTATCTCGAAGTCAGGTCGAACACGTATTTGCCACCTTCCATAGAGGATGGGACTACCAGCCTCGGTTAGACAAAGTCCTTCACTATTTCCATCAGATTGAGACTAAAATATGAGTAACGCAGATAGGCGTCCCTTTCCTCCCGTTTTTGCGACAAATCACCCTGGAACCGGGGAAACAGTTGCAATCGAGATCAATCGCTTGCTCGAAGGGCTGCGTACGACCTACGCAGAACCTCCCGAGCTTGCTTTCGCTACGGCCTACATGAACCCTCAAGGATTCGTGCTTATTGCCGACGAAGTCGAAAAGGCTCCAAGAGCAAGGCTCTTGATCGGCGCTGACCCCGAAGAGCCTTATCGAACTCAGTCCGAACGCGGTCAGGAAGTGTCCTTCGAGCAAGTTGCCGCGGTTCACCTCGGGGAACTCGAGCGTGATCGTGATCTTCTGGGATTTACAGCTCTTGCTGACGCGGCTGCACATCGCCTGGTTGAGTGGCTCCGTTCACTCGATGAGAAGGAGAGACCTCGTGTCGAAGTTCGGCGTTTTACCAAAGGCTTTCTGCACGGTAAGGCCTACATCGCTGATCACCCGAAGATGCCCGCGGTGCTGGCCGGCTCATCAAACCTCACGTTGGCTGGGCTTTCTTGGAACCGAGAACTCAACCTTGGCTATCCATCGGGGCAACACACTGAGCTGGTCGTCAACTGGTTCAACGAACTATGGGACGAGTCGGTTCCGTTTGACTTAGCCGCGCTCTACGAGGCTCGTTGGAAGTCTCACGCTCCAGGAGTCGTATTTCTCCGGATGCTCTACGAACTCTATGGTGACAATTCTGGCGTGCAGGAACCTCCAGTCGAACTACCCGTCACGCAGTTCCAGAAGGACGGAATCCTTAGAGCGATGAGGATTCTTGACGATCTGGGTGGAGTTCTCGTCTGTGACGAGGTTGGTCTCGGTAAGACATTTATCGCGGGGGAGTTCATCAAGGCGGTCTCGCAAAAGGATCGTCAGCAGGTGTTGATCGTGGTTCCCGCCGCGTTGAAGAACTCAACGTGGGAGCCGTTTCTGCGAAAGTTCGACATAATCTCGGCTCGAGTTGAACTTGTCACCTTTGACGAAGTTCGCCTCGGTACCAAACGCGGCGTGAGGCCGGAGGATCTTGACGACTACTCATTGGTGGTGATTGATGAAGCCCATACTCTAAGGAACCCGAACACACTCACCGCGGGGGCAGTGATGAATCTGCTTTGGGGGGAACACCCCAAGAAGGTGCTCCTTCTCACTGCTACTCCAGTTAACAACAGTCTCCGAGATCTCCAGGCACTGATCAGTTACTTCGTTCGCAATGACGCGCAGTTTGCCGCTATTGGAATCCCGAGCATCATCGACTACATCAGGGCAGCGCAAGCTCGAGACCCCGAGACCCTATCGCCTGAACACCTGTTCGATCTCATGGACAGAGTTGCGGTGCGCCGAACCAGACGATTCGTGAAGCAGGCGTACGTCAATGATCGAATTCTCAACAACGTGGGTGAACTGATCCCAGTTGAGTTTCCTACCCCTTCAGTTCATCGGATTGCGTATGACCTCGACCCTGAGTCGGATGTTCTCATGGAGAAGGTTATCTACGCCCTTGAGGTCAGCGACGATGAGCAACTTGTTATCCGCGCTGGTTCTCGTCGAGACCCAGAGCGGCTCTCGCTTGCTCGCTACGCGCCCAGCTATTACCGCAATGATTCGGATGTGGATCATTTGCAGATGACCAACGTTGGACTACTCCGTTCGATGCTGCTCAAGCGCCTCGAATCATCGACGGCCGCGCTGAAGGCGACGCTTCGTCGCCTCATCGAATCCCAGGAAGCGTTCATTGAGGCCCTGGATGAGGGTTACGTCATCGTTGGTGACGCGCTCAAGGACTTCGCTTTGTCGGACGCGGAGACGATAGATGAGTTCCTCGAAGGTCTCGACGAGAAGGGCATCGACCAGGTTGTCGGGGTGAGCGAGTTTCAGGTGGGTGCGCTCAAGACTGACGTGGTCGGCGACGTGGCCCTTTTCACCGAACTCCATGAATTGGCCATCCGGCGGCTTGCGGACGGTCCGGACGCCAAACTCCTCGAGTTGGTTAAAGACCTCGAAAGAATCGCAGACGAAGCCGAGCGACCCAATAGGGACGGTGTGTCCTCCGGCGATCGACGAAAGGTGATCGTGTTCTCGACCTACGCCGAGACGGTCGCAGATGTCCACGCTCGTCTCGACGAGATCATCGACGCTGCACCAAGGGGTTCGTCTTTGAGTGCGTATAAGAAGCGACTGGCGCCCGCGGTATTCGGTGCGCAGGGGAGCGAGGGACAGAATCAGCGAGCTGACGTACTTGCCGGCTTTTGTCCGATGACCGCGGGAGAGTTGGATTCAAAGGGCCAAGCCAAGTCCAAAGACGTGTACGACATTCTTGTTACCACTGACGTGTTGGCAGAAGGAGTCAACCTCCAGCAGGCGGGTCGCATGGTGAATTTTGATCTTCCGTGGAACCCCATGAAGTTGGTACAGCGCCATGGCCGCATTGACAGAATTGGTTCGCCCCACAAGCGGGTTTTCATTGACTGTTTCTTTCCAGCGGAGAATCTGGACAGGTTGCTCGGACTTGAAGCCACGCTTCAGCGAAAGATCGCGTACGCAAACGCAGCGGTGGGGGTCGGGACGGTCCTGCCAGGGCAGATTGCGGATTCCACTGTCGAAGTACTACTCCACGATGCTCGCGCGGACATCATCGATCTTTATCACGAGGACCCAACGCTGCTCTTCGAAGGTGGGGGGTCTGAAGCACTCTCGGGTGAAGAGTACCGTCGCCGTTTGAGTGAAGCTCTCAAGATGGCGAACGTGAAGCGTGAGGTGTTGCAGCTACCGTTCGGGTCAGGAAGCGGGTTTGTTTCACCAAAGGTCAGTCAACCGGGCTACGTCTTCTGTGTTCGAATTGGCGACGAGGAAAAGCCGTGGTTCAGATTCGTAGCCGTCGACGATGAGACGTGGAAGCCTCTGGACGGTATGGAAGGAGAGCCAATGATTCTTGATGACACATTGACCTGTCTTATTGCCGCTGATCCAGGTTCAATTTCAGGTGAGCAACACGTGAGCGCTCAAGCACTTGCCAAGGTCTTTGAAGCATGGGAAGTCGTGCAAGCCAACATCTACGATCGGTGGACATTCCTGACGGACCCAGCGAATTTGGAGCCCAAGGTCGAGAAGGCTCTTCGCCAGGCTTATCAGTTGGTCGCCGACCACGGTGGCTTCTTGGGTTCCCAGGACCAAATTCAGTTGATGGCGAAGTTGAACGGACGTTGGAGCAAGAGTGTCGTGAAAGCAGTACGAACAATCGTCCGAGATGATGATTTTTCAACGAAAAAAAAGATCAAAGCACTTGCTGAGTTCGCTACCGAAGTGGGGCTCTCGATTCCTGAGCAGCCAAAGCCTCTGAAGGCTGTCCGTCGTGAGGACATCCGTGTTGTGTGTTGGATGGCAGTGACCGCGGCTCACCAGAAGCGTCCGGTGTTGCTTTCGGAATAAACGAGCGTTGACCCTATAGCCCGCCAACTCGGTGGGCGACTCCTCTCGTACTTCGCGAACGTTAAGGCTGAGCTCGCGCTACTGGCGTACTTACTGGCAGACTGAAACGGTGCCGAAGCGGACGAACGAAAAACAACAGATCATCAAAATGTTGAAGGACTTATTGGCTGGTCCCAACTGCACGGTCACTGAGTCGAAGTTTCTTGTGGATGCTGTGACCGGCGAGGAACGCGAGGTCGACGTGGTCGCGGAGTACGACGACGATGGGCACATTTTCGTGCAGTCCTTCGAAGTGACCGGGCGGAAGAAGCCCGCCGATTTGACGTGGGCGGAACAGTTGATCAAGAAGCACGAAAATCTCCCCACGGCTCACCTGTGCCTCGTCCCGTGGGGTGGGGCCTACAATTCGGTGCAGAAACTCGTCAAGGCTAATCCGCGCGTCTCTGTAGTCATTCCGGAAATTGTGGAGGGTTCAGACGGCCCAGAAATCAAGACGCTCTTTGCAGATGTGGTCCGCCTCCAGCCGATGGAGGTAGTGGCTACTGTCGAGCGGCCCAACGGTGAGCGTGGAAAGGCAATCCTCGAGCACGACTTCGTAGTGTGCTCGGCAGATGGCACTGAGCTCGGTGGTGCCGGTGAGCTCTACGGCGAGATACTCAACAGCGAGGCCTCGATCGAGATGGTTCTTCGGCAAGCGCACGATCATCCTAATCGTGAAGAATTGAAGAGCTTCATTCTTGGGCGCGACTACAGCGCGCTCGGTTTCTACCTTCGCAAGGATGAACCAATCGTAGAGCTTCAGCACATTCTGTCCATTGAAGTCACTGGCGGCGTCGTTTTCGAGCAGACTCCACTCGAAATGGAGATCCGTACGTTCGGAGAGCAACGCTTTGCTCACGGACGCACTTCGCTCTTGGGCACCAATGGCTTGGTCGTGGCGACTCTTGATGATCAATCGGACGTGACCAAGATGCGGACCCAGTTCGGAGCAATCCCGGAAGTTTTCAACCCCTGAGCCATAGCTGGTGTGCAAAGGTCGTGCAACGTTGTTTGGAGCGGCTCAATGTTCATACTGAGTACTCAGCGCAATAAGGCTTGTGTGCTACAAAGACTCGGCGAAACTTTGCTTCATGAAATTTCCCACCGATGCCCGTCTGGTTGTCATTGGGGTCAACTACGTTTTGATAATGGATGGGACCCGACAGATTGTGCTTCAAAAATCGGAGCAGTGTTTTGTCTGCAACAAACCGTTGTCCTCGGGCACTCTCGTGTATCTGAATGAGAGTTCGGGACGCGTGAGTTGTACAAGTTGCTTAGACGGGCCCGCGCCAGTGATTGAGCCTGAATTTACGGACAGCGATGTGTTCCGTTCCGGCACTCCTGGAGGCTCTGCTCAGCGGGAGTTCGAACGGCGACGACTGCGTGAACGACAAGTAGCTGAAAGGCAGCGCCCAATCTGGCTGGCTCTTGTGGCGCTGGCGGCAATTGGTGGGTACGTAGCTGTGCAGATCTTCGCCAAGGTACTCGATAGTGGGCTCAAGGCAAGTACCACGACCGTGGTCAGATCGCCCTTGACGGCCTCAACGGCTCACGGGCTTGGTGTCTTCTTGGCGATAATTGCGGGCATTGGCATGGCGCGAGCGCTCTGGGGAAGACGGCAGAGTACGACGGCGTGGGCAACCGGGGCACGAGGTGAAAGGGTGGTCGCTACTCGTCTCGCCAACGCTTCGTCCAAAGGTGTTTCCGCTATTCACGATCGGCGAATTCCTGGCAGCAGGGCAAACATTGATCACATCGCAGTCGGCCCGGCAGGCATCTATGTCATTGATGCCAAGGTTGCGAAAGGAAAGGTGTCGGCGAAGACAACGGGACCAATATTCAATCGCGGTCCCGTCAAGCTCTTCGTAGGGGGACATGAAAGAACCAAGTACGTTGACGGAATGGATCGTCAGGTTGAGGCAGTTGCGAGAGCCCTGAAGGAATCGCCTTGGGCGGTCGGCGTTCCGATCAAACCCATGGTGGTGTTGGTTGGCGCAGAATGGGGTTGGTTTCCAAGACCTGTTGGAGTACGCGGAGTTTGGGTTGGATGGCCTAAAGAAATGACCAGAGCGGTTAGTCGAGGCGGTTCTTTGAGCGCTGAGAGTGTTCGACGATTGGCCGCCGTGTTGGCATCACAATTGCCCGAGGCGTAGAGCAACCTTCAGGAGCAACGGGGCTGCCAAGGGCGACAGTAGTACGAGTGGCAAATTGGTTCAGGCGTCCGAATGGACTCGACGACGGGGTCGAGCTGTGTAGTGGTGATTCCTTTGGCGTGTCCGGGATGGCCAGTGCTCGCTTGTTGCTCCACGCAAAGCCGGGGGATCGGTCACGCTGTGCTGTCGTCGCAAGTTCCATCGTATGGAGGCTATTACTTGACCAAAAGTCAAATAACATGATATGCTGCCTTAGTGACTAAAGACAGCTGGATTTACACCGCCGAATACGCCATGCCGCAAGATGAGCAACTGGCACGCGACGACCGCCGTATTGAGATGCTCGATCGGGTTCTGAACCACGCCTATTCTGGTCGAGCAGCGAAGACCGGTTTTGGTTGGATGGCTTCGGTGCGGGTGCGAGCTGATACGGTCGTGCACAACATCGATCAAGCTGCGATACTCGGACGAAAACTTGTGGATGACGCCAATTGCCAGGTTTCGATGCCGTTGGCTGCGATGGTCTCCCAGCAGATCGTTGCCAGCAACGTCTTTCACGTGCAACTCGAGACGCTGAGCTTGTCCGAAAAAATCGGCGTAGCTGAAGTGTGCGGTGAACTCGGCATTACTCGCCAGCGCCTCCACCAACTCCGTCAGTCGGGCCGGTTTCCGACGCCGGATGGCAAGTTGCTCTCTACCCCGCTTTGGATGCGCTCGACGATTCGTGAGTTTACGATTGGCTGGCGACACACTCCCGGTCCCGCACCTCGACCGATGGACATGGAGGGGCTGGTCGCAACTGGTTCCATGCGCTGGGAATAGCGCCCGCTGATCACCTCTAATCAGTATCTGGGTTGTGACGAGCCAATGGGGGCCAGTCGTTAGATTCCATTGGCAAATAAAACTCTGGTCCGATTTCCTCTACTGGCGCGTCATTCGGAATTCGTAGTTCGGAAGGATCTAAACTCAACCGTTCCGGGAAGAAGACTCGCACTGCATGAGATTCCTCGTTCCACTCCACAGCAAGTCCGAGAACCGTGCGGCCCCTACGCGTGACTCGGACTTGAGTCGGCTGTATGTTTCGACGCCACAAAGGATCGGGGTCGATGAACTGGGGCCAGAAACTGGCAGGGATTGTTCGATCAGGGACGTATTGGCCACGATGAAGAGCCGGTGCCTCCGGTTCGGCGGGAATCACAATGCCCGATTCGTCATCCCAGGCATCGATTTGGATGCCTTCGATTTCACCATCAGGAGAGTCAACGGCGCAACCTGGTTGAGTCAATCTCATTACCACGTTGCCGCCTTTCCATGATTCGGAGCTGTTGTTGAGCCATTCTTATTCAATTAGCGATGAGGTGCGTGTCACAGGTATCGACTATGACGTTCGTTGATGACTGTTGGCGAAACGAAAGAGCAACGATGACAATCGAAATTCCGGATGAAGGCGAATTGGCAACCATCGCATCTCGAATCGATGTCGCAGCCAATGGTGTGGTGCGAGCCATAGACGTCCAAGGTCGACTTCGCGCTGACGAAACGCCAATTTATGCGGCGGTTGCCGCCGCTTTTTATTATTTTGAACGATCCGGTGACGAGTCGGCGCGAGATGACTACTTCAAGCCTATGGTCCAATTCGAGAATTCTACGAATCCTCCACCGGTGCGAGAGATGCCCGAGTGGGTCCGTCAGCTTTGGGAAGAGTGCGCCAATCGAGTCGGCGCGCCAGTAGCCAGAGCACGCCTGCACGACCTTTGCTTCGAAGCGCAGCAAGGGAACCGTCGGGTTCACGCGCGTTCCGCTATCGAGGCCTATATGGAATTGGCTGAACTGTATCCGAGCGTGTCCGAAGAAAAGCTCGAGTACCTCGAAGTTGCGCTTGGTGCAGGGAAATCCCTTTCCCGCGCTCTTGACCTTGCACGCCGAACACGTCAGGGCGAATTAGCGGATCAAGTTCTGCGGCTCCTGGTCAAGCTCGCTGACAAATCACTCGACGATGAGCGATCCGGGCCAGGCATCGTGATGAGATTCTTGACTCCGATTGTCGAAGATAGAGACGGTGCGATAGAAGTTGAAGAACTATTACGTAGGGCGCGTGCTCGTTACCAAGGTGACGTATGGAACACTTTGTCGACAATTGGGTTGCAATTGCAACTACGGAACTTGACCGACGAAGCACGAAGGATCCTTCGTCGAGAAGCGATACAGGCACTGTTCGATGCTTCCGAACGTGAGAATCCCATGAATGCAATGACGCATTTGCAGGATGCGGCCGATCGGGCCAAACGATACGGACTCCACGACTTGTTTGAAGAGGCGACTCGTCGGCTTCAAGATTTTGCGGGAAAGGACATTGGGCTCGTCAAATTCGAATCAAAGTTTGAAATACCAGTTGAGGCCATTGAAGCCGAAATTGGATTCATTGTTGGCACCACGAATTGGAAGGACGCCATGCTTCGCCTGTTTGCCGTGGGAGCTCCGAGTGGGAAAGTCGATTTCAATCGTGCGGCGTCACAGGAGCTACTTGATGCTTCTCCGCTCATGGCGATGTCTGGCGTGGAGATCTTGGGAAACGATGGTCTGCCTCGCTTCACTGCAACGACCGACGAAGAGCGAGAAAGTTACCATCTTGCCCAAATCGAACTTCGAGAGATGCAGTTGACCGGATACGTGCGAAGTCAGGCGCTGAGTCGAATCGTCGAGCGGTACGGCCCTGTTAGTGAAGCTGAACTCAGTTCATTCATTAGACAACATGGCCACGTACCTGAACCTGTCGCAATGGCGTTGAGTCGCGCGTTCGGTCGTTTCTTCGCCGGCGACTACGAAGGCGCGACATTCACCGCAGTTCCACGAGTGGAGCGTTTGGCGAGAGAAATACTTCTGCGGATGCGAGTTTCAATTTTTCAGCCATCCTTTGGAGGTCGACCTGGTCAGTTCTCAGGACTCGGCGTTCTATTGGATTTGCTTGGAGATCGGGGATTCGATGAATCGTGGCTCCGATTCTTTCGGACTTTTCTAACGCGGCCCGAAGGATTGAACTATCGGAACGAACTTTCGCACGGAACGGTCGACAATGCCTCCATGATTGAGGCCGTACTTACACTTATCGCTTGTCTGTACTTGGCAGTTGGCATTCAGTTGACTGAGCAAGGTGATAATAACCAGTCTACAGAAGCTCGCTCCAGAGATTGATCCTTCGTGTCACTTGATGCGGGACGTTGGAGAAGTTTCGTAGTGACTGAGCAACCTTACAAGAGGGGAATCGTGAGGCGTATGCCAAAGACTCGAATCCCGTGTCTCACCGATTCTACTGATCAAAGATCTTGTACGAGTTCACTCGCCGTGCCGTCGTGCATGACGATTGTTGATGCATCAGTTCGTAGTCAACGACGAGCTGAATAATTTGCTTTTGCTAGGACTCCTGCACTGGCTGTCGCCAGATGCGATTTAGGTTTCCAGCTGGCGCTGGAAACCCCTGGCGGCGCCGGCGCCAGCTCTCCGGACTATTCAAGACCAGCGGCACAGCGCCGTTATGGATAGTCCAGGAGAGAACCACTATGACACTCGCTATTGTTGGCAAGCTCGTTACCGGCGGTCCTTCGGGCGCCGCCGCCATCGCCGCCTACTACACCAGAGGCACCAGAGCTCGATTGGTTGACATCACGTCCAGTGAGCTCGAGGCAATGGTTGGCTACTACACGCCAGAACATCTCGCTCACGGTGGTCCGTATGCTCGTTGGTTTGGCGAGTCCGTTGACAAGCTCGGACTCGTCGCCGGAGCGCAATGTACCGCCCAGCAGTTCCGTCGTGTTCTCCAACGGCTTGATCCACGCGACGGGTCACAGCTTCCCAACAACGGTGGGATGCCACCCATCATTTCGGCGCTCGATTTGACCTTCTCGGTCGAGAAGGATCTCTCTACATTGTGGATGCTGGGCGATGAGCGATGGCGATTGCAGCTTGAAATCATCGTGGATGTGGCCATCAACGAGACCCTCGCGTGGGCCGAAAAGCAGGTGGCGGTGGTTCGTCGAGGTGAAGGTGGAATCGCCCATCATTCGGCCTCTGGAGTTTTGTCGATAGAGATTGACCATCAAACGGCTCGTCCGGTGAACGGGTTAGCGGCCCCTCATCTTCACCGCCACGTCGTCATTATGAACCTCGCCGAGGAGGACGGGGCGTGGACCGCGCTCGACGCAACTCGCCTCTTCGATCTCCAAAAGGCTGTTGGGGCAATTGCCGGGCAACGGATCCGTCAACTCACCGAGGAGCGCTTAGGCCTCACCTGGGAGCGCGACGGCTCGAACGTGTTCCGCGTGGAAGGTTTTGACGCTGGACTGCGTAACCGCCTCTCTCTTCGTCAGCAGCAAATCCTCGACAAGGCTCTCAACGACGGACTTGATATAACCAACCGTGATGACTGGGTCAGCGCGCAGCGCACTTCGCGCGAAGGAAAGAACGCCTGCGGTAACGACCCTATGGCCACCCAGTGGGCCATTGACATGCTCCTCGCCGAGGGCATTACGTACGACACGGTGATGACGTCCATCACCACGGCCCAGCGAGCGAGCGCCCTCGCGGCCGAAGATCGGGTCTGGATCGACGCCAATTTTCCGACGCCCCCAATTGAAATCCTGGCTGCGCGTGACTGGCGATTTGCGGTGGCCCGCGCCTTGGCGACCCACAAGCTCGCAGGAACTTTGACCGACCGCGTTCACACGGATCCACTCTCTACTCTCGCCGATGTCCCACCCGCGTGGGACGAACTGGACGCCGCCATGGCCATCGAAACGCGGAGCCGTGACGCGCTAATCCACGATGCGATGTTGACGGTGGGGCGCGAGCATTCGACTTGGCGACGCAAGGATCTCATTATCGCACTCTGTGACGTTGACGTCCCCTTGGTGGATGCCGAGCGTGAGGCGACAGCTTTTCTTGCGGGAGCCGAATCGGTGTACCTCTACGGAGAAGAGGACGACCCAGCGGCCGACATCCGGGTACGGACCGTGGATCAGGAACTCTTCGCCACCACCGAGACGCGCGAGAAGGAGGCGCTTCTTCTCGCCGCCGTGCGCAGCGGTGTCAACAGCACGGGTGCCGTCACCGACGCCACCCAGTTCCAAACGATCCTCGACGTTATGGCCCAGCGCGGCAAGATCATCTCCGCCGATTCCGATCAGCACGCAATGTCCGAAGCTCTCCTGCTGGGACGTAACCGAATCCACCTCATCGTCGGCCAGGCCGGCTCCGGCAAGAGCTCGGGAGTAGAGGAGCTCGCGATCGCCCAGGAATTGGGTTACCTCGGTGACGTCGCTCCGTCGGTGGAGGGCGGTGTAACTCGGCTCAGGCTGGTTGGATGCGCCTTAGCGGCCAACGCCGCCGAGAAACTCGAAGAAGAGTCTGGCATCAAATCGTATTCGATAGCGATGCTCTTGTCACGGTTGCGGACGGGGGCCGTGGTGCTCGAAGAAGGGGCCGTCAGCATTGTTGACGAGTGCTCCCAGGCCTCGACGGCGCAGCTCGCCGATCTTTGGGAGCATGTCAATGCGACAAAGGGCCGCCTGATACTGATGGGCGACACCCGCCAACTCCAAGCTATATCGGCGGGGGGAATGTTCTCTGAGGTGATGGACACCATCCCGGACGCCACCACACTTCTTGACGAAACCCGCCGTCAGCGCAACCTCGACGAGCGTGCCGTTCTGGCCACTCTTCACGACTGCGTTGGTGTGGGCACTCTGCGTGAGCAGTCGGTCAAGGCCCTTTCGGGTCAAGGGGTCGACAAGGCGTTTCTTGCTCAACTCAAGAAGGGTCGCCTGGGTGCGGTGAAGGCGTGGTACGAGGCGAACGACCGGATTAGGTTTCACTCGACGCCGCAGGAAGCTGCCGCCGCTATCGCGCAGGAGTACTGGGATGCGGTGGAGGCGACAGGTGGGGATGCGGCGTCCGCCGCTCTGGTACTGGCGAAAACTAACTCCGAAATCCAAATACTCGACAACGCCGTTATCACCGAGGCCGTCGCACGCCAGCACCTGGACCCAACCGCCATTATCGAATTTGGACGGCGCTCGTTTCTGCGCGACCAGCGCGTTGTTGTGCGCAAGGTCGATCGGAGAATTGACGTTCTCAACGGTCAGGTCGGAGCTGTTGAGGATGTGCAAACCGTGAATTCTCGGTGGGACGTAACCTACGACTCGCCAAATGTCTATTCGACCTCACGGGTGTCCACGAAGGAAGTCGCCGTCGGGGCCACGCTCGGCGTGACCTTCACTCCCCGCCAGGTAAAAAACGAGCGCCAGAGCGCCGCGACCTATCTCTCTCGTCGCTCCGAACTTCTCGCCGGCGCGCTCAGCCGGCTCGAGGTCGCCGAAGCCTCTGACGATTCCGCGCGTATCGCTCGGGCTCTGGCGATGGTCGAGAAGCGCAGTGACGAAGTGGACGCCGCTCTGAAGTGGCACGAGTGGGCGGACACGCTGCCCGTCAAGGGTGGTGACGTTCCACTGGCCGTTTCCAGCGTGGCCGTAAAGGAACAGGACGAGCGTCTCGTTGTTCGGCTTGATGACGGCAGTCGCCGCTACCTCCCGGCCCCGTTTGTCACGCGCTTTCTTGACTCGGGGTACGCCGTCACGACCCAGCGTGGACAGGGCCAAACCGTCGAGCACGGAATTGAATATGGTCAAGTCTCGTACGTAGGGATGAGCCGGGGCCGTGCGAGCAACATCGCCCATCTGGTCGTTCCCGACGCCGATCTCTCACTCCTGGCCAAGGAACAAGAAGCGCTGACCCCAACGAAGACGTGGCTGGCGAAGTCTCTCGGCGACGGGCCGGCGGAGGTAATGCTTGGCGAAGCCGCCGCGCAACTTCGTGCGGGGCAGTTGCCCTCACCCGTACCAATCGTGAATGGCGTCGAGGTCACCGTACGCGGTGACGCCAGCGCGGCCACGATGCGGATCGCCCAGGAGGCCGCCCAGGCTCACCGGATCGGCGAGCGCACCGTGGCCGTTGCCAAGACCCGCGCGATGGCCAGTGATCTCAGCGACGCTGCGGTGGCGCACTTGGTGGCCACCGGAGGTGGCACGCGGGTGAGCACCTCGATCCACGACCGGCTATGGACCCGCGACATGCCGGTCGTGATGGCGCGTGGAGCGGTCAATGGGCTGGTCCGGGGCGAGACCTACCACGTCGCCGCCGTTTCCTCGACCTTCATGTTTATTGAGACCGACAACGGCAAGCGTGTTGAACTGTCCGCCGATCAAGTGCGCGACCACCTCGACTCCGGTCTCGCGCTGACGACAGAGTGGGCCCAACTCCACCCAGTCAACGCGGACAAGATCGTGGCTCACGGTTCAGGGTTGATCGGCGAAGACCTCGAATGGCTGGCTTCGCAGAAGGCTCCCGTGGAGATCGTGATCCTGGACCCCGTGGTGGCCAGTGAGCGAGCCCGCAAGAAGGTCCAGGATGAAAAGGTGATGGAACTCTTGAAGCGAGACTCTGGCGCTGGTTGGCGGACGCGTAGCGCGCACGCGATGGTCCGCGACGCCGAAGGGCAGGAGATTGGACTTGCGAGTCTGCAACAAGAAGTCAAGCTCAGTTCCCGGGCGATCGACAAGGTGCGCACTCTGGTGCCTCGCGATCTGGCACGCCAGGACCTCGAATTGGAGATGATCCGGTTACGTAAGAAGCAGGCCGATCTGACTGCGAAGCTCGACTTGGTCGCGCCTGGTTCTGATGAGGTGGATTACACGAATGGCCTGCAGCGCTGCGAACAGGAGCTGGCACAGCTGGACGTCCGCTACGAGGTGCTCGTCAGTAACCTGGCGGACGCCGAGCCTTCGATTGCTGCCGAGATCGCACGGAGTGCCGAGTTGCACTCGGTCGATGCCAAGCGTTTAGTGGAGGCCGACAAACGGATACGACGTTACGTTCAAGCTCGTGTGACCCACGCGATGAAGCACCCACAGCCGTACCACCGACTCCCGGTCGATCCGGACCTGGACTCCATTTCCGCCCAGGCCCGGCGTCTCGAACTTCTTACGATGACCGAGGAGTACCGAACCAGGTGGGGCATTCTTGACCCCGAGAATGCTCTTGGCCCCGTTCCTACTGCCGACTCCCAACTTGAAGAGTGGGCTGCGCTCGCACGCGAAATTGGCATCGACGAGAGCCCCGCGTATGAGCCAAACCTTTAGTACTCTCCTTTGAGCGCAGTAAGGCCGCCACGTTCTTTCGCCAGTAGGTACCTAACGGCCAAGGCCCTTCCTTCGGGTGAGAACTCTTGGCATCGAAAGTCCAGCCCCCACTTGGCGTCGGCCGCTTCGAGTAAGGCGAACCCGATACCACGACGTCGGTAGTTGGCCAGTACCGCTACCGAGCACCCGCCCGGAGCACTCAGGAGGTTTCGGGCGATTCGTACGCCTACGGGGTAATGGCGCAATACACCAATCAGTCGTCCATTCTCGGCGCGATAAAGAACCTCGTTCCTCCAAACAAAAGCTGCACTACCGGCGTGGCTCATCGGTTCGAGTTTCGTTGCAACCGCAATCCCTGGCTGACCGACCTCTGGGTAACCAGAAAACGTCGCCTCCGTAAAGTCAGTTCTGATTACTTGCGCTGGCGGTAGGTCAGAGTCGATTGATTTCCGCTCTACGTTGAGCAATGGAACTGTTGTTGTCATTTGACACCTCCTGCCCTTCGGACTTTCCGGGTCAGGCGGTCTTTACGGTTCCCGCTCTCCCCAGCCGTGCATTCGCCGCCGCATTGGGAGCTGTTCACCAGGACTTTTGAGGATCATCAAAATTCTGCCGACAGTTGCTTGGTGCGTCGTTCCGTACCGAAACTCCAAGGGCAGTATTCATGGAGCCACACAGTTAGGCCCTGGTCGAGGATGGTTGACGGGCGTGCCCGAGCCCGCGAGGTCGGAGAGGACGCCGACTCGCTCATTGAAGATCAATGGAAACTTCTCGGCGACTTTCATTGCGCGTGGACCCATGACCAGCGTCGGCGACTCTGCGAAGGACCAGAGCGTGGAGTCTCCGCGAGATTTGATCCACCGCGAAGTTGAGTGCACGGAGCGGATCACTCGGAACTGTAGGGGACAACTACAACGAAAGAGATCCCCATGGCTCGTACCACCACCGCTAAGCGCGATGTTGCCGCCGAGGTAACCCAGATGTTCATTGCGTCACTCGAAAAGGGCCGCGTACCTTGGCACAAGCCGTGGCAAGCGACCGGTGGCGTGCCCCGCTCACTTTCCACCGGGCGGCCCTACCGTGGCACGAACTCCATGCTGCTGGGCATCAGTTCTTTCGACCGGGAGTACGAGTCCCCGTGGTGGGGCACCTATCGTCAGATCGCCGAGATGGGAGGGCAAGTCAAGAAGGGCGAGAAGGGGACCGAAGTGATCCTCTACAAGCCCATCGAGAAGGAGGATGACACGTCCGAGGTCGACGGTGGAAAGAAGAGCCGAGGTATGTTGCTGCGCAGTTTCACTGTCTTCAACGCCAGCCAGTGCACCGGACTTCCCGAGAAGTACATGAAAGTTGAAGAGGATACTCGTAGCGATGTCGAGCGTATTGCCCAGGCCGATTCAGTTGTAGAAAAGTACTTAGCCAGCGACGGCCCGAAACTCAATCACGACGGTGGCGATCGCGCCTTCTACTCTCCGTCGCTTGACCGGGTTGCCATGCCAGCTCTCAACTCATTCTTGTCGCCAGAGGGGTACTACTCCACTTTGCTTCATGAATTGGTGCACTCTTCTGGTCACAAGAGCCGACTGAACCGTGAAGGTGTTGTCGAGAACCACTCCTTCGGCGACGCGATTTACAGTAGGGAGGAGCTAATCGCTGAGATGGGGGCGGCTATGGCCTGCGCCAATCTCAGTATTGACCAGACGGTCACGGCGCCTAACAGTGCGGCCTACGTTGCTGGGTGGTTGTCCAAATTGCATGACGCCGATAACAAGTCGCTAATCCTGCAGGCCGCCGCCGGCGCGCAGCGCGCGGTTGAACACATTGGCGCGCTCGAGATTGAGTACGAGATCACTCACGAGGAGAGTGAGAGCATCACGACCGACTCACCTGGCGTAGATCTCGTTGCTTTCGACACACCCCCCACGATCGATGAGCTTGAGTCCGAGATACGGTACTACCGCAAGAGCATCAGTATGGCGGGGGACCCGGTGAAGTTGGCCGAGAGCGACATCCTCGACAGCCTCTGCCAAGACCGGAAACTACTGGGTGCTCTGCAGGCTGATCACCCGGCAACGCCCGACGTCGCAGCGACTCTGTGTGAGCACGAGGAGCAGTACGCAATTATCACCAACCAGGTGAACAACCCACTGATGCACACCCGCCTCATCCGCGACACCCAGCTTGCTCACGTCAATGACGCCGAGCGATTGACTGACACCACCGAGCGGTTAGAGGCACGAAAGGAAGAGCTCTTGCAACTCCTTTATGTGGAGCCTCATCCTTGGGTCGGCGAAATCGAGGACTCGGGTCTTGATGCCCTTCTCCGTACTGTTGAGTTCCGCCAGAAGTGGAAGATTGACGACCCCGATAACCCGTTGGGGGAGTCCGTTGTCGGAGAGGAGCAGGAGCGTGAGCGTGCCGTGCTCGAAGCCCAGCTGCTCGTCTCTTCGATGGAACAGGCGGGTGGTCTGGTTCGCTAATGGCCAAGCCCACCGTTGATGAGCTGCGAGCTACCCTCATACGGGCGCGTGACGAGTACGCCCGATGCGTGGCCGCGGGACAGGTCGCTGTTGTCCGTCAAGAGCTCGAAGAGCGGGCGGCTCGCGAGGAGGTCATCGCCAGCGAGGACGCACTCAACGCGAGACTCAATCAGCTTTCTGCTGACTGTGGTCGCGTTGTGTTGTCTGGTGACGCGCTGATCAGAGACGTCGACCTGGTTCGTGCCGAAGTGGCTCGTAGCCGCCAGATACTCAAATGTCGCGCAACCGCGAGCGACGACCGTGACTTTGTTCGTCAGTGTCTGGAACTCAAGATGTGTGATCTACGCACGGCAATTCGCCAGGCCGTGCCAGCCAGCGAAACGAAAGAGCGACTCCAGTACTCCTTGGCCGCCATCGACAGCGACTACGCAATAGTCACGGGGCACCTTGAGGACTGCGAGGTCCTTGCGGCGATTATCGCCAGCACCTTGGTTGACAACAGCGTCGACGAGGCTTGGTTTGCGCAGCAAGCGGCCGAGTTGGTCACTCTCGACAAACAGCGCGCACCAGTCCGATTTCCCGTTCAGTCGCCAGTCTTGACTCGATAGCTGGGCGTGCCGCTTACTCTCGTGAAAGTAGAGGGCGGCACCGGGGCGGAATTAAAGTTGGACCCTGGACCAACTGCTCGACCAAGAACGCAAGGGGAGGAAGTAATGACCATACTCACCGAGGCCGAAGCCCGTGCCACGACTGACGCCCTGTATGAGTGGATCGCCAGGTACGTGACCATGGAGAACAACACCGAAGGTGCGAAAGTTACGAGGGGTAGCCTCGAGGAGGCCTACCGGGAGTTCCACCTGATGTGGGAAGTAGTCGAGAAAGAGTTTGTAGACGCTCGCCGTAGCAGGCCCCACGATCCGGAACGCGTCCTGGCCGCTAATGAGTCCGCCGTTATAGCAATGAACGCTGCTACCGTCGACGTGTTCGCCGGAGCCACCGACACAGCCGCCGCTCTTATCTACGCCGCTGCGTGGCCCGATAGAGCCACGGCTACCAGCACCCCGACTGGGAACACAGCCTCGGACTTCTACGTGAGCTTGACCTTGGACCAACTACTCGAATACGAGCGCATAGCACGGAAATCATGACCACGCTCACCTACGACGAAGCCATCAAAACGACGAGCACTTTGTATGAGTGGCTCACCAAGTACGTCGACCACGAGCACAACGCCGAGATACGCCGTGTTACCTACCCGATACTTGAAGAGGCTTATCGGGTATTTCACTTGATGTGGGAGGGAGCCACGAGGGACCTGGAGACTGCTGAGATCGCTTGGATTGCAGTATTCGTTCTAAGCGGTACAACCCGGGTCGCCAGAGCCCTGGAGCTCGCCGTTACTCCCGCTCGTTCCAAAATTGGCCTTGATGACAAAGTCCCTATTACCGCCGCTATGCCGGACTACTTCGTGAACTTAACCTTGGATCAACTACTCGAATACGAGCGTGAGGCACGGGAATAATGGTTGAACTTACCTACGAAGAAGCCAGGGCCACGACGAACAGCCCGTACGAGTGGTCCGCTGAACTCCGACGATGGCGACTGCAGCAGCCACCATCGCCGGAGTAAAAGGTAGGGCAAGAATCGGATGAGGGGGGTTGGACTGCAACGCAATAGGTATGGCACGCTATGGTGCCACGTCGATCGCTTAGAGGTGAACGTACGAGAGAGGGTGTGTCATTGTTGGAGCGAATGATGTCGTTCGGAGGATGAGATAGAAAGCTCCGAATAGGCAGAGCCACCGGATGCACCAGCGGCGCAAGACACGCTGTTCTAAACGCTGCACACTTATCGGTTGTCGTCGGTGACTAATACTGATTTCCGCACTCGCTGTTGTTGACGTGCCGACTTCACTCCCAATCTGGCGCAACTGTCACACACGAAGCCGTCCATTCCGCACCGCGTCACGTAGCTGGAAAACAGATCCTTGTTTTCGGTGCCCCGGGGTGATGGTGTTACCTTCACCACCGTGCTACGCATCAGCATGCGCCCCGGCCCCGGGAGTGACGTCTCTGTTTCGACCCTACTGCGCACGAGCTTGTGTTCGACTTGCGTCGAAGTTGGCGTAGCTTGCGGACGCCCACGGCCCATCTTGGTCCTGGCCCATTCAGTTGCGCGCTCGCGATGCGGCTTGAGGTAGTCACCCACTTTTCGAGACGCCGAACGGTTCTTCCTCCGAAGGGCGTCTGTGGCCTCAATGTAATCCTCGGGCACTACGCCGCGATCTAAAAAACGCTTTTCCAGGGACCACCACGGTATCTTCAGCTCCGTGAATCCCCCCTTGGTCATCGCGAGCGCGTCGCCCGGGGCACCGGTCACAAAATTTGGCGACTGCATACCCGTGATGTAGCTACCGTCCACGAGGTGCTGGGTTGTCACGACACCATCGTTCAACTCGACTTGCTTCTGGCCGGCCAATACCGACAAATCACTTATGAAGGAGGGATCCTTGATCCCCGGCATGACGATGGTCAGTGCGGAAGCACCGATGAGGATCTTGGCCGCGTCGTCACCCAACATTTCGGTGATCTGGGCCGGCGACTGGAAGAAGGCAATAATCTGCAAGCCAATCGAACGTACGGTGGCATAGAACCTTTCGATGCCTTCGACTGGGCTTAGATTTGAAAATTCATCAAACAGCCCAATCATGGAAAAATCGAGCTTCTCATTTGCCCGCGTATTGGCGTAGCGACCAGCTTCGGCCAGTAGTTCTTGCAGGGCCACAGCGAAGAGGCTGCGGGTTGTGAACTCTTCACTCATGTCACCGACCAGAAACAGAACCTCGTTCTCTTCACCGTGTACCCAATCCCTGAGTACGAGGTTGGGGCGGGCGGTAGCCCTGTACGCGCTCTGGGTGGCGATCCGGTTCATCAATCCCCGCAGGGTTCCGTCAATCGACATGCCTGTGCCACCAGCTCCACTCAAGCCGTTCTTTTCTTTCCACTCAAGATCGCCCTCCTTGTCGAGAAGAAACTTCCTCGTGCCCTGCCACGCAAGGAGTGCATCGGACTTACCCTTGCTAAAGAGAATCATGTCCGTTTCGTTGTAGTCCGGGTCGGACCACTTCAACGTTCCTCGATACGCCCATTCGAGATCCTTTCCGCCGAGCACTGCGGCCCTTAGGTTCGGCCACAGCAGCAGGCCCGTTTGGATAGCCCAGAACTCCTCTCGAACACGCGAGTTCGCACCCTGGGCGGCCGCTACCAGTCGCTCCGCCGTCTTCTTTGTTGAGTCGTCATCGAGGCACAACGACAGGGGTGACCACCACGTTGGGTCTCCATACCGATCGTCTTCTCCAATCGAGCCAGTGAGGTCCAGCATTCGGACATTGAAACCTTGTTCTCGGAGATGCTTGGTCGTGGGGCCCGATACGTCACGCGGTTTTGTACTCGTGACAATGACCTTCATTCGATGTCCGCTCGTCAGGCTCAACAGGGCACCAATGATCATGAGGCTCTTACCAGAACCTGGTGCCCCAAGTACGATGGCCGAGCCCTCGGTGCCCAAGCCAAAATGGACGTCAACCTTTTTCCTTCCCCACTTCGAGGCAAGCGAGGCTACGGCCAGTGTGATCCGAAACCCGAGTTCGTCCTCGGGGATGATGTGTGAGGACACGTCGCTTTCGATGTGTACAAAGTGGGCGCCAGCAGGCTTACTGCCCGGGGCCGCGTCCTGGTCACTACCGAACGCCTTGCGAACATAGCGGCCTGCTGCGAGAACGCTGCCCTTGCCACCTTCGTGCTCTGCCAGTTCGGTCTTGTGCACGAGTTCGCCGACGCCAACCGACCACGCAGCCAGCCCGAGCAGCACGAAGAGCCTGTCTGATAGCGCGAGGAACGCCAAGGGACCGAGGGCCGCTGAACTGAGCGCCATGTTCGCGCCCACGTGGTGGAGTAACTCGGCAATCCCGAAGGAGGCCAGCCCTGCCCCGAGCCAACCCAGAACGAAGTGCCACACCTTTGATAGGCGCGTGAGGACCATACTGCTGAGTGTGCGTTGCTTGAACCAAAGCACGCCGAATAGAAGTGCGGTGGCCAACGCAATCACGCCAGCCGTCGCCGCTCCCGAGAGTAGAGCGCTGAAACTCGCACTCACCGAGCCGTAGCGCACCGAGTACCCGATGAGGGCCAGACCCGCTCCAGCCAGGAAGTAGATCGTCATGGCTGTCGGCCAATGCACCTTGCTCTTATCGGCCATTGTCACTGCTTTCGAGTCGACGTGACCGTGCTCCACGTCTTGGCCTCCCTGTGCAGAGGAATCTCCCCACATCCGCAAAGATCTGTCTCGTTACGCATTCCATGGCAGACTCCGAATGGTCCAGATCAGTCATCGTTGTCCTCTCATTAGCGCGGTCCTCACCGGAGGCCGGTTGGCCCGCTGCGGACCGCCGAGTAATACTGTGCGGAGTTCACAAAGGTACGCACGAAAAGCGTGCCGCTGAGTGCTGCGGCAGAGACTGACCGCCCCTACTCCTGGGTTGAGAGGGAGCCGTAAGAAGGCTTTGTAGCCGTGTGCACTGCCAGCGGTCCTTGGGACCGTACTTGGAGGAGCTCTCAGATTGAGAGTCTCTCCAAGGAGAAAAAAGTGCGACGTAAGAGGCTCACACAGAAGGACCTGGACCAGGCACTCGCGGCGCTTGCCGACGAGATCAACAGACTGGTGTTGTTTGACGAAGTGCCCCAGAAGGTGTTTGTGATGGAGGACTTCAGGGGCGTCACGGTGTTCCGCGTTCCTCAGAGGGGCCCGGACAGGGGCGTCGTCTTCCGCGATCTGCCCGGGTTCGGCACGATCGACAGCACATCATTCACGACGAAGCGTGAAGCACATACTGCAATCCGCATTGTCACGCACGTCCTCACAGTGATTCGCAAGCGAAGCCAGGTCGTTAGAAGATAGACGAATGAGTATGTCCGCTTGGGTGTTATCTCGGAACACTCGTTCATTGAGTCGAAGGCCGGAGAACTGCGTGCTGTGCACGGTTTCATTGAGATCTTCAGGTTCGTTGTCACACGTAGTCGCTATGTTCAGACCGATGTGGCTCACGACCCTTGACTCCGGCCGACGTGTCGAAGCGATGGTCTGATGCCTTGTACGATCAATCGAGAACCAGTGAAAGAAGCCTGATGGCAGACCCAGACAGCGGTTCACGCGTCGTTCGGCCAGGAGTCCTCCTTTTCTGCGCCGTGGTAGTCCTGGCAGCGGTCGTCGTTGGTGGGTACAAACTCACTCACCAAAGCCCGGCCCCGGCCACGGCCGCGTTCGTGCCGCAGGCGACCGTTCCCGTGACCTACGCCGTCACCACCCCGTCTATTGCGGTAACCCCCACCACACAGAGAGCGAGCACCCCGGACCCAACCTCGAACATTGTGAACATCAACCGTGTTGCGATGGTCAGCGGAATGCGGATCGACGTGGTTGCGATGGAGTGCGGCTTGACCAAAGTTGGTTCCGGGTACGCCACGATCGCGGCGTCGCCGGGTTCGCAGTACTGCCTGGTTCGGGTCAATGTTACGAACCGTGGATCCTCGCCCAACATGTGGTCGGCTGGCGGTCAGACCGCCTTTGATGAGAGGAGTCGCAGCTTCAGCTCGGAGTCGATGGCCCTGATGTATGTGTCCAACTCCAATTTCAGTGGGCTGAATCCGGGTATGTCCGAGCCAGACGTGATTCCATTCGAACTGCCACTCGGCGACCGGCTTACGAGGATTGAACTGTACGCCGGGTACACCGGCTCCCCGGCAATAGTGCCGCTTACTTAAGGTAGATGGCTCGTGCTTCGACTTCTCGTAGACACGTCCACATGGCTGGACCTCGCCAGACGTAGAGACGGACAGAAGTGGATTGTCCCGCTGCGGGTGTTGATGTCCCAAGGGAAGTTGGAACTCTTGGTCCCATCATTGGTGATCGCCGAGTTTGAGCGCAACCGCTCACGTGTCGAGGCCTCGGTTACGACAAGCGTCACAGACAGGTTTCGGCAGTTGCGGACCGACGTGGTTGAGTACGGCGACACCGAACACCTGCAAATTCTCGAAGACATGTCGCGCCAGATTCCGTTGGTAAGTAGCGGAACACTTCAGAACTTCGTCGAGGTGAGTGAGTTACTGGACTCGGGCTGTCGGCTGGAGGTTACCAGCATTGAGATTGAGGGGGCAATGAATCGAGGGTTGGAGAACAAGGCACCCTACCGCCTCACTAAGAACTCGACGGCCGATGCGTTGATTATTGAACTCTACGGATCCGCGCTGCGACAAGCTGATCACCTGGGGGACCAACAATGCTTTGTTACATCCAACTACCTCGACTTCTCGGAGTTGAATGGTGACCGACGCCGTCCACACCAGGATCTATCCTCGCTCTTCGCTGAAGAACGATCTGACTACTACTACGGGATAGATGGCCTCAACACTGCCCTGCTGGCGAATCTTGGCGACGAGTTCACCACGATTTCGGAAGAGACCGTGTTAGTCCGCGAGGAGCCCAGGACACTGACCGAAATTCTTGAAGCCGAGCAAGAGCTTTACGACAAGGTCTGGTACGTGCGCCAGTTGATTCGCAACGAGAAGATTGAGGCTGGAGAACATGACCCATTGCCGTCTGGTCTTGAAGAGCAAGCAGGTGAAGCCATGCGAGCAATTGAAGAGTGCTATGGAATCGACAATGTGGGCCCTTGGGATGACTGGGGCTGGGGCTTCATCAACGGCAAGCTCTCGGCACTGCGTTGGGTGATCGGGAACGAGTGGGACTTCCTGGACACGTAGCGAGTTCTCCAGTGCATAGAGGAGGTCGGTGATGATCCTCACGCGAACACCCGAACTACGTCGATCAGTGTCGCATCGCGCTCGTATGCTCCGCTCATGGACTCACAACCAGGAGCCGACGCGGCACGAGAGAGGTCGAAGGACGACAAGTATGCCTTCCGACTCAATTCGCTGTTTTTCGAGTTCCAGCTTCTCTATAACAGCGCCGACGTGGCTCTGAAATACGACGTGATAGAACCGCTGGAGGAGATTGTTGGTGACCTTGTAGAGAAGTACGGCGAGTCCAACATCTCGCGCGAGCAGTTGCTTACGGTGGGGGAAGCGTGGCTCCGATCGAAGGGGATCCAGAGGAATCTTCACGCCAAAGGCTCTGTCAAGTTCCCAGCGGACGTGTCCTTCGAGGACCTTATGGACGTTGTGGACGAGAGCATCGTCGCGGACATGCAAGCCGTCTCAGAGCCTCTCATCTCTTCGATCTTCAGTACGCTCGACGGAGCCGGCGGAATGGCGTCCAATACAATCACCCACGAGCTCATTGCGCGACTGCAACCGCTCGGCAATGTAATGCGCTCGGGGATCCTCTCGAATGCGTGTGGCGCGTTAGAACGGCACTTAACGAGGTTGGCGTTCTTAGTGGGAGATCCTCGTGTTGCAGGGGAGCGGCCCTTGACTGCGCGCAACCTTATGGATCTAACGAGCGAGAGACTGGGCTCGGACCTTGATAAGAATGGCGAATTAGGCAAGATGGTTCACTCCATCTTCACCGAGCGAAACTCTCTTATCCACCGCGAGGGCCGCGTTGATTCGGTATTCCAGCAGCAGATGAAAGACAATCCGGTGAGCGAGGAAGAAATGGGAGCAATACTCGATCTCACCGACGAATACCTGAGATCGGAACTCAACTACCTGCTGGGCTACGCGCTGCGGGCGGCGTTTCTCGATTGGAACGCCATAGATGAAGACAAACCCTCTCTGTACTCAACGCTGTCGTTCGCGCAGGTGCACCTATTGACTCAGGAGCATTGGGCGTCACTCGCTCTCGTGACCGACGAAACATTCGAGGCGATGGACCCCGATGATTTAAGGCCATCCACGAGGGTGAACTACCTCCTCGCGTTGAAACACTTTGTCGATTCCGAGGTACGTGCTGAGTATGGGCAACGAGTGCGCGCCTGGAAAACTCCTGAAGGTGATACCTGGCAGTTGGCGAAGCTCGCTCTCTTGGACGAAAACGACGCGGCGGTGGCGTTGATCCTCGAAAAGCCAGAACTCCGGGTCTTGCTCGAACCGATCAACCGCGTGTTCGTGGACCTGATGAAAGACCCGCGACTTCTCTCTTGAGTTGAGATTGCCCCTATATCTGCCCCTGCTTTTGCCAATTCGGGGCCGGCGGCCTAACCAAGTTCGAGCCGAAGGAGACGGAGGACCGGACCATGGCAGCCGCCTCCCTGGAAGTCGGACTCCCAGCCCGTGGCAGGGTCGTTCTATCTCGCGCGAGCTGGTCATGCCGACATAGCAGCATTACCTCGGGCGAGCTGGCACGGGAGAAGTTCGTCGTAGCGACATCGTGTCGTCCAAACGAGGGACGAACTACGGCGCGGGTACTCCGACGATGAGCTCGTGCAGGGCCCTTGGTCCGCCGAGTGTGTCGGATGACTCAGGCGGGGGCCACGACACGTCGCCACGCACCGGCCAGAATGGCGTCATCAGGCGGGGATGAATTTCGCCGGTGCTGATGGTGAGGGGGTTGTGCATGTTGTGTCCCAGGATCTGAAGGACCACGAAGCCAATGGAGAAGGTGAATAGGTATAGCCACCGCCCGTCGTCGATGCTCGCTTGCAACCGCTCCCGTAGCGCGGGGTCATTCTCGGCGTTGATGCGGGGGAACCTTCCCTTGGTCGAGTTGATGACCAGATGGCTACTGCGCGGATCGGTGTGACCAATCCAAACAATGTGGGAGGACAGTGGTCTCTTGGTGGCGAAGAGCTCCGGGTACTCCGCGACGGGCACGATTGGATTCTCCGGCGTTTGGTGATCGAGTACCAGCGCGGTCTTGACCGCCCAGCTTGCCAGCGCCTCTTGGTCCCCAGCCGTCAGAAGACGCGGGAACCCTCCAGTCATCATCGGCGTCAGCAGCTGCTGCACTCCGAGTTCGCAGTCGTTCATCCACCCCTCGTTGCACGACTTGCAGGCGATCCGCACCGTGTCGGTGAACGGGCCGGTCTGGTATCTAATCGGCTCTCGCCTGCCGGTTCGAATCTCTATAGCGCCGTAGTCGTCGATGTAGTCCTTGAACGCGGTCGCCATCCAGTTACCGAATACGTGCTCCCTCGTGAGCTTCGATGAGGTGTCCCCACAAAACACACAAGGTTTGCGATTTGACGCCGTTGAGTCCATTCCGAAGACTAACCCTTGGCCCATCGATTTGGTGAGCTGGTTCACTCCTGAAGGGCTCGCGAGATAACTACGCAGACACAAGATGTAGTGGGGCCGCTGATGCCCCGGAGGAGCCGAAAACCAAGGCTTAGGCTCGGACAATGGACGAGTCATCACGTCGCGTTATGTGGGCAACAGCCGGGGCTGCTCTTTTCGGCTCAGGATTTGCCGTGACCTTCGCGGCTGCCACTGGCAGTTCACCTTGGTTGGTCGTGACACCTGGTCTGCTCGCCGTTTTGGGCGTCTATGTCTTTCTGGCGGCACTTACCAATTCGCGGTGGTTCCTCTATCCAGGCAAGCATGAAGCTTTGCTTAGGTCTCGACAGAGATCAGGTGTAGCGGAGGCGCTTGGTTACTACGTGAGCATGGGAAACACGCTCACGCGAAATGACCCCGACAACAATTCGTGGTTAGTCACGCCATGGATATGGGGAGCGGCCAACCTTGTTCAAGCCGGGTGGGGAGTACATCAGGTGGTGCTGCTCGGTATCGATCAAAGCCAACCTCCGCGATGGCAGGTCGAGACAATCACCGAGAACCTTCAGTCGCTCATTCAGCGGACTAATGGTGTTCCGTCCGAGCACTTTAGGTGGAACGTCAGTGCCGACTGGTGCACTTACCTCACGTCCCAGTTTCCATTGTCGATGCCGGACTTGAATCGTCGTATGACGGAAGGTGCGTAACCTTACTTCGCCACCTTATTGTAGGGAAGACCGACATTGCATCTTGTATCTGCGTAGTTATCTCGCGGTCCTTTGCCCCCGTATCTGCCCCTGTTTTTTGTCCCAAAGCGCGAATTCGTGAGGTCAAGTGTGCAAAGGCTTGTCACTCAAAGTCCTGACTGCGACTGACTTTTGGCACAGCCAGTCACGGGCTACAGGGGCCTGCGAAGCCCCGAACCGAGCGCTGTCTCCAAGGCTCGCTGAACGATTACGCACCTTCGGCAAACTCGGGACCCGATGGGGCGTGGTAATTGGGTGCGGGTTCAGATCCGGGGACGTCAACAATCTACGACTGGCGACTGGTCCCCTGGCAAGTAGATCTACTGTACGGGTAGTTGGAGGTTTGAGTTGAGTCATTTAGCAAGAGGCATTCGCACGTTGGCAGCACTCACGGGCGCGGTCGTTCTCTCGTTCTCGCCCGTGGGCTTGCTCACGGGATCTTCGAACGCCGGAGCGGCGGCGGTGCCGACCTGTTCATCAAGGGTTCTTTCGCTAAGCCTAGACATCTCTCAGGCAGCCGCGGGAAACGAAGGAACTCCGGTCGTGATAACCAACAATGGGTCGTCGGCATGCTCAATAGTTGGGTACCCGATTATTGTCGCCCACACCGAGGCGGCCAGTCCCCACCCCGTCACCTTCGTACATAGGCCCCGCTCACAGATCTACGTTGCTGCTCCCGTGAGGACCATTTTCTTGGCCCCCAAGCGAACTGCCTCTTTTGGTATCTCGTATGTCGACGCACTCGACCAGCAGTATGGACAAGGTCGAGACTGTCTGATGAACTCCATCACTGTTCGGCTTCCTCAGGTCGCCCCTGCGCGCAAGATAACCGTCCCTTTTAGGAAGGGGTCTGACGGCTTTGGTGGTCCTATCAACTCCTGCTTCGCGGGCTTCGAGTTTGGCCTGACGCCCATCGTGAAGGGTTCGACCCCGCCAGAGCACTAACCGACAACTCGCGCCTCGCCTATTCCTGACCGCTACTTCGTCGCGGCCCCGATAGCTCTGGTTTTGGGAGAGCGTCAGAGGGTGGTTACTGACAGTGGCATGGAGACCCCGACTTAAGTAATACGGAACAGCGTGTGCGCTCCCTGATGCTCCTATGACAGTCAAGTCGATGGCCCGACGTAACAGATCTGCCACCAAACACTGGCGATTGGCAAACCTATTAGGTCGACGTGCTTGACCAAACGTCCCACTTTCGGCCCGACCGAAGGGTGGTGACGACGATTCCAAGTCCAATGCAATCTTCAAGTGCTATTGGACTTGGAAGCTCCAGCTCTCGCGGTCGCTACTCCCGGCGATCAGCGGCGAGACATAGAAGCCGCCACAGTCGGGTTCCTCGATGGCTACCGCGAGACTCGCCGAATCCCCCGGTGGCGAAACCAGGAGGCCGGTTATCGTTTGAGGACATGCTTTGTTCTGGACTGGATTCCAGTCTCCTCCGTAGATGTTGAAGGACGCGGTCTTCCCCGGCGCGAGGCGTACCAGGCTCGATGATTTCGACGGGGGTGCGTTCTGGCGTACCAACGTCATCGGTGTCGGCTGGAGTGCACCATTAACCACTGCTTGCACCCGGGGCCATCCGCTGAGCTGGCACGCACTGCGCGAGACGTTGGTGAACGTAAGGGTCTCTGTGAACTGGCCGGAAGCCGCATAGTTGGCGTGCCACCCACCACGGTCCGAGATGAGCCTTAGCTGCGACAAACTGCACCTCGGAGCGCTCGCCGCGACGCGCGAGCTCAGGCTTGTCGCTGTCGTCGGCCGCGCCCCGTTGCCGATGTGACCAATGCCGTACGCGACGACGACGGCGAGCAGGACTACAGCGAGCAGGATCTCGCCCACTTTGAGTCGACGCCGACGGGTCTTTCGTCGCGCTTCCTTGATCAAGAGTTCGGTCGGGTCGGGCAGTACGTGGCTACTCGCCTCCCGGGCTGGTGCCATCCTCATCTCTTCTCCCTGGTTATCGTAAATTTATGATACTATCTAAGATAGTACTATGCAAATGCCGGAAGTCAACAAGAACGAATCGATGCCCATCTACGAGCAGGTGGCCGCTGAGATTAGACGAGCGATCGCGGACGGTGAGGCGAAGCCGGGCGAACGCTTGCCGCCCGCTATCGACTTAGCTGACGTGCTCGGAGTGAACAAGAACACGGTGATTCGAGCGTTGCACATTTTACGCGACGAGGGATTGCTCGATTTCACACGGGGCCGAGGCGTGCACGTGGTGGGTACGCCACAGCAGAGTGCGGTGCTGGTACGAATTAACGAGCTTTTGGCATTCGCGCGCGAGCAGGGCTATCGCCGCGAGGAAGTCATGGCAATTATCGAAGCCCAGGGCCTGCGATGACTCTGGGGATTGAGGCGCTTCTCACTGAACTTGCAAACTGCTTGATCTCGATTCAGGGCAGCAAAGTGTAGAAAGTTGCTGACTCAGCAAGAGTCTGAGATTGTTGGTGTCGGAGGCCCGACGCCACAAGAGTGCAACCTTCCACCACTGACGACTGGCGGAAGCGGTGAGTAGATCCAGCGCTACGAACGAGCGAAGCTGAGCGGCGCGTACGCGGTGACACCGGAAACTGAAGTGGCCATAAGAACGCACTTGTCCGTACACGACACCGTTGCGGCGGTGGCAAATGGCTTAGTCGCTGCACGCGCCCGGACCGTGAAGATATACGTCCCGGTGCCCGTAACACCCGCCAAGCCAAACGGCTCCGCCGCGAGTTGCACGCCACACCCGGGAGGCCCTCGGACATAGGCGGCTTCGGCACACTCGGAGAGCCAAAACTTTGCCTCTGGCCAGAACCCACTCACGGTCACCGTTACCTTCTCGCCGTTGTGTAGGTCACCCGAGGGGACCACTCGAACGATCTGAGGGAGGCCCGCGATTCCCTTTGGCCCAAGTCCTCGAACGTAGTCCACTGCGAGTCGGCTCTCCGACGCGATCTTGCACGCCGGGGCGGAATAGAAGTCGGGCGCTTCGGACGAGGACAGGATCACGACCGGTCGCTTCCATCCTCCAAACTCGATGCCGATCCGCTTGTAGCTTGTGGCGAAACCACACCAATTCCATTCGACGACGGCCGAAGAGGAATTGGAATTCAGTAGTGTCGGGCTCCGTGGACGGGGCAGGAGCGGATCCCAGCGATAGAGGGACTCGGAGCGATTCAATTCGGCTCCTGCCCGATTGAAAATCCGAATGGACGGCTGCCCGGAGAGGGAACAGTCATGTGACGAAATGTTTTGCAGGAAAACCGCCCCTTCAGTTCCCCGTCCGGGGCTCTCGGGGATAAACATCACTTGAAGTTCACTGGTGGAGCACTCGGGGGCAGTCGAGGCAGCTGCTGATGCTCCTGTTTCAAGCTGAGGAGCGATGACCGACGCGGCAAAGGACAACACTGCCAAGGAAGCGGCGGCGCAATACAATCCCCGTCTGGAAAGAGTCCTAAGCGCAAGTTTTGCCATCACGCCAGCAGCGTACTCACCGGTGACATTGCGGGTCTCTCGCCGGCGGTCTGGCTCGATTGGTGTCGGAGGCCCGACGTGAACCCGCACTATATTGCCGCGCCCCATCGGGTCCCGAGTTTGCCGAAGGTTCGATTACGTATGGAACAAGAAGTGAAACTCCTCAAGCTCGTAGTTCCATTAGGGAATTTAGGGGTTATGAAATTTTACACATCTTTTACACCGCCACGTGAGGCGAACCGCAGGGCATGAGCAGTACAGATATGGGCTGTGACGAGATCTGGAGACCGTCACGAGATGTCAAATATGGCGGAATTACAAGCAAATTAGTAAAAAGGCCGGCTCGTGAGTGAGTGTAGATCGATGAGGAAAAGGGAAGGGTCCAAAGATACCGTCGGGCTCATAACCCGAAGGTCGCAAGTTCAAATCTTTCCCCGCCACCAGGTAAGACACCCTTTCGAAGGGGAGCATGCCCGTCTCGCTCGTACGGCCTCCTGCCGGCGTGGCCCCTGTCG
>Ga0182014_10000843_pt1 | contig 41826 bp, 41 predicted proteins | sample 612S2DmetaG_FD_120489 | JGI IMG/M metagenome (GOLD analysis project Ga0182014, IMG submission 120489) | Permafrost microbial communities from Stordalen Mire, Sweden - 612S2D metaG | ecosystem: Environmental > Terrestrial > Soil > Wetlands > Permafrost | place: Sweden: Stordalen | collected... | reverse complement strand
GTCAATCCCTGGTTGAACAGTTGGCCCTTCGCGAAGGCGATCTTCGGCAACCCCGGACAAGAGTTCGGCACCTCATTGCTGCTCGCTTCAATTGTGTTGGGGATCATGATCCTTCCGACCTTCGTGGCGATCAGTCGAGAAGTCATCGCCGTTGTCCCACAGGACCTCATTGAGGCCAGCCTCTCCTTGGGCGCGACTCGATGGCAAGTAATTCGCGGAGTGGTGCTGCCAACGGCGAAGATCGGCCTCTTCGGCGCCACGTTCTTGGCGCTCGCTCGCGCGACCGGCGAGACGGTCGCCGTCGCCCTCGTGGCGGGTGGGGTCGCCAACGTTCAGTTCCACCTGCTCTATCCGGGAACCTCGATCGCCGCGTGGATTGCCACCGAGTTCGGTGAGTCACAAGGCAATGAGATAGCGGCGCTGATGGCGCTCGGTGTGCTCCTGATGCTTTTGAACTTCGGGCTTTCGCTCGTGAGTCGCTGGCTGGTCCGCCGTCAGCGAAGGGTACTGGCACTGGTATGAGCGACATGACTGAAATCCAAGAGCCCAAAGAAGTTGGCAACGAGATGCGTGGCGAAATTCGACGAATCTCATCACACTCGCGCGCGCGAAGGCTCGCAGTCTCTCGGATGATGATCGCACTGTGCGCCATCGCGCTGCTCGTGTCGGCAGTGCCCTTGGTGATGCTGCTGTACCAGTTGTTCAAGCAGGGCCTACCGGTTATCGACAAGGCTTTCTTTACGACGCTGCCGTCGACGCCTTCGCTGATCGCCCCCAACGCGACGGGGGGCGTCTCGAACGCGATCGTGGGCACCTTGGCGCTCACGATCTACGCGTCGGTGATGGCGATTCCGGTGGGGATACTCGTCGGGATCTACCTTGCCGAGACGGAGTCGAAGCTGGCCTCGTCCCTGCGCGTGATCGCTCAAACAATGGCGGGCGCTCCGTCAATCTTGATGGGCCTCTTCGCGTTCTCGTTCGTCGTCCGCGACCTCAACGTCGGTTTCTCAGCGATCGCCGGTTCCTTCGCGCTCGCGGTCTTGATGCTGCCGGTGATCGTCATCTCCACCGAGATCGCCGTTCGAAACGTTCCGAACACCCTGCGAGAGGCGGGTCTGGCTCTCGGGGCCAAGCCCCACGTAATCTCGCTGCGGGTAGTCCTGCCCGCCTCGGCCTCGGGCATCGTGACCGGGACGATTCTCGCCGTCTCGCGAGCGGTCGGTGAAACGGCACCGGTGATGTTGGTGATCGCCGGCGGGTTTACGAACTCGTGGAAGCCGTTCGACCCCGTCTCGGCGTTGCCACTAAGCATCTACGAGAACGCCAAGTCCGAGTGGCCCAGCCTGCGAGCCCAGGTGTGGGGCATCGCGTTGGTGCTGGTGGTGTTCATCTTCGTACTAAGTCTCAGCGCCCGCATCTGGGCATCTAGAAAGCAGCAGGTTAAAAACTAATGGAGCAAGAGATCATGACAGAAACTCATTCCGGAACCGCCGTGACGGCGTCGCCCAATCGCCAAGCGATTGCGATGCAGTTGAAAGACGTGGCGGTGTCGTTCAACGGCCGAACGGCGGTGCGTGACTGCACCTTCGACGTTGCCAAGAACCGCGTGACGAGCCTCATCGGGCCGTCGGGTTCGGGCAAGACTACGTTGCTGCGTGCGCTCAATCGCCTTCACGACCTCACCTCGGGCGCCAAGGTCAGCGGCCACATCCTCCTGGAAGGCACCGACGTCTACCGCGGCGATCTCACGGTGACCGAACTGCGCACTCGGGTCGGCATGGTGTTCCAGCGTCCCAACCCATTTCCTACGATGTCGATCTACGACAACGCCGTCTCGGGCCTGCGATTCAACGGCATCAAGAAGAAGGCGCTGTTGGACGAGGCCGCCGAGACGTCACTTCGCGCGGCCGCCCTGTGGGACAGCGTCGAGGGCCGCTTGAAGGTGGCCGCCTCGAACCTGTCGGGTGGAGAGCAGCAGCGTCTCTGCATCGCTCGCGCCCTCGCGATGGACCCCGAGGTTCTCCTGATGGACGAGCCGACGTCCGCGCTCGACCCGATCGCCACGCTGCGCATCGAAGAGCTGATGACCACGCTGAAGAGCCGCGTCACCATCATCATCGTGACGCACAATATGCAACAGGCCGCTCGAATCTCCGACGACTGCGCCTTCTTGCTCATGGGCGAGGACCGCGCGGGCGAACTCATCGAGTTCGACACCACCGAGAAGATCTTCAACAACCCTCGAGACCCCCGGACCCTGGACTACACCCTCGGCCGATTTGGTTGAATTTGGTCTCGCCCGAGTGGCGTGACAAACTAACCGCAAAGTCAAATTCTGGGGGAAGCAATGGGTCAAGAGTTGTGGCAGGAGTCCGCGTCGTCGCTGGCGCAGAAGATTCGAAGCGGCGAGGCGACGTCGCGAGAAGTTGTCGAAGCGCACCTCGAGCGGATCGAAGCCGTCAACGGCTCGATTAACGCCGTCGTCGAAGTCCGGCCTGACGAAGTCCGCAAGGAGGCTGATGCCGCGGACGCCCAAGTGAGGGCCGGGGGTCCGCTCGGACCCCTCCACGGGGTTCCCTTCACCATCAAGACGAACCTCGACGTCGAGGGCTACGCCACCACCGAGGGGGTCACGGCGCTGAAGGATCTGATCGCGACCCGTGACGGACCTGTGGTCGAGCGAATGCGCCAAGCCGGAGCGGTGGCGCTCGCGCGCACGAACATGCCCGACCTCGGCCTTCGCGTGAACACCGAGTCGTCGCTCTACGGCCCCACGCACAACCCGTGGCGCCACGGGTTCACCGCGGGGGGCTCGTCGGGTGGCGAGGCCGCCGCCATCGCCTCGGGCATGAGCCCGATTGGACTCGGCAACGACATCGGTGGCTCACTACGCAACCCGGCGTACGCCTGCGGCATCGCGTCGATCAAGCCGTCGCGCGGACGGGTGCCCCAGGGAAACCCCAGCGCGTTGATCGACATGCCGATCAACAGCCAGATCATGCTGGTCAATGGCGTGCTGGCTCGCCACGTCGGTGACGTTCGCATCGGACTCGAGGCGGTCATGGGCGCGCACCACCGCGATCCCCAGTCAATCAGCGCGCCGCTTCGCGGCAGCGCCGCGCCGCGCTGCGTCGCGCTGGTGCCAAGCCCCAACGGCGGAACCACCGATCCCGATATCGTCGAGGGAGTGCGCATCGCGGGCCGGGCGCTCGAGGCCGCGGGCTACGAGGTGGAAGAGATCGAGCCTCCGATGTTGTTCGAGGCGTACTTCGCCTGGACGGAACTCATGATGACGAGCCTCGAGATTCAAAAGACGATGCTGCTCTCGCTGATGGGCGAAGGCGGCCAGAAGTTCTTGAATCTGACCGACGCGATGTTCCCGCCGGCGACGGCGGAGTCACTCTTTGTCATGCATCAGACTCGCTACGCGGTCGCGAAGGCGTGGCGGGAGTTCCTCACCCAGTATCCGTTGATCGTGGGACCGACCTGGACCCAGCCCCCCTTTGCGCACGGCTACGACATCGAAAGCGCCGAGTCGGCGATGAACGTCGTCGAGCTCTTTCGCTTCGTGCTGCCCGCGAATCTCTTGGGCCTCCCGGCGGCCTGCGTGCCAACGGGGGTGGCCAATGGGCTGCCCACGGGCGTGCAGATCATTGGCGACGCCTTTCGTGAGGACCTCTGCTTGGACGCCGCCGAAGTGGTCGAAGCGAGCGTCGGGGTGCTCACGCCCATTGATCCGCGCGCCTAGACCAGTGGTCGTCGTCCGCCCAATTGAGCGCGCCGACATCCCCGCCGCCGCCCGCGTGCTGCAGGGCGGATCCTTCAGCCCCGACGACGAGCACCCCGACGACGTGGACGCCTACTGGCGCGCCGTCATCGTGACGCGTAGCCGTCGTGGCGACGTGCTGGTGGCGCAGCTCGGCGAGGAGGTGGTCGGCGTCTGCCAAGTGATGGTGTTCCCGCACTTTCAGCGCACGGGAGGTTGGTGCTGCGAGTTGGAAAGCGTGCACGTGCGAAGCGACGTGCGAAGCCAAGGGATCGGCACTCTCTTGCTGCGACGCGCCGAAGAACTGGCCCGGTCCGAGGGGTGCTACCGGATTCAGCTGACCAGTCGCAACGTGCGCGACGACGCCCACCGTTTCTATCGGAACAACGGCTTCGACCAGACGAGTCAGGGATTCAAGAAATCGTTAGTCGGCTGAGACTTCGCGCAGATCACCGTCATCGACGTTGAAGACGAAGCCACGAAGCTCGGTGCCGTCGATGAACGGACTTCGCCGCAGGGTCGTGACGGTGGCGCGCACGTCTTGGTCGACATCGCGGTAGGCGCCGAGACGAAAAGGCGGTCGCTCGCCGAATTCGGCCTCGAGTTCGCGCTGGAGGGCTTCTTCCTCGAAGCCCTCGAGTCCGCAGCGCGTGTGGTGAATGACCATCACCGCGTTCGTTCCGAGGAGCCTCTGACTGAGCAGCAGCGAGCGAACGGCGTCGTCGCTCGCGAGTCCGCCGGCGTTTCGAACGAGGTGCGCCTCACCCAGATCGAGACCTAGCGCTCCGAAGAGATCGAGCCGCGAGTCCATACAGGTGAGCACGGCGAGGCGCAGTTGGGGCTCGGTGGGGAGCTCACGGTGGCCGTGGCTCGCTACGTAGAGGCGATTGTTGGCAAGTACATCGTCAATTACGCTCACCTCTCCATTCTAGGGAGCGAGCCACGGCTCCGGTTGCGGACACGACCGCACCTCATCGCTACGCTGCACATTGGAGGTGGCCATGGAACACATGCACGAGGTACGAGAAGAACTTCGCCAGCCGGCGATCGATCTGCGCAGTCTCATCCCTGACGTCATGAAGGGATACGCAGAAGTATCGCGAGCGGCGATGGGCGAAGGGGAACTGTCGCGCGCCGTGAAGGAACTTGTGGCGCTCGCCATTGCCATCACGCGTGAATGCGACGGCTGCATCGTTGCCCACAGCCGAGGCGCCGCGCAACAAGGCGCCACACGCCAGCAGGTCGCCGAAGTGGTCGGGGTCGCTATCTTGATGAACGGTGGGCCGGGAACGGTCTGGGGCCCGCGGGCCCTGCGATCGTTCGACGAAGCGGTGGCTGCTCGAGAGTCGTAGGAACCTAGAAGCTGTAGGGGAGATGCTTGATGCCGTTCACGAAACTCGAGGCCAACTGCGAAGGCTCGCCGGTGGCGTGAATGTGGGGTGCGCGGTGCAGCAGTTCACGCCACATGACGGTGATCTCGCGCCGAGCGAGGTGCGCGCCGAGGCAGAAGTGTGGTCCCGGAGCACCGAAACCGTAGTGGTCGTTCTTGGTCCGACCAACGTCGAACGTGTAGGGGTCGACGAACGCCTCGTCGTCGCGGTTGGCGGAGTTGTAGAAGAGCACCACCTTGTCGCCGGCCTTCAGCTCGAAGTCCGACAGCGTGTGATCGACCGCCAGGGTGCGACGCATCCAAATGACCGGCGAGGCCCAACGGACGATCTCGTCGGTGGCAGTCTTGGCGAGCCCCTCGTAGTCGGCGATCAAGCGGGCCTTCTGATCAGGATATTCGCTGAGCGCGTGCAGCCCGTGGGCGATTGCCGTGCGTGTCGTTTCGTTCCCCGCCGTGACGAGCAGGACAAAGAACGAGGCCAACTCCTGCTGCGAAAGCTTCTCGGACTCGATCTCGGCGTTGACCAGGGCGCTGGTGATGTCGTCAATGGGATGGTCGAGCCGGTACTTGCCGAGCTCCTCCATGATCCCCGTCAGCGTCGCACCCGCCTCGAGGAACGCCAGGATCTGATCGGTTCCCTCGGGAACCAGTTCGGGGTCGCCCGCGGAAAGGATGATGTTCGAACACTTCAGGACCGTGGCGAATTCGCTCTCGGGAACGCCCATCATGTTGCAGATGATCTCGAGCGGGAACGGGGCGGCGACGTCGTTGATGAAATCGCCGGAGCCGCCGTCCATTGCCTTGCGGATCACCTCGTCCGCGATCCTTTCGATTGAATCCTCGACCGCGCGAACATTGCGCGGGTTGAACGCGTTCGAAACGATCCGCCGCAGCCGAGCGTGCTTGGGATTGTCGGTCGAGATCATCCCGGAGAAGTACTCGACCATCTCGGGCGGCATGTCGATCTGCGACACCGCTCCCGGACCGGAGAGGAAGATTTCGGGGTGTCGCGAAGCCTCGGCGACGTCGCGGTGGCGCGTCAACGCGTAGTAGCCCTTCCCCCTGGGTATCTCAATGACGCTACTTTCGATGACCGGCTCGTCGTAGTAGGAGATTGGACGCTCGCGACGAAGGGTGGCAAAGGCCGCTTCGCGCTCGGCCCAGGGCAGGCGCCAAAAAGCAAGGTCGGAGAGGTCAATCTCGTCGGGGTTCCACTCTGTTCGAGGAGTCATCTGGCAAATCGTAGCCACTTGGGTGTGGGCGGTCACGTCGCCGCATTTTCACGGCAGACTGGTCGGGTGCAAGAACTCACCGACCAAGAACGCTCCAGCCGACTGAAGGCCCTCAACGCCCTGCTGGACCTCATGCGTCCGGCGGTGCAGGCGGACGGTGGCGACCTGGTACTTATCCGCGCCGACGTCGAGACGGGCGTGGTGGAGGTGCAGCTGCAGGGCGCGTGCTCGAGTTGTGCCATCTCGTCGGACACCCTCCAGGGCGGGGTCACGAGAATCCTCACCGACCGCTTGGACTGGGTCACCGAAGTCATCGGCGGGGTCGACGACTCGATGGACCCCGAGGACTCAATGTCGCTCGGGGCCGGTGGTTACGTGCCTCGCTACCGCCAGTTGTAATTAAAAGTTTTCACGCGTGAGTTCTCGCGGCGCCTGATATTATTTAGTTAGGTGAACTAATGGATGAGACAACGACAGAAACCGCGGCTCGGCTGCGCCGGTCAATCACCCGGCTCAATCGAAAGTTGCGTTATTCTGCGCTCGGCGGCGTCTCGCCAGCCCAGGCTTCGTTGCTGGCCGTGATCAACAATCGCGAGAATCCCTCCCTGGGCGAGCTGGCGCTCGCCGAACAGATTCAGCCGCCGTCGGTGACGAGGCTCGTGAAGACCATGGAACTGGCCGGACTGATCGCGAGTAGTCCCGATTTAGACGACCGCCGGTGCACCCGCGTGCGACTCACGCCACTGGGGCGCAAGGAACTGGCCGCGATTCGACGACGTAAAACTGAGTTCCTGGAGAAGAAACTCCTGTCGCTCTCGACGAAAGATCAACTGAAGGCGCACGAACTCGCCGTCTTCCTCGAAGCGCTGTTGGAAGAAGAATGAGCGCGGCGAAGCGGTTCTCGTCAAAGACCTTCGCCGCCCTGTCGGTGCGCAACTTCCGGCTCTATTTCATTGGTCAGCTCATTTCGGTGTCCGGAACGTGGATGCAGTCCGTGGCTCAGGGCTGGCTGGTCTTGCAACTCACGGGCTCTTCGGTCGATCTCGGCATCGCCGTCGCGCTGCAGTACCTGCCAATGCTGCTCCTCGGTTCCTACGGCGGGCTCATTGCCGACCGGCACGAGAAGCGGCGCATCTTGTACTGCACCCAGGTGTCGGCGGGCCTGCTCGCCCTGGTGCTCGGCCTGCTGGTCACTTCGCACCACGTCACCGTCGACACCGTGTACGTGCTCGCCGCCCTGCTCGGCGTCGTCAACCTCTTCGATAACCCCGCGCGTCAGGCCTTCGTCCAGGAGATGGTCGGGCGTGACCTGATCGCCAATGCCGTGAGTCTGAACAGCGTTTTGATGAACGCCGGACGCCTGATCGGCCCCGGCATCGCCGCGGGGTTCATTGCGGTCGTTGGAACCGCTGTCTGTTTCTACGCCAATTCGGTGTCCTACCTCGCCGTGCTGCTGGCGCTCGTCCTGATGCGGCGCAGCGAGTTCTTGCCCATGAAGATCGTCGAGCGTCAAAAGGGCCAGCTGCGCCTCGGGGTCAAGTACGTGGCGCAGAATCCGCTGCTGCGTAACGTCATACTGTCCGTGGCGGTGGTTGGCACCTTCGCCTATAACTTCACGGTGACGCTGCCCCTGCTGACCCGCCACACTTTTCATCAGACGTCGGCGGCGGACTACGGGCTGCTCATGGCGTCAATGGGTCTCGGCGCCATTTTTGGCGGGCTCTTCATCGCTCACCGGTCCCGACCCACCCCCCAGCTGCTCGCCACCCTCACGCTGTGCTTCGGGTTCTTCATGACCCTCACGTCGTTCGCGCCCTCGATCACCTGGGCCGAGATCGCGCTGGTGCCCACCGGCGCGTTCTCGATCGCCTTCATATCGACGGCGAACGCCACGGTGCAGTTGAACTCCAGCCAGCAGATGCGCGGCCGGGTCATGAGCCTCTACGCCATCGCGTTCCTCGGCACGACGCCAATTGGCGCGCCGCTTATCGGGGCAATCGTGGCGCTGAGCAACCCGCGAGTGGGCATTCAGGTCGGCTCCGGCGTCGCACTGGTGACGGGCATCTGGCTCGTGCTCTCACTTCGCCAGGACGAGCGCAGCACCCAAGTGCTGCAGATGGCCTAAGCCTTCAGGGGCTTCGGTTCCTTCGGAAGCCCGAGAGCCCGCTCGCCAATGATGTTGCGCTGGATCTCCGCGGTACCGCCCCAGATGGTCTCGGAACGCGAGAAGAAGAAGGACGCCTGCAGCTCAGAGACCGGGTAGTCCGCTCGACCGCGAGTCAGGCCCTGGAGCATCCCTTCGGAGTCTCCCGTGCCCGTGAGAATCTGGGCTTCCATGCCCAGGACGTCGAGCGCGAGCTCCATGCTCGCACGATGCGCTTCGGACCAGAACATCTTGTTGCACGCGCCGAGTAGGGCGGTGTTGTGGGTGTTGTTAAGAGAGTCGGTCAACGAGCGGTAGCCGTTGATCTCCATGATCTTCACTTTTTCCCACGCCTTGACGAGGTCGTTACGCACGCGAAGATCCTTGTTCTTGTTGAGACGCGTGGCCTCTTTGACAACGACCTCCCACTCCTTCAAGAAACGCCGGTAGCCGGTCGTCGACGAAGAACCGCGCTCGAAACCGAGGGTGGTCATGGCGACCTTCCAGCCGTTGTTGACGCCGCCCACCACGTTGCCCTTGGGACAACGTGCGTTGGAGAAGAACACCTCGTTGAACTCGGCGGAGCCATCGACCTGGGTGATGGGGCGAACCTCCACGCCCTCTTGGTGCATGGGCACGAGGTGGTAACTGATGCCAGCGTGCTGGGCAGCGTCGGGATCGGTGCGAGTCATCAAGAACACGTAGTCAGCGTGCTGGGCCTGGGTCGTCCAGACCTTTTGGCCGTTGATGATCCACTCGTCACCATCAAGCACGGCCGTCGTCTTCAGGCTCGCGAGGTCACTTCCGGCGTCGGGCTCGGAGAAGCCTTGGCACCAGGCGATCTTTCCCTGCAGGATGCCCGGAATGAACTCGCGCTTCTGCTCCTCGGTGCCCCACTGCAGGATGGTCGGGCCCACCAGCGTGTCGCCAAAGAAGTCCGCGCGCATTGGCGCCCCCGCCTTCGCGAACTCTTCGTTGAGCACGACTTGCTGGAGAAGAGAGAGTCCCTTGCCGCCGTACTCGGCGGGCCATCCAGCGCAGATCCAACCGCCGGCGAAGAGCGTGGTCGTCCAGGTCTTGTTGAATTCCTTGCGATCGTCGCCGCTCAGTTTGAAGCCCGGCTCGAACCAGCCAGTGGGCAGGTTCTCTTCCAGCCAGGCGCGAATTTCTGCGCGGAACGATTCAGCTTCAGCGGGGTATGTCAGATCCATAGATGGCAGCGTAGTCACCCTGGCGACACCCGTGAAGTGGCATTTGTGCCAACTAGGGAATTGGGGGAGAATATGGAACTGCGAACCCCGAAAGTTGGACCGTGCCTCGAGCCTTACGCCAAACGATTGCCGATACCAAGGCGTCGTGGGCCCTCTCCAAGACCATCCGGACCCCCGCTCACGTGCCCGCTCGGCCGGCCCAACCGGGCAAGCTGCGCATCGCGTTCTTGATGTATCGGGGCAATCCTCGCTGTGGTGGCCAGGGCGTCTATACCCGCCACCTCACTCGTGAACTCGTGAACCTGGGCCACAGCGTCGAGGTGTTCTCCGGACCGCCGTGGCCCGAGTTGGACGAGGGCGTGGGTTTCACGGCCGTTCGCGGCCTCGACCTCTACCGCGACCCGGACCCCTTTCGAATTCCCGCCCGCTCAGAGTTCAAATCACTCGCGGACCTGGCCGAGTTTGGCGTCATGCTGTGCGCCGGCTTCGGCGAGCCCCTGGCCTACTCCATGCGGATCGAGAAGATCCTGAAGCGTCGCCGTGGCGAGTTCGACGTCATCCATGACAACCAGTGCATGGGCCCAGGAATCTTGAAGTTGTATCGGGCCGGTTGGCCCCTGCTCGAAACCCTCCATCATCCGATCACCGTGGACCGGTCCATCGCGCTTGATCACACCCAAGGCGTGTGGAAGCGCTTCACAACCCGTCGCTGGTTCGGCTTCTTGCGCATGCAGGTACGGGTGGTGAAGCAGTTGCCCGCCGTGTTGACGGTGTCGCACAACTCGAGAACTGACATCAACGCCCAGATGAAGGTGCCGCTGGAACGTCTTACCGTGGTGCCCGTCGGCGTTGACCACACTGTCTTCAAGCCCTACGACGGCGTGGCGAAGAAGAAGGGTCGCCTGATGGTCACGTCGAGTTCGGACGTGCCGATGAAGGGCCTCGTGCCGCTGCTGGAGGCGATCGCCAAACTGCGCGTCGAGCGTGAGATTGACTTGGTCGTGATTGGCCAGCCCAAGGCCAAGGGACGCGTGGCGTCAACGTTGGAGCGCCTTGGTCTCAACGACATCGTCACCACCATCTCTGGCGTGAGCGACGAAGAACTGGCCCGCCTCTACGGTGAGGCCGAGGTCGCCATCGTACCGAGCCTCTACGAGGGCTTCTCGTTGCCGGCCATCGAAGCCATGAGCTGCGGCGTTCCCGTGGTGGCGACGACCGGAGGCGCGCTGCCCGAGGTGGTCGGCGTGAGCGGCGAGACGGGTCTCTTGGTCGAGCCCAACAACCCCGACGCCCTCGTGGGCGCCATTCGCCAGCTGCTGGACGATCCGGCGCTGGCGAGCCGTCTCGGGGCCAACGGTCGCGAGCGGGTGATCGAACGTTTCACCTGGCAAGTCACGGCTCGCGGAACGGCGGCGTGCTACGACGCCATTCTCTCGGGAAAGCCCCTGCCCGCCTCGGTGGACTTCGACTGATGCTGACGGCTGATTACGACCTGCTGGGCTTGACGGACGGGGACAAGATCCTCGACCTGGGCTGCGGCTTTGGCCGCCACGCGTTTGAGGCCGCTCGCCGCGGCGCCAATGTCGTCGCCCTCGACGCGGGCCGCGATGAAGTCGAGGGCGTCGCGGCGACGTTCGCCGCGATGGTCGAGGCGGGCGAGTTGACGGCGCCGGACCTGCACACGGCCGCGGTGCAGGGCGACGCCATGCACTTGCCGTTCCCCGACGGGGTATTCGACCGGGTGATCTGCTCGGAGGTCCTCGAACACATCCCCGACGACCTGGGGGCGATGCGCGAGCTGGCGAGGGTGCTGCGCCCCGGCGGGACCATGGCCATCACGGTCCCGCGTTTCGGACCGGAGATCGTCAACTGGGCACTCTCGGACGCTTATCACAACGTTCCCGGTGGGCATATCCGCATCTATCGAAGGTCGGTGCTCGAGGCCCGACTTGGATCGGTCGGCACGCGAGTGACGGGGCACCACTACGCGCACGGGCTGCACAGCCCCTACTGGTGGTTGAAGTGCATCGTGGGAACCACCAACGACAAGAACTTCCTCGTCAGGAACTACCACCGTCTCCTGGTGTGGGACATCACGAAGGCCCCGCGAACGACGCGCTGGATGGAGAGGGCGCTCGCGCCCCTGATTGGTAAATCCATCATCGTGTACGTGGTGAAGCCCGCGCCGTGAGCGCCTCGACGAACTTCATGTCCGGCGTGCCGGGACTGCTGAGCGCGAGTGAACTGGCCCTGACGGCTTCGCAGTTGGCGTCGCTCCAGGTGTCGAGCGGTCAGATTCCTTGGTTCCGTGGTGGTCACTGCGATCCCTGGAATCACGTGGAGGCCGCGATGGCCCTCACCATCACTGGCTACCGCGACGAGGCCCGCTCGGCGTATCGATGGCTGGCGAGCAAGCAGCTCGGCGACGGCAGCTGGTTCAACTACTACCTGGGTGGCGGCGTCAAGGACACCCGGCTCGACACCAACGTGTGCGCCTATATCGCCACCGGCATCTATCACTACCTGCTCGCCACCGACGACATCGACTTCGCCCAGAGCATGTGGAGCCACGTCGAGCGAGCGACCGAGTTCGTCCTGCGCTGGCAGCTGAGCGACGGCACGATCCGTTGGTCGCTCGATTCGGTGGGTCGTCCCGAGACCTACGCCCTGCTCACCGGCTCGTCATCGATCTTCCACTCACTTCGCTGCGCCGTGGCGCTCGCACAACGGCTCGGCTTCGAAAAGCCGTCGTGGGAGTTCGCGGCGGGTCGGCTCGGCCACGCCGTCGCGCACCACCCGGGAGCATTCGCTCCGAAGAACGAGTTCGCCATGGACTGGTACTACCCGATCTTCTCGGGCGCCCTCGCGGGCGTCGCGGGGGAGAGGCGGATCAATGACGGATGGGAGCGCCACGTCATGGAGGGTTTCGGGGTCCGTTGCGTGTCGACCAACGACTGGGTCACCGCCGCGGAAACTGCGGAGTGCGTCCTCGCCCTCGAGGGGCTGGGCCTTACGAACCTGGCCCTCGACCTCTTCAGCTGCACCCGGCGCCATCGCCGAGAGGACGGTGCGTACTGGACCGGGATTTCCTACCCCGAACAGGTGACGTTTCCGGACCGCGAGACCACTTCGTATACGTCGGCGGCGGTCATCCTCGCGGCGGACGCCTTGACGTCATCGTCGCCGGCGTCGGGGCTGTTTCGCCACGGCGAGTTGCCGGTCCCGCTCGATCTGTTCGAGCCGGGCTGTCCGCTCACGTTGCTTCGCTAGCCAACGCGCCGGAGAACCCGTAGGGAGCCTTCGCTCGCCACGTCGACGAACCGTCCGCTTTCGAGGGCGGCGAGGTAGATCTCGAAGGGCGGACGACCTCCTTCGGCGGGGTCTTCAAACACGTCGTGAATCATGAGCAGGCCCCCGCTCACCACCTTGGGCGTCCACGCCGCGAAGTCCGCCCACGCGACCTCGGCACCGTGGCCCCCGTCAATGAACAGAATCTCGAGTGGTTGGGCGAAGTGGGCGGCGACGACGAGCGAGGGTCCCACGAGGCCCAGCACCGTGGCTTCGAGCCGGGCGTCGGCGATAGTCCGTTGCCACGTGGGCAGGGTGTTGAGGCGACCGTCAACGCTGTCGATGAGCGAGTCGTCGAAATGCTCCCAGCCCTCCTGGTTCTCCTCGCTGCCGTGATGGTGGTCGAGCGAATAGAGCACGGCGTTCACGGACTCGGCGGCGGCGCCCAGGTACACGGCCGACTTGCCGCACCATGCCCCCACTTCGAGCCACGTCGCGCCCGCCGCGCTGGCGTGCTCGAGCGCGAGGCGGTGAAGCGCGAGGCCTTCATTTCGAGGCATGAAGCCCTTCACCGTGTCGGCGAAGGCCAGGAGTTCCTCACGCCGGCTCATGAGGTGAACAACTTCACCAGCGTGTAGACACCGAGTGCGGCGAAGATCAGCCCGCCGGCGAGGCGGATCATTCGTAGGGGGACGACCCGCTGCAGCAGTTGTCCGCCGTAGGCGCCGAGGAATGAGACCACGATCAGTGCGAGCGAAGCAGCGAGGAAGACCTCCAATGGCTGGTGGGTCTTGGCACTGAAGTTCGCGGCCTGAATCTGGGTGAGGTCGCCGAACTCGCCGAGGAAGATCACGACGAACGCCGTCGTGATCTCGCGCCAACGCGTCGCGGGATGTTCAGCCTCGGCGGTTGCCGCCCCCGACTCCTCGGCCTTCTCCTCAGAGGACAACAAGAGGTACGCGGCGCCCCCGAGGAAGAGCAGCGCCACCACCAAATCCTTCAGGTGCGCGGGCAGCAACGTGAGAAGGCTCCCGGCCGCGACCGCGATACCCATCTGCACCATGAAGCCGCCCGACGCGCCGATCACAATCGAGGAGGGTCGGACCTTCGTGCTCATGACGACGGTGGCGATCATGGACTTGTCGGGAAGCTCCAACAAGAAGATCAGGGCGAAGATGCCCAGAAATGCCCCAACAGTCACACGATCTACCTAGAACTGTTGGCGAATCGCGCTCGCGAACGTTATGCCCACGCGCATGCGCTCGATCTGTTGTTCGACGGTGCGCTGCTCGCCACCGAGCGGGTGCTCGGTGTGGAACCTCGCTACGTCATCGGCGAAGTTTTCGTCGCTGATGAAGCTCGGAAGGCCGAGGGCCAGACGCGAGTGCGAGTTGAGCGGGAACTTCTCCAGCGCTTCGTCCCAACGCTTCGTGAAGAACCGCCACACCGCTGGTCCCGTCTGGGCGTTACGACTCAAGAGGCCCAGCACGATGGCGGCGTCCTGATTGCGGAACTCGGAGAAGCACCGTTCAGCCGCGTCGAGCGCCTTCGCCTCGTCGCCAAAGTCGGCGAGGCCCCATTGGTAGCGCTGCTCTTCTTGAGGGTTGGCGGCGTGGTGATACCGGTCGAGGAATAGCTCGTAGTCGCCGGGGCGGTTCTGGGTGGCGACGATGCGAAGAATCGTCCGCGCCAGATCGCCGTCCATGGCGTTGGCCTCGAAGCGCTTCACCGCTTCGCCCCGGATTGAGTCGTCGCGGCCGATCGTTCCGAGCGCGCCCAGCACGACGGCGCGCATCTGGGGCGTCAGTTCGCTCTCGCCGGCCAGCGCGTCCCAACCGAGGCGGGCGAACTGCGGGGCGAACAGATTTCGCACAACGCCAACGAACGCCTCGCGCTGGTCAGCGTCGAGCGCGCGGTTCACCCAGTCGACCGCGGTCGCGACGGTGCCCCACGGCGTGGGCTCGTCCTGGTCACCGAGGCCTTTCGCGATGTCCAAGAAGCCGTCCCACTCGATTTGACCGGCGAAGAGCGAGGCCCAGCTGTCGGCGACGAGGGTGGCCCGCTCGAGTTCCTCGAGCTCGTCAATGCGCGGGGCGATCGCCGCGAGTTCGCTCGCTCCGTAGCGCGAGCGAAAGACCCCCGAGCCCCCCGCGTTGAGCACGACCGGCGACTCATCGATGACTTTCAGCGGCTGATCGGCCAAGAGGTGCCGACTGGTGGGCCCGCCGTTCAATGATCGGGTCAGTACCGGTATGAGCCACGATGAGCCAATGGCGCTCGCGCCCCTGGGCTTGGCGTAGGAGAAGGGCTGCTGGTGAAGCTCATTGTCTTCGAGGGTCACGAGCGGGTGTCCACCTTGGAGAATCCAGGTGTTCATCATTTTGCGAACGGGCTGTCCCGAGGTCTCTTCGAGGGCGTCCCAGAGGTCGGTGGTGACGGTGTTGGCGTAGCTGTGCTTGCGCAGGTAGTGACGAATCCCGTCGCGGTAGGTCTCTTCACCCAGGTACTGCTCGAGCATGCGAAGTACCGAGCCGCCCTTCTCGTAGGTCAGTATGTCGAACATGCCCCGGGTGTCGTCGGGCGAGATGACCTCGTATTCGATCGGACGGGTGGAGTGCAGGCCGTCAATCTGGAGTGCCGCGTCGCGGTCGACTCCGAAGCCCACCCACATCTTCCACTGCGGGCGTAGGGCGTTGGTGCAGAGCACTTCCATGAACGTGGCGAACGCCTCGTTGAGCCAGATCCCCTCCCACCACTCCATGGTGACGAGGTCGCCGAACCACATGTGCGCTATCTCGTGCGCCACCACGGTCGCGACGCGCTGCATTTCGGCGAGCGACGCCGACGCCGGGTCCACGAGCAGCGCGGTCTCGCGGTACGTGATGCAGCCCAGGTTCTCCATCGCGCCAAAGGCGAAGTCCGGAATCGCGACCATGTCTAGCTTGTCGCCCGGGTAGGGAATGTCGAAGTACTCGGCGAAGAAACGCAGTGCGAACGCGCCCGACTCGAGCGCCAGTTCGGTCAGATGACCCTTGCCGATCGGATAGACAATTCGAAGCGGGGTGCCGTTGACATCCAGTGGCGCCGTCTCCTCGAAGGGCCCGACGATGAAAGCCACGAGGTACGTCGACATCTTCATCGTGGGGGCGTAACTCACGGTGCGCTGACCGTTGCCCAGATCGGTGTTGGAGATCTCGGGGGAGTTCGAGTACGCGGCCAGGTGGCTCGGCACCGTCAGATTCACCTGGTAGGTGGCCTTGAAGGAGGGCTCATCCCAGCACGGAAAGGCGCGACGCGCGTCGGAGTGCTCGAACTGCGTCGTGGCGATGGTGTGCGTGGTTCCCGACGCGTCGTTGAACGTCGAGCGGTAGAAGCCGTGCAGCTGGTCGTTCAAGATGCCCGTAAAGGCTATTTCAATGGTTGCGGCGCCGCTCGGCAATGCGTCATCGAAGGCGAACGTGGCCGTTTCGTACGTCTCGTCAAAGGTCGGCTCGGTCGAGCGGCAGGTGGTGCCATCGGAACTCACCGATGCGGCGCCGAGGGTCAGCTCGATGGCGTGCAGGGTGAAGGCGGACGCTGCTTCGTTGATGATTACGTCAATCTCGACCCGCCCGGCAAAGGTGGCGGCGTCGAGATCCGGGGTCAAAAAGATGCGGTACGCCGACGGTACGACGTTGCGATCGAGGCGGTAGGGGTTGGAAACAGGACTCATAAGTCGCCACCTTAGGGCCAAAAGTTCTACGCTCGCTAAGTGACAATTCCATCAACGCCCGTTTCGCTGCGTGTCAAGCCCGGCCCGAACCGCCTCGCCGTTACCGGCATCGGCAACGCCATGCTCGACATCATCACCCAAGATTTCGATGAGGTTTACCGACAGCTCGGCCTCGTGAAAGCTTCCATGGCGCTCATCGACGTCGACCAGCTCGAGACGTTCTACAACGCCATGGGCCCGACGATCCAGATGTCGGGCGGCTCGGTCGCCAACTCGATCGCGGGCGTCGCGGCGCTCGGGGGCACGTGCGGCTACATCGGTAAGGTTGCGGCCGACGAGTTCGGCGAACGGTTCACCCACGACCTTCGTTCCATGGGCGTCGAACTCGACCTCGCCATTGCCCAGGCCGGCGAAGGGGCGACGGGACGCTGCCACGTGTTCATCACCGACGACGCCCAGCGCACGATGGCCACGTATTTGGGGGCCTCAAACCAGCTCCACGTGAACGACATCAAGGAAGATCTGATCTCGCGCTCGGAGATTACCTACGTCGAGGGCTACCTCTTTGACCTCCCGCCGGCCAAGGAAGCAATCCGCAAAGTCGTGAACTTCGCCCACGAGCACGACTCCATGGTCGCTCTTTCGCTCTCGGACATGTTCTGCGTCGATCGTCATCGACGCGACTTCTTGGACTTGGTGACGAATGACGTCGATGTTCTGCTGTCGAACGAGGACGAGATCAAGTCGCTCTTTCAGGTCGACTCACTGGAGAGGGCCTTTGACGCCATCGAGGAGTTGGGAATCCTCGCGGTGATCACCCGTGGTCCGCGCGGCGCGGACGTGGCCACGTTCTCGGGCGTCGTCACGGTGCCCGCCCACGAGGTCGAGCACGTGCTCGATCAAAACGGGGCCGGCGACATGTTCGCGTCGGGGTTTCTCTACGGCTTGGCGCTCGGCGCCGATCCGGTGGAGTCCGCCGAGTTGGGCTCGCTCTGCGCGGGTGAAATAATTGCTCACCTGGGCGCGCGACCGGAGAGCGACCTCGAGGAACTCGCCATCAACGCGGGGCTGCTGTAGGGCTAAATGCCCTGCGCGTCGAGCTCGGCGTCGAGTTCTCTCGTGCGAACGGTCTCCCACTTAACCCAGGCGACCGCGATGGGGATGCACGCGAGCAACATCAGCGCGTCGCCACCGATCCACATGATCGCTCCACCCAGGTGAATGTTCGCGAGTATGGACGTGCTGGTCGATCCCATGGGCGACATTGTGGCGTAACGGGGGAAGGGGTCGTGCGACGACATGTTGAGGGCGAGTCCCGTGAAGGTGTCGACCGGCACGGCGGCCATGACGTAGACCAAGCGAAGCCCTCGATGGATCTTGAACCCGCGCTCGAGCCCGAAGGCGACTCGAAAGAAGAGATAGCCCACGACGAGGAAACCGATCTGCTCGAGGTGGTGCACCCATTCGTGTTCCATCATGAGGTTGAAGAGCCCCGTGAGGTGGGTCAGGGGAATGAAGACGAAGTAGGCGCCAAAGCCGAAAAGAGGGTGCGTGACAGTGCTCATGAATCGTCCGTCGAGGAAATGGCGGATCCGCTCGCTGCCGGCTTCGTAGGCCAAATCCAGCGGGGCACTGAGGGCGAAGAGGGGAGCCGCCACCATGATCAACATGAGATGCTGGATCATGTGGTCGCTGAAGTACTCCATGTCGTACACGCCAATGACCGACTGCGTCGCGAGAAAGGTGACAACGAGGCCGAGACCGAACCAGACGCTTCGAGAGGTTGGCCACGTGGCGGCCCTTCGAACACCGAGGCCGTAGACGAGTCCAGCCCCCGCCAACAGGAGAATCGGCAGGATACCCAAATGCCATTGATTCAGATGATGCCAGGAAAACGGTTGCGTCATTGTCATGGCGAGCACTAATCAATCTTACGTCGGACGTCGAGGCGGACGACCTCGGTAGGATGGGGCCGTGAAGTCGAAGTATTTTTCTCGCCGCGCCCTTGGCCTGCATCTCGTTCTTATTGGCTGGATTGCCATGTCCGCGTCGGCTGCGTGGTGGCAGGTGGGTCGCGCGATCCAAGGCAACTCGCTGAGTTTTCTCTATTCAATCGAGTGGCCGGTCATCGGGGTCCTAGGGGTTCTTGGTTGGTACGCCCTGCTCAACATGGAAAAGGTGACCGAGCATCAAGAGATCGCCCGTCGCGAATACGAAGACAAGATGCGCGCCGAGGCGCTCGCCGCTCGACGACGCAGCGAAGAGGCAGAGGACCCGACGATGTCGGCGTACAACGATCATCTGGCCGAACTTTCGACTCACCCTAAAAAGAAGCTTTGGGGTCATTAGTGGAGAAGGCTTTTCAGCGGTACCGCATCATGTCGTTCGTGACCGGAACAACGCTTCTCATCCTCTGTTGCACGCTGCTGCTGCACACGGTTGACCTGAAGTTGTGGAAGGACATCAAGATCTTCGTGGACGTGGTGGGCATCGGACACGGCGTGGTGCTCTATCCGATCTATCTGGTCATGTCCTTCCAGTTGGCCCTCAAAGCCCGACTGCACCTTGGTTACGTCGTGCTCATGCTGGGCGCGGGTTTCGTTCCGGGTCTGGCCTTCTACATGGAGCATCGCATGCGCGTGAAGCTCTACCCGAACGGCTTCCGTCACGCGTGAGTAATCCGTGGCTCGAGCGGCGGGTGGTGGCCTTCGCGCACCAGGGCGGGTCGTTCGAAGGTCCCTCGTCGACGTTGGCCGCCATCACCCACGCGATTGAAAACGGGGCTAGCGCGGTCGAACTGGACGTTCACGCCACGAAAGACCGCCGCCTCGTCGTATGCCACGACGAAACAGTCGATCGAACGACCGATCACAAGGGTGAGATCGCCCAGCTAACGCTGAGCGAACTTCGCGAGATGGACAACGCCTACTGGTGGATTGCGGGCGAGGCCGTCACCCCCGGTCGAGACGCTCGCGAGTACGTCGATCGTGGAAAGGCGCCGGCGAATCGGGATTTCGCCATCGCCACGCTCGAAGAGGTGTGCGAGGCGTTCCCCCATGTCGTACTCAACCTGGACGTCAAACGCACCGCGCCCGACGTCGAGCCGTACGAGGAGTTGCTGGCCGACGAGTTGCGCCGACTGGATCGCAACGCATCGGTGATCGTGGCGTCGTTCCACGACGAGGCGATTCAGAGATTTCGAGCACTGGCGCCCGACGTGCTGACCTCGGCCGCCACCGGGGAGACGGCCGCCTTCTTCTACTCGCTGCGAGAGGACTCAGCGCCGCCGGTGCCGCCGGTGTGCGCCTTTCAGGTGCCCGCGACGTACGGCGAGCTCACCGTGGTGGACGAGCGCTTTGTCGCTGCGGCCCATCGGGTCGGTGTGGCGGTGCACGTGTGGACGGTCAACGACGTCGACGAAATGAACCGACTGCTCGATTTGGGTGTTGACGGCATCATCAGCGACACGCCAACGCCACTCGCCACGCTCCTGAAGGAACGGGGTTGTGCGTGGGACGGGGCGCTTTAAACGGGAACGGCGTTAGCCGCGACCGCAGTTCGGCTTCTTGCCGTGATTAGCTTTTTTCTTTGCGCGTAGCTTTCGCTTCACAGTCCGCTTTGACATAGGTGACAATGTTAGTGGGTGCAGGGCTCTAAAGGCCAAACGAGGGGACACGAGTGGAAGTTCTTGGTAAGGACCGAACCGCGGGCCAGTTGGTGGTGGTGGCGACGCCCCTGGGCAATCTGGGCGACATCTCTCGTCGGGCCCTCGAACTGCTCGCGAGTGCCGACGTGGTCTACTGCGAGGACACTCGCCATTCGAGAACGCTGTTCAGCGCCAACGACATCCCGGTTCACGGAAGACTGCGCGCGCTGCACGAGCACAACGAAGCATCACTGTGTGAAGAGGTTGTGGGGCGGGTGCAAAACGGTGAGGTGGTGGTGCTCATCAGCGACGCTGGAACGCCCGGCATCAGTGATCCGGGCAGTCGGGTCGTGGCCGCGGTCTCCGAGGCGGGCCTGGTCGTCACAACCGCGCCCGGGCCGTCGGCGGTGATTGCCGCGCTCACCATCAGCGGGCTCGCCACCGAACGGTTCTGCATGGAGGGGTTCGTGCCTCGAAAGCGTGGGGAGCGAGAGGCTCTCTACGCCCAGTGGGCGCGAGAAACGCGCACCATCGTCTTTTACGAATCGCCCCAACGCCTCGCCGCAACGTTGGCGGAGCTCGCAGAACATTTTGGGAGTCGCCGCGTGGCGGTGGCCCGCGAGATCACAAAGTTGCACGAAGAGGTAGTTCGCGGCACCGTGCGCGACGTGGCGGGCATTATCGCCACGCGCGACGTGCTCGGCGAAGTGGTGGTGGTCCTCGAAGGCGCCGCCCAAGCACCGGTGGTAGATGATGAAACCGTCCGCGCGGCACTTCGCGAACAACTCGCCAGTGGCGTGAGTGTCCGTGACGCGGTGGCCTCGGTGGCTGATGCGCTGGGCACGTCGCACCGCAGTGCGTACCAGTTGGCTCTCGAAGTGCGAGCGAGCCAGGGCGCGTAAGTCAGTACCCTTGATAGATGGGCCGCTTCTATATCACTACTCCCATCTACTACGTCAATGACGCGCCGCACGTGGGTCACGCCTACACAACCGTCAACGCGGACGCATTGGCGCGATGGCATCGTCTGTTGGGCGATGAGACCAAATTCTTGACCGGAACGGACGAGCACGGCCAAAAAGTGGCCGACGCTGCCGAGAAAAATGGGCTGACGCCCCAAGAGTGGACCGACCGGACGTCGGCGCGATTCCGTGAGGCATGGGACGCGCTCGGCATCAGCTACGACGACTTCATTCGAACCACCGAACCGCGACACTACGAAAGTGTGCAGAAATTTCTGAGCGCCATTCACGATAACGGCTACCTCTACAAGGATGTCTACAAGGGTCTCTACTGCGTGAGTTGCGAGGACTACTTCACGGTGGAGTCCAGCATCGACGGGAAGTGTCCCATTCACGGCCGCGAACTCACCGAGATGGAAGAGGAGAACTGGTTCTTCAAATTGAGCGCCTTCGAGGACCGACTACTCGAGTACTACGGCGAACACCCCGAGTTCGTTACACCCGAGACCAAGCGCAACGAGGCGTATTCGTTCATCAAGGGCGGGCTACGCGACATCTCCATCACACGTACGTCAATCTCGTGGGGCGTGCCCGTGCCGTGGGACGAGAAGCACGTCTTCTACGTCTGGTACGACGCGCTCGTCAACTACCTCACCGCTATTGGCTACGGCCGCGAAGATGATGAGGTTGACAAGTGGTGGCCCTCGTCGCACCACCTCATTGGCAAAGAGATCATTCGTTTCCACTGCGTATGGTGGCCGGCGATGTGCATGGCCGCAGGGCTCGAGCCCGCGTCGCACGTGCAGGTCCACGGTTGGTTGCTCGTGGGCGGCCAGAAGCTCTCAAAAACCATGGCGGCCGAGGGCGGGGTTCGTCTCACCGACATCGCGCCGGTCGTGCTCACGAACGAATTCGGCGTGGATCCGATCCGCTACTACCTCTTGCGCGACACGGTGCTCGGCAATGACGGCGAGTTCTCCCATGAAGGCATAACCTCGCGCTACAACACCGACTTGGCGAATAATCTCGGAAACCTAGTGGCTCGCGTGACGACGGTCGTCAACTCAAAGTGCGCAGGCATTGGACCAGCCTCTCGGGCCGACTCCGAGCTGCGAGGTGAGGCCGAAAAGGCGATCACCGACACGGCGGCCGCGTGGAATCATTTCGCTCCACAGAGCGCGCTCGAGGCAACGTGGGGACTCATTGGCGCCACCAACGCGTATCTCGAGCGGCACGCTCCCTGGAAGATGGAATCGGGAGCCCAGGTTGAGGGCGTCATGGGCGACGCCCTTGAGGCGATCAGACTCGTCACGATTCTGGCGTCGCCCGCGATGCCCGCAGTCTGCGAGGAGATCTGGCGCCGTATTGGACTCGGTGGCTCTCCGACTGATCAAACGTTCGAGCGCAGCGCGAAGTGGGGAGAGTACTCGGGCGGACAGCGCGTGGAGAAAGGTGCCCCGCTCTTTCCTCGCATCAAGAGTGACGCGTGAGTCACTGGACCGACGCCCACTGTCACCTGCAGGATCGCTACCTCTCGGGCGATGAACAGGTGGCGACGAACGCGCGAGAGACGCTCGCTCGCGCCTACGAGGCCGGCGTGGATCGCGTCGTCGTCGTTGGCACCGACGCACAGACTTCCGCGGAGGCGTTGGCGATCACTGAGATTGGCGGTCCCGTGGAGATCTACGCCACGGTGGGCCTGCATCCTCACGACGCCTTAGACGACATAGCGCCCACGCTCTTCCTCGCTCGCAAGGGCCACCCGAGGCTCGTCGGCATCGGCGAATGCGGGCTGGACTACTTCTACGAGCACTCGCCACGCGTCGCCCAGCGCCAGGCATTCGCCACCCAGATCGGATTGGCGCACGAATTGGATTTGGCCCTCGTCATCCACGCCCGAGACGCATTCGACGACCTTCTTGACGTTCTAGGCAGCGAGGGCGTTCCGCCCCGTACGGTGATTCACTGTTTCACCGGCACCACCGCTGACGCGGAAGCTTGTCTCGACCTGGGCTGTGATATTTCGATTTCGGGCGTCGTGACGTTCAAGAACGCCGAGTCGCTTCGCGAGGCCACGAAAATTGTGCCGCTCAACCGGCTTCACGTGGAGACCGACAGCCCCTTCCTCGCCCCCGTTCCCCACCGAGGCAAACCCAACGAACCGGCGTTCGTGAGCATCGTGGGCGAGTTTGTGGCGCGTCTGCGCGGCGAGGAGGTTTCCGCGTTTCGCGACGCCACGGCCAGAAACACCGCTCGTCTTTTTGGTCTGCTCCCGCGATAAATACCTTCTGACAAGGATAATTAGAGTTTTATTCAATTTTAGTTGCCTTCGGGCCTTCTCTTGCCTAGCGTTGAAGGGCGGGAAGTTCGGAACGGCCCGTTGTCCTGGCGGAGGGTGGAGATCTGAGGACAATGACCCGACGGGCGATTCGTCGCCCGTTGTCACTTTTTACCGTGATCATTTTCTTGATGAGTTCACTGGTGCTCACCACGCCTGACGTCGGCGCCTCGACGGATCACGCCCGGGTGCATATGCCCAATGTTGTCGGACTCACCCGGGCGCAGGTCTACGCCGCTATGAAGCGTACCCAACTATTTTTCCGCACCGAGGGTCCTGGCAGTTCGAACGCCAGGTGGGTTTCGGTCGTGCGCGAGTCGCCCGCTGCGGGCGCGCTCGTTCCCTGGCGCTCGACAGTGACGCTCATCACATCGCTCGCGGATAGCCACGAGCCGCGCAGGATGCCCCGCCTGGTCGGTCTCACCAAGGACAGGGTCTACGCCGCCATGAAACGTGCCCAGCTCTATTTCCGTACCCGGGGCCCCGGCAGTGCCGACGGCAGATGGACCGCGGTAACCCGTCAGTCGCCGGCTCCGGGTACGCTGGTGGCCTGGCACGACACGGTGACGGTCTCGACGAGCCAGAGCGTTGCCCACGCGAGGCGTCGGGTGCCTCGCCTGATTGGCCTCAGCAGGGCGCGCGCGGGCACGATCGTGCAGTCGAGCCAGTTGCGTCTTCGAACTCAGGGACTTGGCGCCACCAACAACACCTGGACCAGGGTCGTTCGCCAGTCGCCGGCTCCGGGCACGCTGGTGGCCTGGCACTCGATCGTCGTCGTGAGCGTCACGAAGCCAGTTTCTCGACTGGTGTCCTCGACCCCCACCCCGACCCCGACCTCTACTTCGTCCTCGACCACCAGTTCAACCACGACCACGACGTACCCGGGTGAGACCACCACATCCACCAGTTCAACCACGACCACGACTGCGCCGGTCACGACGACGACCCGCAAGCCGTCCACGACGGACGACTACCGCATTGGCGACGCCACGTGGTACGTGTACACCCCTGGTCGCTGCGCCACGTGGTACTTGCCCTACGGGACCCGAGTCACCGTTCGCGATCTGGCGACTGGTAGGGCGATCGTCTGCGTGGTCACCGATAAGGAAGCCGCGCACGGCGATCGCGTGGTCGACCTCAACCAGAGCCAGTTCGCCCAGTTGGCGCCGCTCGCGACTGGGGTCATTCGTGTCAAGGTTTCGTGGTGACCCACACTCGCACCGAGCTCGTCGCTCTCATGCAAGAGCACGACCTCAAGCCGTCGCGCGCGCTGGGCCAGAACTTCGTCGTTGATCCCAACACGGTTCGACGAATCGCGCGGCTCGCCAACGTCGGGCCCGGCGACCTCGTCCTGGAGATAGGTGCCGGACTCGGCTCGCTCACGCTGGCGCTCGTCGAGACCGGGGCCGAGGTGCAGGCCATGGAGATAGACAAGTATCTTCTTGGGCCCCTGACGTCGGTGGTCGCACCGCTCGGGGTGCCTGTTCATCACGCCAACGCGCTCAACGCGAACTACCAGGAGATACTGGGTGGCCGCGAAGCGATTGTCGTCGCGAATCTCCCCTACAACGTGGCGACGCCACTCGTGCTGCACCTGCTCGAGGCGGAGCCCTTGATCAAGCGCATGCTCGTCATGGTTCAAAAGGAAGTGGGGGAGCGGTTCGCCGCGCACGCGGGCGATGAGGCGTACGGCGCTGCGTCGCTTCGCGTCCAGTACTTCGCCGACGCGCGTGTGGTGGGGAAAGTGGGCCCCAACGTCTTTCTGCCGAAGCCCAACGTGGATTCGGCCCTCGTCGCGATCGATCGAAGGGACGCGGTGCGCGTTGACCCGAGTCTCGTGAGCGAGTCCGATCTCTTCGAGGTAATTCGAACCTCGTTCGCCCAGAGGAGAAAAATGCTCCGACGCTCGCTCGCGGGTTGGGTCACGGAGGGAGTCTTTGAGCGCGCCGACGTCGCCGAGACTCGTCGACCAGAAGAGTTGACGCTGGAGGAGTTCGCCCGATTGGCTTCGTCACGATGATCGAACTTGTGGCCCCGGCCAAGCTGACGTGGTTCCTCGAAATCACCGGGGTGCGCGAGAACGGCTACCACGAACTGCGAAGCGAGATGGTGACGCTCGAGTTCGCCGATCGGCTCACGGTCGACCCCGAGGGTGACTATCTGCGACTCGCCGTCGAGAGCCCCGGCGTTCCCCTCGACGCCTCAAATTTGGTGGCTCGGGCGCTCAGCCTGGTCGGCCGTCGGGCGGGCGTGACCCTTGAAAAGGTGATTCCCACTGGCGGAGGACTCGGCGGGGGCAGCGCCGACGCGGCCGCCATCCTGCGCTGGGCCGGGGGCGTCAGCGCCCGCGACGCCCTCGCGTTGGGCGGCGACGTCCCGTTTTGCCAGTTGGGGGGACGAGCGATGGTCGAGGGGGTTGGCGAACGCCTGACGCCACTGGCTTTTGTGAGGCGCGACGTCACCTTGATGATGCCGGATTTCTCGGTGGATACTCGTCAGTGTTATGAGGCCTTTGACGAATTGGTCGCCGGCGGTGCACGGCCGAGCGGAAGAAACCATCTAGAGCGGGCCGCCGCCCTCGTAGCACCGCGCCTCGCGCGAACGCTCGCATGGCTGCGCGCCGAGTACGGAGCCGAGGTCGAACTCTGTGGGTCGGGATCGACGATGTTCCTGGAGGGACATCTAGATTCCGGGGTCAATCACTGGGGCGTGACAGGTCCCGAAGGCACTGTGCGGTTTCGCCAGACAACTACCACGCCAACGTAGGCGCGCAGGAGAGCTATTTACCGGCGGCGCGACGCTGGAAGCGAGTTCGCTTCAGCATCTTCTTGTGCTTCTTCTTGCGCATGCGCTTACGGCGCTTCTTAATTAGTGATCCCATGGCTCGTATGACACTACTAGGTTTTGACCGTCCTCGAAGTCGAGGGGCTCTACCGCTCCTCGCCAACTCGATGATTGTCAGGCGGCACTTCGCGTGCAATCAGATCAGTGGCGTGTCTCGCCCTTCACGTTCTCGCGGGCGGGGAAGCCTCCGTCACTGGCCGCCAGGTGCGGCCAGTGACACGAACGTGACGGCGTCAGCGAGCATCTGAGCGAGACGATCAGTGCACTTGCGGAGTGACTCGTTCGCCCCCTCGTAACGCGATGATGACGCCGGTAACCAGTGTCGTTGCGACGGCGCGCTGGCACGTCAATTGCAGTTACTATCGCATTTGTGCAATCACCTCGGGACTGAGTAACGAATCGTGCGCGCCAGTGCGCGCCTGAAAGTTCGATCGATTCGTCGGCTCGCCGCGCATCTGCGCGACACGATCAGTGTTCATCCCAGGAGATTCCCATGCATAATTCAGACGAGGTCGTGCCTTATCGGGCGCTGCTGCGGCTGCCGGGGGCGATGCGTGCCTTCGCTGCCTCCAGCCTCTGCCGGCTCTCGTACAGCACGGTCGGGCTCGCTCAGCTCTACGTCATTGAGCGCGCAACGGGCTCATTCGGTGTCGCCGGGTTGGCCAGCGCGGCGTTCGGTGTCTGCGCGCTGTCGGCGCCGCTCAAGTCTCGGTTGGTCGACCGCTACGGGCAACGCCGTCTCATCGCGGTCCTCGGTGCAGCGTATGGCGCATCCCTACTCGCACTCGCAGTTTTGGCCATCGCCGATGTCCGAAACGGTGTGATCTACGTCACCGTCGCTGGTCTGGCCGGGCTGCTCGCGCCGCCGCTTGGTCCGGCCATGCGCGCGGTGTGGGCGACGCTTAGTGAGGGCGTGGCAACTCGTCAACGGGTCTACAGCTTCGACCTGGCGGTCGAGGACACACTGTTCACCGTCGGACCACTGGTCGTCGGCGGGCTGGTCGTGCTTCACGGTCCGACACTCGCCGTCGTGGTCACCGCCGGGCTGATGCTCGTCGGCAGTCAGTCGTTGGCGAGATCGCCGGCGGTGAAGGCGCACGACGAGAGGGCGCCGACGTGGCAGCGAGGGTCGCGGAGCGGACCGCTTCGTTCGCCCGGCTTCGCCGTCCTGGTAGGCATCGTCCTCGTCCTGTCGTCGGGCTGCGGAGTTGTCGATGTCGCCGTGGCCGCGCGCGCCCTTCGGGCCGGGACACCCGCGGCCGCGGGCTACGTGCTCGCGGCGCTGGCCCTGGGCAGTGTCATCGGCGGTCAGCTCTGGGCGAGACGCGCTCGAGCAGGCACGATCTCCACGCAGCTCGCGGTCTTATCGGTTGTCTTGATTGTCAGTCTCGCTGGCGCGGCCGAGGCTCCGGACCTCGCCGTCCTCGCCGTAGTCCTCGCCGTGTTCGGAGCGGCGCTCACGCCGGTCCTCATTGTCGCGTACGTCGCGGCCGACCGGCTCGTCCCCCGGGCTGGTCGGACCGAGGCATCCACGTGGGTCAACACCGCGTTCAATGCAGGCAATGCGCTCGGATTGGCGGTCGCCGGCCTCGCCGTCGACCGAGACGGGCCGACCGGCTCATTCTTCCTCGGCACCGCCGTTGCGGTCATCGCCCTGATCGTCATCGTCACGCTGGGACGCCGACTGGACCGATCGCTCAGCCATCAGGCGAGTTCACCGGACTAGAACGACTGCGACCGGTCGAAACCGTTCGCCGCACGCAACGCCAATGGTTACCAGCATCATCGACCCGCGACGAAGAGGGCTGCGCGTACTATGCGTCGGCCGGTGACTCTTGCATCGACGACCCGGCGACGACCAGGGAACTCAGTGCGGCTTCTTCTCGCTGATTCGATGAATGTGCAGTGCCTGGCGGGGACAACCACGTTCGGCGTAGCGAGCTGACTCGTAGGTTCCTGCGTCGGCGAGAGGGACCGGATCGCTCTTCAAGATGGGATAGCCCCATTCGTCGGTCTTCACCAACTCCGGAGCGAGCTCCGCGCAGTGACCGAAGCCGTCGCAGAGGATCGGATTCACCTGCAGGATGAATGCGCCCGAACGGCGTCTCACTCCCATACGAGTTCCTCCTCACGCTCGAGCGATGGCACGCTCGCGAAGTGCTTGGTCGAACGTGAACCGTTGCAGACCGAGCCGTGCACGTGCTCGGTGAAGTCAGCGGCGAAGACGTCGAGTGCCGAGCGCACGAACCGTATGACGCCGTCGGGGTGGCGACAGGCTCCGCGGCCTTCGATCACGGCGCAGCGCTCGATCAGCCGTTGGCGCGCGCCCTGCGGGTCTCGAGACGGGTGGGCGATGTGCGTGAGGTCCTCAGCGAGGGCCGGCAGACCAAAGGCGCACGGGCCGCACTGGCGCGCGCTCTCGTTGGCCATCCAGCGAACGACGCGCTGGGTCTCAACGATGCCGCAGGCGTTCTTGGGCAGCACCACAATGACCCCCGCGCCGGTCGAGACCCCGAAAGGCTTCAGGGCCTCGTTGTCGTAGGGGGCGTCGAGGTGCGACGCGCTGAGCCAACTTCCGCCGTAGCCGCCCAGGAGCACCGCCTGGGGGTCGGGGTCCGCCCCGGCGGTGTCCAGTATTGCCCGAAGCGGCGTGCCGAGCTCGACTTCCACCACCGTTGGATGCCCCACGGCCCCCGTCACCGACACGAGGGTGCTTCCGGGGTTGTCGGCGGTGCCGAGACTTCGGTACCATTGGGCCCCAAATCGTCCGATGAGGCCCACGTTGGCGCACGTTTCGGCGTTGTCCACGAGAGCGGGACCGTGGCCGATCTTCAAGATGTGGGGGCGGTTGGGCCGATACTGCGGCAGCGATTCGTTGTCGTCCAGCCAGTGAACCAGGGCGGACTCCTCACCGGCGACGTAGCGCCACGGGGGAGTGTGCAGTTCGAGCTTTGGTCCGCGCAAGCTTCGCCGCGTACGTTCGTGGAGGGCGCGCGTCATGTGATTCACCACCGAAGGATTGTCGCGAGCGACGCACACGGCGATGTTGTTGGCTCCAATGATGGAGGCGAGGTACTCCGCACCGTCCAACACGAGATGGGGATTCGCGCTCAGCAGCGTCTGGTCCTTGTGCGAGGCCGGTTCGCCCTCCATGGCGTTGACGACCATGAACTTGTTGTGGCCACGCTGCTCGCGCAGCAGTCGGGCCTTTCGCCCGGTGGGAAAGCCGGCCCCGCCCCGTCCCGTAAGGCCCGACGCCTCCAGCTCTTCTAACAGCGACGTGACGGGCGAGGTTGACGCGAAGGCCGTTTCGTGTTGAGCCAAGGTGAGCGGACGCTCCGAGGTCGCGTGCATCAGACGCGGCAGCGAGTGGGGGTCAATCATCGCCGACCCCGTTCGCGCGTGGGACGTTGTGAGACGGGAAAGGGCCTGGGCGCATCGGAGGTCGCGCGAACGGGGTCCTTCGACGTCGCCAGTGGTGACAGCGCCGTTCTTCCCGCCGCTCGGGTCGGGCGACCAAAGAAGCGCCACAGCGCGGCGGCCGCGACCACCGCACCGCAGGTCGCGACGAGCACGAGTCCGATGCCAGTTCGACTGTCGGTCCCGGTCATGTAGGCGTGTACGAGGGCGGTCGTAAAGCCGAGCCAGCTGAACCAGTGGATGAAGCGCCACGAGGTATTGGCTATTCGAAGTTTCAGCAGACTCGAAATCCACACCGCCAGGATCAGATCGAACGCGACTGCGCCAATTGCGACGCCGACGCGCTTGAAGTCCGACGTCATGGGTACGAACGCCGAAATGAGTCCGGTCGGGACGTAACTGTCCATCACCGTCGTGAGGATGTGAATCGCGAGGAAGGTCAGCGCCACCATGGAGAGCGATCGGTGGAGTTCGTTGATCTCGAACCGGCCGACGATGGTTCCACCGATGCGATTGGCGACCAGCGTTCCGAGCGACACCACCATGGTGAAGAGGATGAGCGCGACTATGCCGGTCGCTCGTGTCGTGTACCAAAGGTACGGCGTGGTGAGAGCAATCAAGGGATCAACGTTTCTTCATGGGGCCAGCCCCCTACGAATTCGACGCTACCGTCGTGGCGAACGAGGCGGCCGGACCATCCAGCCTGGGCAATGTGGAACCCGGCTTCCTCGTCCCACAAGAGGGCAGCGGTCGCGAAGGCATTGGCGATGACGCACGTTGCCGCACTCACGGTCACCGTGGCGAAGGCCCCCTTGGCGCACGAGCCAGTTCGCGGATCAATGATGTGATTAACGGTCTGTCCGCTCGCGGTCCAGGTGCGAGTGGTTGTCGACGACGTGGCAATTCCCCCATTGGTAAAGCTGACTCGAGGCTCGCGACCCGAGATGGCGAGCGAATCGGACACGCCCACGACCCAAGGTCCGAGGGGCCCGCGTCCTCGCAGGGCGACGTCGCCGCCAAGCTCGACCACCACCCCTCCAAAAGCAGCGACGTCGTTGGCGACCAGGTCAGCGACGAGCGCCTTCGCGCTGGCACCCAGGTCTAGTCGGCATCCCGGGGCGAGTTCGACGGTGTGGCGTTCTCGGTTGAAGGTGATTGCGGCGGGCCCGGGGGAGGGTTTCGTCACCGCCGCCACCGTGTCGACTCGTCGCACGAGCTCGTCGTAGTCGCGGTCGTAACCTAACGCGAGAAGCGAGTCGAGCACCGTGGGGTCGCAAAGACCGTCCGTAGCGGCGGCGGCCTGCAGCGCGGCGTCGAGCGCGAGCGCGAGCGTGTTGCTCACGACGACGGGCTCTCTGTGTATCGAGTTCAATCGAGAGATCTCCGAGTCCGAGCGGAATCGATTGCACGCGGCGTCGAATTCGTCGATCCGATGCCAGAGTCGTTCTTCGGCGAAGGGCATCTGAGATTCGTGTTCCGTGCTGAGTGAGCCGGTGAGGCCCCAGATGTTGAAGTTCATCGTGCGCCTAGTTGCAGGTCGTCGTGCCCGACGGGGTCGTGGTGCAGACCGTGGTGGTGGTGACAGGCACGGTGGTCGGAGGCGAGTACGTCGTGGTCGGGGTGCCCCGCGACGACGAGGTGGTTGTTGTCGTGCTCGTAGGGGTTGACGTGGGGGTCGTCGTGGTCGTGGGCGTCGTGGTCGTCGTCGTTGGTTTGGCGATGCTCGCGGCGTAGCCAACAAACATGGCCGACGCGACGCCCGAACCGATGAAGATCATCGTGGTCAAGTGACGTACTCGCGCGAAACGGCGGTCGCGTTGCTGGGGGGTTCTCGTGGAGGGGCTCATAGAGTTTTTTACTGTTGAAAGTCTGGCACGGCCAACTAAGGCGTGGGCAATCGCTCCCTAAGAAAATCGACAACGAGACAACGAGAAGAGTTGACTACTCTTCGAATTCGCCGGTGGGCAGGGTGATCGTGAAACGGGCACCCCCAAGTACCGGGTCGCGGTCAACCGTGACGGTGCCCTGAAACTCGGCGACGACCTGGGCCACGATGGAGAGGCCCAGCCCGGAACCGGGCAGCGAGCGCGACGACGCCGAACGCCAGAACCGGTTAAAGACGAAGGGCAGGTCATCTTCGTTGATGCCCGGACCGCTGTCACTGACGGTGATCGTGCCGTCATACGAGGCAACGTGAATCTGGCCGCCGTTCGGCGTGAATTTCACGGCGTTGGTCAGAAGGTTGCTCGTGGCACGAATGAGCCGGTCTCGTCGGCCTTCGACCGTCGAGGGTTCAACGGTGGCGTCGATCGAGATGTCCTTGATCCGAGCATACGTACGGGCGGTGTCCACGCACTCGTCCACGCACTCGTCGAGGCGCAACGCGACAATGGCTCCTTCACTGCGCTCTCCGCGCGCGAGTTCGCCGAGGTCGGTGACGAGTGCCGCGAGCTCGTCGACCTGGGTGACCATGTCGTTGGTGAGTTGGTGAAGGTCGTCGGGATCGAGTTCGCTCGCGCGCGAGAGCACCTGGGCGTTGGTGCGAAGCGACGTGAGCGGGGTGCGCAGCTCGTGGCTGGCGTCGACGACGAGTTGGCGCTGGAGGCTCTGGCTGTTCTCGACCGACGTGAGGAGTCGGTTGAACACCCGACGAAGTCGCCCCAGTTCGTCGGCGTCGCCCTCATCGAGTCGGCGACGCATGTCGCTCGTCTCGGTGATCGATTCGATCTCGTTGGTGACTTGCTCGAGCGGGTGCAGCGCCCCGCGAGCGAGCATGAAGCCGAGCGCCAGCGCGAGCAGCAGGCCGCCCGCGGCCACGAGCAGCAGGGTGCGCACGAGGTTCTTGAGTTCTGTGACCTGACCAGTGACGTTCACGACGTAGATCTCGGCCGACGTGGTGGGCACCTCGCAAATACCGGCCGAGCAACTCACGAGCGACTTCGCCGGCAGGCCGAGGATGAGCTCGCGATAGGACTGACCGTGGATCTCCACGGTGCGCAGCAACTGGCCCGATTTGCCCTTGGCGTAGTCACGGATCGTCGCGTCGATGGGCACGCCGGTCGTCGGTTCCGTCTGGCCGTTGGCGAGGACCAGTTCGTTGAATGAGCCGAGGATGTGGTCGTCGCTACCATCGCCTGAGATGGGGCGTTGGGACTGCTGGACGAGTGACTCGTCCACCGAGTGCAGGATTGCGTCGCGGGTGGTGAGATAGGACGCGAAGCACGCCAGCACGACCGCGAGCGCCGCCGCGGAGACGGTTGCCGCGATGACGCGGCTGCGAAAGGTCACGACTGGCGAAGCGCGTAGCCCACACCGCGAACGGTTTGGATGAGTCGGGTCTCGCTGCCCTCTTCCAACTTACGGCGCAGGTAGCCAATGTAGACAGCGAGCGAGTTCGTGCCCGAGTCGAAGTTGTAGCCCCACACGAGGTCGAGGATCTGGTCGCGGGTCAGTACTTGACGGGGGTGCTGCAAGAAGAGCTCGAGAAGGTCAAATTCAATCTTCGTGAGCTCGATGCTGCGAGCAGCCCGGTGGACCTCGCGAGTGTGGGGGTTGAGCGTCAGGTCCTCGAAGCGCAGCACCGACTCGTCACCTTCGCCCACGCCGCGCCGTCGCAGCAGCGCGCGCAGTCGCGCGAGCAACTCGGCGAGATCAAACGGCTTCACGAGGTAGTCGTCGGCCCCAACGTCGAGTCCCTCGACACGGTCGTTCACGGCGTCTCTGGCCGTCAGCATGAGGATGGGCGTGGCGTCGCCGGCGCGCCGGATTCGACGGCAGATCTCCAGCCCGTCGATGTCGGGGAGCTGGAGGTCGAGGACGATGGCGTCGGGCGCTCGAAGTTGGATGGATTTCAGCGCGCTGGTGCCGTCTTCGAAGAGCTCGACGTCGTAGTTCTCCATGCGAAGCGCCCGCCCGAGGGCCGTGCGGATGGCGCCGTCGTCATCGACGATGGCGATGTAGGAGTTTGGGGTCGGAACTGTGGTCACGGCGCGGCTTTCTGTACATTGGTTACAGGCTCTAGTGTTGCTGGTTGGTATTAACCTTCACAAGTCATTCGCTAAGAATCTCTGAAGATTGTCGCAGTAAACGCAGTGGCGGGTAGTTCAATTGGCAGAACGCCGGACTTTGAATCCGTAGGTTGGAGGTTCGAGCCCTCCCCCGCCAGCCAAGAGCTCTAGGGGCAGAAGCGATTCAAGAGGGCGGCGAGCTCGAGCGGGGCGTCGCCCTGGATCGAATGGCCCGCCTTCGCCACGTGCACGATCGTCGCGTGGGGGCACCGGCGCAGAAACTCGGCCTCGTCCTCGTCGTCCACCACCGAGCCCGCGGCCATTGCGCGCACCAGCGTGACGGGCATCGTCAACTCTTCGAGCGTGGCCCACAGGTCGCTCACCTGCGGAGCGACGAGCTCGGACTTCGGGTGTTGCTGGTGGCGCCAGACCCACGTGCCGTCGCTGCGCTGGAGGGCGTTGTGCAAGATGCCGCGCCGCAGCGAGGACACCGTGCGCGTGGGATTGTGCGCCACGGTCCGTGCGAGCAGCGCGTCAAAGTCATCAAACGAGGTCGGCCCGTTCACGAAGTCGGTGATGTGTTTCGCCTTGTCGGCGTTGACCCCTGGGGTGATGTCGATCAAGACCAGCGCGCTCACCAGATCGGGGCGCTCGTGGGCGACCACCAGCGACACGAGGCCCCCGAGGGACATGCCCACGAGGGGCCGGGGACCGTCGAGCAGTTGCTCCAGCGCGCGGATGACGTCACTCGCGTGGCTCATCACGGCCGATCCGCCGTACGGGGAGCCGTCGGAGTGTCCGTGGCCCGGAAGGTCGAGGGCGACGAGGGGACGCTGCATCGCCAGCGCGACCGTGTCGTAGGTGTGGGCGTTCTGTGCGCCACCGTGCACGAGCACCAGCTCGGGCGCACCGTCACCCCACTGGAGACCGCTCAGTTGACGAAGACCATCGACCGCCACGAAGAAGCGTCGAACCGGCGGGATGGGCACGTCGAGGTCCCACTCGCTCAGGTTCTCTTGGAAAAGGGCAAACTCGTCGTACACGGAATCAGTCATATTTTGCATCGTAGAAGATGGCTGCTAAAGATGGAAGGGTGACTCGACCAACTTGCGTTGTGGTGCTCGCTGCGGGCGAGGGAACGAGGATGCGTTCATCGCGTCCGAAGCCCCTTCACCATCTTTGCGGACGGCCAATGGTGATGTACCTGCTCGACGCCGCGGCGCAGGACGAGGTTCGTGCCACCATTGTCGTGGTGGGTCAAGGTGCGACCTGGGTCGAAACGGCCTTGAAGGAACGCAGTCGCACCGACGCCCATCTGAGCTTCGTCGAACAGTCCGAGCAGTTGGGCACCGGTCACGCGGTGTCGGTGGCCCTTCCGACCATCGGCGACGAGATTGGTGACACTGACGGTGACGTCTTGATTCTCCCGGGCGACACCCCGCTGCTTCGCCACAGCACCATAGGAGAGCTCCTCGCGCACCACCGCGAAAGCCAGGCCGCCTTGACGGTGCTGACCGCGAACCTCGAGAACCCCTTTGGTTACGGGCGCATTGTGTACGCCAAAGACGGGACGGTCGCTCGAATCGTGGAAGAGCGCGACGCGACCCTCGAAGAGAAGGCCATCACCGAAGTCAATACCTCGATGATGGTGGTGCGTGAAAGCCTCCTGGGACCCGCGTTACGGCTGATTGGCCGCCAAAACTCCCAAAATGAGTACTACCTGACCGATCTCGTCTCCGCACTGCACGACGCTGGTCACCTGACGAGCGCCATGCTGCTCGAAGACCCGAGCGAAGCGTACGGCGTGAACGACCGGGCCCAACTCGCCCGAGCCGAAGCCGCGCTGCGCGAGCGAATCAACGAGAACTGGATGAAGTCGGGCGTGACCATGTGGGACCCCGTCCAGACCTATATCGACGCCGATGTGCAGATCGAGCCGGACGTGTCGCTGCTGCCGGGCACGATCCTGAAGGGTCGCTGCGTGATCGAGCAAGGTACCCAGATCGGGCCTAACGCGAACCTGACCAACTGCCACGTGGGAAGAAACGCCGTGGTCGGCACCGTCGAAGCGATCGACGCCACCATTGGCGATGACGCCCTCGTCAAGTCATTCGTGGTTATTGGCAAGGGCTCGCACGTTGATGCGGGCGCGGTGATCGCGTCGTTCGATTACCACACCCGATAGGCCCCTCTCCACACCTTGTACGATGGCGCCGTGGAGTCTCTCGCTAAGCGTCGCCTCGTTCTCGTCACGGGGCGCTGTCACCCCGCGCTCGCTCAGGACATCGCCGAGCAGTTGGGCATCCAACTGACCGAGGCCAACGTCCGTGAGTTCGCCAACGGCGAAATTCACTGCCGGTTCGACGAATCCATCCGTGGCGCGCACGTATTCATCATTCAGACGCACTCCTCGCCGGTGAACGACGCCGTGATGGAGCAACTCATCATGATCGACGCCGCGAAGCGGGCCTCGGCGAAGAGCATCACCGCGGTTATCCCGAACTACGGTTACGCCCGCCAGGACCGAAAATCCGCGGGACGCGAGCCAATCACGGCGAAGTTGATCGCCGACATGCTCCAGACCGCCGGGGCCACCCGCGTGCTCTCTGTTGACTTCCACTCGGGCCAGATCCAGGGTTTCTTCGATATCCCCGTCGACCACCTGGTGGCGGCACCGGTCTTCGAGGACTACCTGAAGGCCAACGCCAATCCCCACGAACTCGTGGTCGTGGCGCCCGATGCCGGACGGGTGAAGGTCGCCGAGCGATACGCCCAGCACCTGGGCTGCGAACTCGCCCTTGTCCACAAGACCCGTCCCCACGGCACCGCGAACATCTCCGAAGCCCGTCACATCGTGGGTGACGTCAACGGGCGCCACTGCGTCTTGATCGACGACATGATCGACACCGCGGGAACCATTGTCGCGGCGTGCGACCTACTGAAGGAGCATGGAGCGGACGAAATTTGGGTCATGGCCACCCACGCCGTGTTCTCCCCGCCGGCGGTTGACCGACTCTTCAATGCTCCGGTCAGTCGGGTCATCGTCACCGACACGCTGCCGCTCGGCCCCGAGCGTCGCTTCGAGAAGTTGGAGATTCTCTCGGTCGCCCCGCTGGTCGCCAACGCTATTTCCGCTATTTTTGAGGACTCTTCGGTCTCGGAGATCTTCGGTGGCGAGAACCTTCTGTAGCTCGAGAGGGCAAACACGGTCGGACGGCTAGACTTTGTACCCTGTGCGTGGCCCAATCTGGGGCGTCAGCCGTTCGTAAGAGGAGTTTTCATGTCAAAGGTCACGTTGAACGCGTCGACGAGTCGCGAAAAGGGTTCCAGCAACTCGCGTCGACTCCGCAGTGCGGGCTCGATTCCCGGAGTCGTCTACGGCCCTGGTGTAAGTCCCCTCCCTATCTCGGTGGACGCGAAGTCCTTTCGTACGGCGGTTTCGGGCGACCAGGGGTTGAACTCGATGATTGAGCTCGACGCCGACGGCAAGAAGTTCCTCGTCATGGCCCGTGAGATCCAGCGTCACCCCGTTCGCGGCACCGTGTCGCACATCGACTTCCAAGTCGTCGACCCCAAGAGCACCGTTATCGCCGAAGTCCCCCTTCACATGGTTGGTGATGCCGTTGAAGTGCGTCACGCCGACTGGGAAATCGACCAGCAGATGTTCAGCCTCGAGATCAAGACCCGTCCGGACACGATTCCCACCCACATCGACGTCGACATCTCGGACCTGAAGGTTGGCGATTCGATTCGCGTTTCCGACATCGTGCTCCCCGAGGGCGTCGAGCCAGCGGTCGACCACACACTTTCGGTCGTTACCACTCGTGCCGGACGCACCGTCAAGACGGCGGGCGGCCCCGAGACTGCCGCGGTTTAGTTCGTTGTGGCGCTTCGGCGCTCACGTGATGAAGTCCGCCGGGGCGTCGCGAGTTCACTCGTAATAGTTGGACTCGCCAATCCCGGTGCGGAGTACGAAGGATCGCGACACAACGTTGGCGGTGACGCCGTGCGTCTGGTGGTCGAACGCCGAGGCGCGAAACTCAAGCTCGAAGGCCGTCAAAGGGCGCTCAGTGCCACGATTGTGACGCCGCGCGGTCCCGTCACTCTCGCGGTGCCCATCACCTTCATGAACGAATCGGGGAGCGCCCTGCCGCCCCTGCTTCGTCGGAGCTCTCTCGACGATCTGACCCATCTGGTCATTGCTCACGACGAGCTCGACCTCGAGCCGGGCCGCCTGCAGCTTAAACAGGGCGGGGGACTCGCTGGCCACAACGGCCTGCGCTCCATCGCCCAGACCCTGGGCACCCAGGATTTCGCCCGACTTCGAATTGGAATTGGCAAGCCTCGTACCAAGGAGCAGGGTGCGGACTACGTGTTGCAGCGTCCCACCGGAGCGCGCAAGAGCGCCCTCGCGCTCGACGTCGCCGCGGCGGCCGACGCCCTCGAGATGCTCCTCGACTACGACTTCGAAGACGCGCAGCGTCGCGTGAACGGCGCGCGTGACTGAGTCGCGGGGCCTTCGCCGCGTCCTCGAGCTCGTCGGCCCGTCGCTGCGAGCCCAGAATGCCTCTGGATCGTTCACCCCCGGCAGTTACGCCACGCCGCTCACGGTCGCGTCCTACGTTCTCGAAGCACCGTTCGCGCTCGTCGTCACCGCCACCTCCACCGAAGCGGAGCAGTTGCGCGACGGCCTCGTCGCGCTGCTCGGCGATGCTGAGGTGGCGCTCTGGCCGGGATGGGACACGCATCCCCTCGAGCGCGTGAGTCCCGATAGTTCGGTGATGGCGACTCGGGCCCTGCTGCGCTTCCGGCTCGGCCAGGCCGACCGACCGCGCGTGGTGGTGGCGTCCGCCCGCTCCATTGCCCAAGTGCTGGCGCCCGAGCCGGTCGTCGCCCCACTCGTGGTCCAACGCGGCGCGGAGCTCGACCGCGACCGGTTCATTGACGATTTGGCGGCGCTCGGGTACCGGCGCGAAAGCCTGGTCGAGCACCGAGCCGAGTTCGCGGTGCGCGGGGGCATCGTCGACGTGTGGCCCGCGCAAGGCAACGACCCGCTGCGCCTCGACTTCTTCGGCGATGAAGTCGAGCGACTCACGTCATTCGACATCGCGAATCAGCGGTCGCTGCACGACGTAGACGAGGCGAGCATCGCGCCCGCGCGCGAATGGCTTCCGAGCGCCACGACGCGTGCTCGAGCCGAAGAGCTCATTGCCAGCCAGCCTTGGGGGCGAGCGACCTTCGACCGTTTGGCGACCGGCCAGCTCTTCGACGGCATGGAGGGCTGGATGCCCCTGTTCATCGAGCAGCCATCGACGTTGCTCGACGAGCTGGGCGACGTCACGTGCCTGGTCGTCGAGCCCGAGCGGGTACGTCAGCGCCTCGGTGATCTTCTCGACGAGGAACGCGAACTCACCGACGCGGTCGCCGCGACGTGGCAGGCAACGACGCACGTCCCGCTCCTGCACGAGGCGTGGGACGACGTGCTCGAGGGCCGTGTCGACGTGGCCCTCGAGCCCACCGTGGGGGCGCTCTCGGGCGGCACCATGAACCTCAGTTCTCCGCCCGTGGTCCAGGGCGACGCCGCGCGTATCGCCGCTCACGTGCGTAACTGGTCCACGAAACGACGCGGGGTGGTGCTCACGTCGAACGCGGCCTCGGTCGAGCGCATGGCCGAGCAGCTGCGCGCCGAGGGGATGGAGGTGACCACCGATCCCGACAAGGTGCTCGATGTGCGCATCACCGTGCTCGAGAGCTCGCTGCCCGCGGGCTTCAGCCTGGACGATCCCGAAATCGTGGTGTGGAGCGAGAGCGACCTCACCGGACGGCGCACGATTCACCGGGTGGCCCGCACGCGGGCGCGCAACGTCGACGGCTTCTTCGACGACCTCGCGATTGGCAGCTACGTGGTGCACCGCCAGCACGGCGTGGCGAAGTTCTCCGGCACGACGACGCGCGCGATCAACGGCACGACGCGTGACTACCTCATCCTCGAGTTCAAGGATGGGCGCAGCTACTGGCCCACCGAGCAGATAGATGTCCTCACGCCGTACTCGGGCGGGGACGCGCCGGCGCTCTCTCGCATGGGCGGCGCCGAGTGGCAAAAGACGCGCGCCAAGGCCCGGGCCGCCGCCTTCCTGGTGGCCCAAGAGCTGGTCGATCTCTATCGCCAGCGCTCGGTGGCGCAGGGTCACGCCTTCAGCCCCGACACGGCGTGGCAGGGCGAGATGGAAGAGCTGTTCCCCTACACCCTCACCGCCGATCAGGCGCAGGCCATTGACGACGTGAAGGCCGACATGGAGAGTGCGCGGCCAATGGATCGTCTCATCTGCGCCGACGTGGGTTTTGGCAAGACCGAGATCGCCGTGCGGGCGGTCTTCAAGGCGGTCCAGGACAACAAGCAGGCGGCGGTACTGGTGCCGACGACCCTGCTCGCGAGCCAACACTTCGCCATCATGACCGACCGTTTTGCGGGTTTTCCCGTGAAGGTAGCCCTGCTCAGCCGTTTCGTCGATGACGCTGAGTCTGCACAGACCCTGCGCGGACTGCAAGAGGGAACGGTCGACGTCGTCATCGGCACGCACCGTCTCCTCTCGGGGAACGTCACCTTCAAGGACCTGGGCCTGCTGGTCGTTGACGAGGAACAGCGCTTCGGGGTCGGCCACAAAGAGGCCATCAAGTCGCGTTCGCTGGGCGTGGACGTGCTGACCCTCAGTGCGAGTCCGATTCCTCGCACGTTGGAGATGGCGTTCGCCGGGATTCGTGATCTTTCGATGGTGACGACGCCGCCCGCCGATCGGCGCCCCATCCTCACGCACGTGGGCGAGTACAACGAGCCGGCCGTCGTGGAAGCAGTGCGTCGCGAGCTTCTTCGAGAAGGACAGGTGTTCTTTGTCCACAACCGGGTCGCCGACATCGACCAAGTGGCGAAGCGTCTCGCGCAACTGGTCCCCGACGCGCGCATCGCCGTGGCGCACGGCCAGATGGACGAAGGCACCCTCGAGCGCGTGATGATCGATTTCTGGCAGCGCCGTTTCGACGTGCTGGTGTGCACCACGATCGTCGAATCGGGCATTGACTTGCCGTCGGTGAACACCCTCATCGTGGACCGCGCCGACCGCCTCGGTCTCGGTCAGATGCACCAGCTCCGCGGCCGGGTCGGCAGAAGCGGGCAGCGCGCCTACGCCTACCTGTTCCATCCCGCCGATCAGGTCCTGTCCGAAACGGCCTTCGAGCGGCTTCGCACGATTGGCGACAACACGGCGTTGGGAAGTGGCTTCAAGATTGCGATGCGCGACCTGGAGATTCGTGGAGCGGGCAACCTGCTCGGTCACGACCAGTCGGGTCCGGTCGCGGCGGTGGGCTACGACCTCTACATGCAACTCGTCGCCGAAGCGGTCGCCGACGCCAAGGGCTTCGTCGCGCCAGAGATCGTCACCGTCATTCTCGACGTGGCGGGCGAGGCGCACCTGCCCAAGAACTACGTCGAGGCCGACGACGCTCGACTCGAGGCCTATCGTCGTTTGGCGGGCGTCGCGACGATGGAGGAGCTCTTTGACCTCCGCAGTGAATGGATTGACCGGTACGGCCCCCTCCCGAGGGCCGCCGAGGGCCTCTTAGAACTGGGCGAACTCCGTCTCCTGTGCCTCGAACTTGGCGTCACGTCGCTCGCGGTACTTCCCGCGAAGGTGGGGGTGCGCTCGAAACCAGTGGTGAGAATGGGCCCACTCGAGTTGATGCTCAGCCAGCAGATGCGCCTACGGCGCAAGTACGGATCGCACGCCTACGACGAGGCAACCAAGGAGTTCCGCATTGAAGTGGGACTCGAGGACGCCTCGCCGAGGGCGCTGCTCGGGCTGCTACGCGAGCT
>Ga0182014_10000842_pt1 | contig 41871 bp, 28 predicted proteins | sample 612S2DmetaG_FD_120489 | JGI IMG/M metagenome (GOLD analysis project Ga0182014, IMG submission 120489) | Permafrost microbial communities from Stordalen Mire, Sweden - 612S2D metaG | ecosystem: Environmental > Terrestrial > Soil > Wetlands > Permafrost | place: Sweden: Stordalen | collected... | reverse complement strand
TTGACCGCGATGGCCGTGCCGCTGGATGAGGTCACGGTGACCGATGCGGTTCCTGATGCGCTGTTGTAGGTCGCCGAACTGCCGGAGTCGGGCGTGTATTTAGCGGTTAGTGTGTCGGAGCCTACGGCGAGCGACCCCGCTGGGATTGTGATGGTCGCCGAACCGGAGCTGAGCGTTGCCGCGGAGGAGGTATAACTGCCACTGGAAAGAACCACCGACCCAGTCGGCGTGCCGGCTGTGCCGGAGACGCCGAGTGTGACGCCAAGGCTCTGAGCAGTAGTAATGCTGCCGGTTGCGGGAGTGACCGTGACCGTCGGCGTGGTCGCAGGCAGCGTCACTGTGACCGAGGCGGTTCCGGAAGCGCTGTTGTAGGTCGAGGAACTGGCAGAGTCGGGCGTGTACTTGGCGGTTAGTGTGTCGGAGCCTACGGCGAGCGACCCCGCCGGAATCGTAATGGTCGCGGATCCTGAACTGAGCGTTGCCGCGGAGGAGGTATAACTGCCACTAGAAAGAACCACCGACCCAGTCGGCGTGCCGGTTGTGCCGGAGACACCGATTGTAACTCCAAGACTCTGCGTAGTGGAAATGCTGCTGGATGCGGGAGTGACGGTGACCGAAGGCGTAACTGGCCCCGATGATGAATTTCCGCCTCCGCCGTTGCCTCCGTTGCCGCCGCCGCAGCCGTTCAACTGAAAAACAAGGCAGATAAGCGCCATCAAAGAAGGGACGATAGACTTCATAAACAAAACGCTCCTGGGTCTGCTGGAGTCACGCCTGCCGAGAAGGCAATATCCACGGTTCCCGCCTTCGCGAAATCCGGCGAGTTGATGATATGAGCCAAAAGCAGAAATAGGAAGGTGCTCCTGAGTTGCATGCCCGGACGGCGAAAGCCATCCGGGCATGTGTGAGGGTTGCCATAACTCACTGCGCGGTGAAGGAAACCTGGAATGCGGTTTGCGAGCAAGGAGCCAGCGTGGGATCAGGATTCTTAGTCGTGGGATTGATTCCGCACGTCTGTGTGGGCGGAGTGGTGGTTGAGGACGAAGGCAATGTTGTGAACGGATCGGCCCAGGCGTACACGGTTATCGTGGTGCTGCCCGAAGGGGTAGAGAATGGGTTGGCATTGTTACATGCTATCAATCCACTTGCGGCAATTCCGGTGAAGATCAGCGCGAGCGCCATTGGAATAGCTGTCCAGCCTTGACGCATGAACCGCCGCCGGGCGAACCAGAGCAGCAATCCAGATGGTATGGCAAGCCACCAGATGAGCTTGCTTGCCGTGGGGGTCTGCGGGGGCTGGTCGACAGCCACGGTGAGAGTAACCGGCGCGTTCGACACACTCGCCGCGGGGGTGCTCGGCATGACTTGAATCTGGCCCGGAGAGAAGACGCACCGCGCGTTGAGGGGCAGTGAACTGGAAAGACAGCTAAAGCCCACCAGCCCGTTCCAGCCGCCATAACTGGTGCTGGTGAAAGTCACCGCGGTCGAGGAGGTCGCGTTACTTGTAACCGATGTTCCGCTCGTCGTCACATTCACTGAGCCAACCGCCGGAGAAACATTGAACGGCGCGCTTGATGAGTTCGACGCGGCGAAGTTGGTGTCGCCAGAATAGGTTGCCACAACCGACTGAAGATCGTACGCCGCACCACTCGCCGGAGTCGTGGTATTGGCGTAGGTATAGGTAGCCTGGAAGGCGCCCCCGCCCGCAGGCTGTAGAATTCCAGTTCCAGTTGCGAGCTTGCCGCTGGAGTCCGTAACTACGAAAGTGACTATTCCCGTGGGTACGCCGGCAAAACTCGAACTCACTGTCGCGGTGAAGGTAATTGTTGTGCCGGCCGGCTGGCTGGTTGGATTGGTGTAGAGGGTTGTGAAGGAAAGCGTGGTGGCCGTGGCAACGGTCGTTACGTTAACGGCAACTGTAGAAGATGTGCTTTGAGAGTAAATAGCAAATCCCAAGGTCTGGCCCAGGTAGTTAGCCAGAATGGAGTGGCTGCCTCCGGACAGGACGCCGCCCGCCAGGGTGAAGGTAGCAACTCCGCTGCTGTTTAAGGAGGCGGTCTGTTTGACGATGCCATCTACAACGAGATTCACCGAACCACCCGGTATGCCCGTGCTCGCGGATACTGTCGCCGACAGGCTGACAGCCTGATCGTAGGCCGGTGAACCGCTGGGCGAGGTGATCGCTAGCTTGGTTGTGGTTGGCGTGGTGGTGGCGCCAGTGCCGGTAAAGATAAGCTGCTGGCCTGAAACAGACGCGTTGCTGCTTAAAGTCAGGGTGTCGGTGTAGGCCCCATTCGCAGTGGGCGCAAACTGCGCTTCAAGGTTGCAACTGGCTCCGGCAGCGACGGACGCGCCGTTGGCGCAGGCACCCGTCTCGCCGCTGAGGATACTGAACATCGTTGTATCCCCCGAAGCCGCTTCGAACGGGGAGCCAAGCGTCAAGGACGCATCTCCTGAGTTCTCAATATCATAGGTGAGCGTGCCGCTGGTTGTTCCCGGATTCCAGATCCCGAAAGACTGAGAAGAGTTGGTGCGGTTCACAAGATAGGCGGCAGCGTTGAGATTGTCGCTGACATAAAGGTTGCCGGTCGGGCCGACGGCGATTCCGTAGGGGTCTGCAATGATGGCTGTCCCCGAGGAGTTTACCTGGCCGATCACATTCACAGCGCTTGCCGGATTGAGAGTTCCGGAGGGATTGGGAATGCGCCAAACCTTCGAGTTTCCATGATCGACAACAAACAAGCTGCCCGATGCATCGAGCGCGAGGGCAGACGGGGCGCTGTAGCCCGAGGCGACCGTCACCTGGACCCCTTTGGTAAAAGGCACGGATAATTCATAAACGTCGCCATTACCCGCATCGGCGACAAAAGCGTCTCCGGAGGCATCGACAGCGATTGCCGATGGGCTGATCATTCCCGAGCCCAGGGTGAGAGCCAGAGAGAAATCCCAACTGCCGACATACGGGAGATAAACCACCCGCTTGTTTCCGGAATCGGCGATGAATAGATTTCCTGCGCCGTCGACGGTCACGCCGGCAGGCTTGCTCAGCGTCTCGCCGGCGACACTTGTGCCGCTCGAAATCAAGGTAAATTGCGCGGAGGTGCTGAGCGCGCCGTTGACAACGGGAATTTCGACGATCTCGCTGTTTCCCGTGTCGGCGACATAGAGGTTGCCCGCGCCATCCACGGCCACGCCGGTGGGCGCGTTAAAGCCGCTGCCAAGAGAAACAGCGGTTGTGGAGCCGGCCGGAATCTCTACTACTGCATTCAGGCCGGAGTCCGCGAAGAAGACGTCGCCCGCGTAGTCGATTGCCACAGAGCCCGGCGTTTTAAATGCACTGCCGAAGGAGGAAACCACGCCGGGATCGACGCTGACAGCGGCCGCGGTTCCCGTGCCGGAGATGTCGGCAGTTGCAACCACATTGCCGCTCGCATCGGTGAGCACGACGCTCCCGGTGGCAATGCCGGGAGTTGCGGGCGCGAATTGCACGCTCACCGTGCAGCTCGAACCTGCCGAATAGCTATTCGCTGAACAAGAGCCGCTGGAAGTATTCGTGAATACGCCGGTTGCCGAATTCACCGCGATGGTTGCCGGAGATACCGCCGTGTTGAATAGGATGTTGACCAACGCGGTGGCTGAGCTGCCGATGGTTACCGGGCCGATGTTTGCCGATGCAGGCACCAATTCGGAAAGGTTGGTACCCCAATATTGAGGCTCGGAAAAGAGGAGCGTCTTGCCGTCATTGGCGATACTGATGTAGTTGTTCGCATTTGTGGCGACTGGATAAGCATTGGCCGGAACCAGAGCCTTTGCATTTACGCTGTAGGGAATTTCATAGATGGTGTGGTTGTTGGAGTCCACAACATACATGTTTCCGGCCGCGTCGAATGCCATTCCTGCGGCATCGGACAGACTTGTGCTGATGGACGTGGCTGTTGCGGCATAACCCGTCGACGTATAGGGTATCTCGTACACGGTTCCGCTGTTGTTGTAAGTGAAATAGATATTGTCGCTGGCGTCGACGGCGATAAAATCGGGAGTCGAGCTTGTTTTAAGCAGGACAGAGAGCGTGCTTGTGGCGGCGCTGAATTCCAGGATCTCGTTTCCGCCGATAGCAATGAAGAGATTCCCCGTTGCGTCAATGGCTACTGCCTGGGGAAAATACCACCATCCTTCGTCACCGTTCGGGCTGGCGAACTCCGTCGCCGCGGAGGTCTGCGGCACGCAATTTGTCGAAGGAACCTGCAACATCTTTCCATCCCACTGATAAGAGGACAGGTAAAGCGTATTGTTGGGGCCGATGGCCAATCCTCCGCCTTCTGGAGTTCCAGAAAGCGGAAGCTGCGTCGCGGCCCCGCTCGAGCCGGCCGGAATCTCAAAGAGATTGTCGTTGCCGTCCAGTTCATACAGATTGCCGCAGGTATCCTGGACAATCTGAGCGGGAGTCCCCAATCCGCTGGGACTGATGGTCGTCAGTTTCGATACGGTGACCGGCGGTGTGGCGGCGAATGCGTTCGAAGCCATAAGCAACGCCGCGCATGCCAGCAGCCAAACTGGCCGCCCAGTCCAACCCTTCATCCAATCTTTACTCAACATCTCAAGCCTCCAAAATGCGGCTTTCCGCCGCGTCATGCTCAAATCCATTCAGCCTTCCGGCCTCGACCCCTGAACGCCATGCTGCCGCGCGCAGGATACGCTGGAGCGCTACCCGTCCCCCGCCACGGCTAGAAGTTGTACTTAAAGCCGAGTTCCACCAGGCGTACACCATTTTTGAACGATGTGGAACCAAAGGTGCTGGCGTTGGTAATGGTTGCGCCTGCCAGTGCGTCCGCAGGCGTGGTGTACTTGCAAGTGGTGCAGTCTCCGGCCGACAAGCTCAGGCTGCCAAGATTGTTGTTGTTGAACGATGTAAGCGGGTGATTCAGGAAGTTGAATCCCGATACCCGGAACTGCATGTTCTGGCGCTCGTTGATGACGAAATCCTTGTACACCGACAGGTCCGACTTGAAGAACCTGGGGCCGTGGACATCGGGCAAGTTCCACCATCCCTGCGTGCCTATCGCGGGAAGGGCGAAGCAACTGCCGTTGACGAACTGGGCTTTTTTCAGGTTGCTTCTCGGGTTGCAGGTAACGACGGGCTGAAGGGTGTAATCACCCGAGCCAAGCCATTCGTCTCCGCCGATGGGAATACCGATATTCGTTGTTCCCAAGGAATAGTTCACGCCACCGCCGAGGCCGAAGTCAGTACCTCCATTCACAATCGAAAGGTCCGGTCCGCTCTGGATCGACGTGACTCCGGAGATCTCCCAGCCGTTGAGGGCCTGTCCAAGGATGGGGTTGCCGTTATATTTCTTGCCCTCCTGGTAGGAGTACGAAATATTGAGCGCCTGGGGACGGTCGTAGGCAAGAATGCCGTAATCGTGGCTAGGATTCACCGGGTCGCCGATATAACCCGTATCCCAGTTGCCGCGCACGCCCAAGGCCTTGGACCATGTGTAATTGGCGCCATAGACCAGCGATCCTGTCTGCCGGTTCCACGAAGCCTGGAGCGCGTTGTAGTTGGCCCAGGCGATGTGGTTGGCAACGTTGATCGATTGATAGTTCGGGTAGGGGCGGTAATCCGACTTGTTGGGAATGTTGTTTGGGGCGAAGACCTGGCCCGACTCAGGCTGGGCAAAGACCGGATTGGGCTGGAATTCCGCGCCCAACGGGATCACGTTCTGGTTCTGCAGATTGCCCAGCGTAGAGAGGTGAGAGCTCTGGTTCCCGATATATGCAACCTCGAAGGCCGACTTCCATGGCCCCTGCTGGTCAATGGTGAAGTTGTAGTTATAGGTGACCGGCATGTTGTCGTCCTTCGGATCCATAGCGGAGATCGTGAAGGGCGTGATGGATGTCGGATTTGTGGCATACGCGCCGCAAGGGACGTACTTGGTGGTAAAGAGCTGGCCAAAGGTGCATGTAATGTTGCTGGGATTGCTGTAGGTCTGCAGCCCAATGGCCGTTTGCAGCCCCCCGGCAATGCTCGCGGAATCGTGCGAATAATAGGTGCCCCACCCGCCGCGGAAGACGGTCTTGCCGTTGCCGCGCAGGTCGTAGGCCACACCCACCCGCGGCGCATAGAAGAATGCCCTGGTGGGAACGCCGGCCAATGGGACTTCCGGGTTCCGCTGATGCCAGAAGAGGCCGGGCCAGGTGTTGTTTGTCGCGCTGTCGGGATAGACCACGTGCTGCGTCAGCAGTGACGGATCCCAAACTGCCATGCCGGTCCCGTGCGGGTCAGTCCATGGCTCCAGGTGCGACAACCGGATGCCGAGGGTCAGTGTCAGCTTGGAATAGACCTTCCACTCATCGGTCACATAACCTTCAAAGCTGCGGAAGCGCACATTCTGCGTCGGATCGCCGTTGTCCTGCGCGTATCCGAGAGGGCAGCCGCTGAGGAAGTTGCCTACAGTGTTGCCCAGGTTGGCATTGTTCGAAGGCGGTTTTGCACCCTGGGTCGTCTCGTTGGGGTAGCAGGTGTCCCAACGCATGAAGGTCATGGTGCCGTTCATCTGGCTGCCCAAGGTGACATTGTTGTTTCCCGTCTGCTCAATGTAAATACCCGCCTTGAACGTATGGGTCTTGTATACCTTGGTCAGGTTGTCGGTGACGTTCCAATTGAACTTTCTCAGGAATTGCGAGCCGGGAGGAACATATCCAAATGAAAAGCTGGGAATGCCAGCGGATTCATAATCGATGATCCGCGGTAATTGCGATTCCTTCAGACCGAGATGGCCTTTCGAGTAGCCGGCCGTATCCCACGCGGTGCCGGTGGTCTGTGCCTTGGCTGGGTCGGCAAATTGCTCAGGCTCCGAATAGTAGACACCCGAAGCCATCAGCTCGTTCGTGATTGACGAACCGACGGTCTTGGTGAGATCCAACGTCAGGTAGTGGGCATGGCCGTAAGAAAAGAGAGGAGTCGGATAAGGGACCGTTCCGCCGGGGTTATAGTAGATGTTGTTCATCGGCGACTCGTCGTTGACCCGCTCCAAGTTATAGATCCCGAAGAGCTTCAGAGTATCGGTGATGCTCTTGTCCACACGGGAATGCAACTGCAGCCCGTTGTGGGTTCCCATCACATTCTTGACGTAGTCGATTCCGTCACTCGCATATTGCGTCGTTCCGGCAGTGATAACCGGTTGGGGAGTGCGGTTGATGGCCGGCCACAGATTTGAGATTGCTGTCGTGGCAGGGTCGATGTTTTTCAGCTGACCCCCAATGACTATGGCACCGGTCTGATCCATTGAGCCGTTCGGGGACCAGCAGTCGCCGCCGACATTGTTGTAGGTGGCCGAAACGTTCCAATCGGCCGGGCAATTCGCTGCGAGATCGGTGGGCGAGACGTTGAGCGCCTTTGCGATGGTTCCCGTGCTCAAATCGCCGCCAACCATGGCGGGAGTGGGAATGAAGGCTGTTGCAAGACTATCGGGCTTATTTTGGCCGTAGTACTCAAATCCGACCCAGAAGACAAGGCTCTTCTTTTCGTTGAAGCGATGGCCGGGAATCCTGACAGGTCCGCCAAATGTGCCGCCGGGATAGAAATACCTGAATTCAGGCCGCTTGACTCCGTAGTACTTCCCCAGCCAATCGTTGGAGTTCAAAGCGTCGTTGCGGAAGTACGTATAGAGGCTGCCATGATAGGCGACGCCGCCCGACTTGCCGACGGCATTAATAACGATCGGACCCTTGGCCTGGTCGGCGCCAAAGTCCGCGGTCTGCACCTTGACCTCTTGCACCTGATCCATATTGACATTGGAGACCTGCCCGCCCATGTCGCCGGGATCGATGACGTTGGCTCCATCGGCGGTCACATTCACCAATCCCTGCTGCGGGGCCGAGCCATTGGCGCCCCAGGAACCGACTTGGGCCGAACCAAAGCCCATCGTCTGGTAGCCGTAGATCCCTCCCGCCCCCTCGTTCTGGACGTCCGTGCCGGCGTTGATAGTGAAGCCAGGCAGGATGCTGATCAGTTCGTTCACATCCCGGCCGACGGTCGAAAGCCGGGTGATATCGCCAGCGGTGATCAGCGTGCTGTGCTCCGGAGTGCTCAGGGTGACCCCGGCGACCTCGGCGGTAACCGTCACCGAGACCTCCGCCTTACCCACCTTCAACGCGATCTTGGGGACGGTAAGGCTGTCGCCGGGATGGACGACGATGCCGGTTACGGTCCAGGTCTCAAAATCCGGCTGGCTAATGCGAAGAGAGTAGGTTGCGGGCGGAATCGCCGCAAATTTGAAGAATCCTTCTGGGTTGCTGGTGGTGGTCCACCTGGACTTGTTGTCTTCGTTTGTGGCTACAACCTTGGCGCCGGGTATTACCGCGCCCGTGACATCGTGCACTGTTCCGGCGATCGCCGAGGTGGTCTGCGCATGTGCGGAAGCGCCAAGGAAAACGAGGACCGCAACACTCACGAACCGCCAGGAAAGCCGTTTGATCCATCTCGCCAGCGACGCGGATGGCAGAAGAGAGTGATTCGTTGATTCTGACAAGGTATGCCTCCAAAAAACTCTTCAAAGAGCGCGGTTTCCCGGCTCGTTCAATTCAAATGGTGTACTCGCGTATTCCATAGATTGCCCGCGGGCTCGCATGGCGCTGCGGGCACTTTTGTCCGATGTTGCTCGTTTTGTGTTCACACGCCTGCGATCCCATTCGATGCATGCCGCGCGACGATGAGAGGTGACTGCCTGCCCGAGTGCAAATCCCCGGCAGGGCAAAACCGTCTCAGACTCCCAAGAAGGCTGTACAACACCTCCTGATGATTGTCCAATAGCGCCGCTGTCGAGCCGCCCGGTGCTCCCTGGCAGCATGGCTGCTCGCGGCTCTGGCGGAACTTGCATAATCTCGGAAAGCTTCATTTTGAAATCATGGAAAATCTAGACCGCCAGAGGGGGATACGGAAGGTTAATCGTGTAACGATCGTGTACCGGCGTGTTTCATGAACCTACGTACAAGGTATAATCTATTGGAAACAAAGATGATGTACGGCAGGCGGAGGAAGATGCCGCAGCCAGTTGCAAACCTGTACTTGGTACGTCTATTATCGTTTCTCCAAGAGGAGACGTTCGTTGTCTGGCACAAACCACGTTGTGCACGAGAACCTGCCGCCCGTCTCAGCGGAAGAAGAGCACCGGGAACTTGAGGCTGTGGCGGCATCGCTGGGGAATTTTTCGCGCCTGCTGCGGCTGATCACCTACATCGGGGAGAAGTATTTCCAGGGCGAGGCGGACAAGCTGTCCGAGTACAGCATCGCGACAGAGGTTTTCGGCCGCTCGAAGACGACGTTCAATCCCGGCGAAGACGCGATCGTTCGGGTGGAAGCCCACCGCCTGCGGAAACGGCTGAAGGAGTACTACGAGAACGAAGGGATAGACCATCCCATCCAACTGTCGATTCCGCCAGGAAGCTACTTTCCGGTTTTCACTCGTATCGCGACCGGCTCCGCAACTATCGAGACTCAGAGTGTTATAGTGCCGGCACGGTCCGGCGTCCGCTGGCGGTATTACGCGGCTGGCGCCGCGGCCTTAGCCCTGGCAACCGTCGGCATGTACGAGGTTCTCCTGGCGCATAACGGAGGGAAGAAGAACAGCGCCGGCGTCGAGGTTCCAAATGCGCCGGCGACCGCTTCCCTGAACCAGGCATCCTATGCTGAGGTGCCCCTGCGTATCCTTGCCGGCTACAGCGGAAAACCGCAGATCGACAGCGCCGGAGCCATCTGGCAGTCCGACGACTACTCTCATTATGGCGGATCGTGGACGCGCCCTCAGGGTTTCGTGGCGCGAACCAGCGATCCCATGCTGTATGAGCATTGGCGCAATGGTGATTTCTCCTATGACATTCCCTTGCGGCCTGGTGTGTACGAGCTGCATTTGTACTTCGTCGCCACAGAGGCTGCCTCCAACGGCGCTTCGACATTCACAGTCGCCGTCAACGGACAACGTATCCTGTCGGGCTTCGATATAGACTCCGATGCCATGGGCGCAAATATCGCAGACGAACGCATCTTCCGAGACGTCAGCCCAGGCAGCGACGGGCTTCTGCATGTCAACTTTAACAGCGAGCGCGCTACGCCATCGCTTAGTGCGATCGAAATTCTGCCCGGAACACCCCAACGGCAGCTCCCGATTCGCATCCTTACGCAAACGACATCCTTGACCGACCACAATGGTCAACTCTGGCATGCCGACAACTATTATTTGGAGGGCTATACCTCAACCAAGCGAACCCAGATCTCCGGAACGCCGGATCCCGACATATTCGCCACTGAGCGGTATGGGCACTTCACATACGCCATTCCTGTAGACACCCGCGACCGCTATACCCTGATTCTCCACTTTGCAGAGTTTTATTTCGGGCCTGGCGTATCGGGAACTGGGGGGGTGGGCAGCCGTCTGTTTCGGGTTATCTGCAACGGCAACACTATCCTTGATGACTTCGATATCTACAAGGAAGCGGGCAGTCTGCATGCGCTGACCAAGACCTTCAACCACTTGAAGCCCACGACACAAGGCAAGCTGGACATCACCTTTGAGCCGATTTCGAACAACGCAACAGTCTCTGGCATCGAAGTCCTGGATGAATCGCAATAGAGCATAAGAAATACGCCTTACTGCGGTACACCTCTCCCATGGTATGCTTACCGCTGGATTCCGATCCGCCTTTCGAACACTATCTCTCAAAGCAAGAGGAATAGACGATGCCTTTCTGCCGGAGCACAGCTTTGCGTGGCTGCAAGAGCGGGTGCAATCCGGCATGGACATTGCTGCTGAGCGCACTGTTCCTAGTTGCATTCCTTCCCGCCTGTGCGCAGAACCGCGCCAACATCACCATCGATCTCGGCAAGACCGTCAACGTCTTGACCGATACGTCGTTTGGGCTCCCCGCGGTTAGCTTCGACGCCAACAGCCTCAACGAAGCGGGCATTCCGTACCTTCGGGCCGCGGGAATCTCCGTGCTGCGTTACCCCGGCAATCATGGAGTAGCCGATCTGTACCACTGGTCAACCAGGAACGCGACTCCATATCACGGCGGTGATGCCGGTTACTTCCCACCGGAGAACAACTTCGCCAACTTCGCGCTCTTCGCGGAGAAGCTGGGGCAGGCGGTGATCGTCGTCAATTACGGAGCGAATCTGAACGGTACGGGCGGCGGCGATCCGGCAGAGGCTGCGGCCTGGGTAGCCTACGCAAACGGCGAAGCCGGCAATTCGCGCGACCTGGGGAAAGACTCGGCCGGCACGGACTGGCACACAATCGGGTATTGGGCCGCGCTTCGAGGGCAGGCGCCGCTGGCTGCCGACGACGGCCTGAACTTCCTTCGCATCCAGCATCCGCGGCCCTTCGGCTTCAAGCTTTGGCAGGTAGGCGATGAGGTGTACAACAACGGGTACTACGGAGGCGACCACACCGGCAATCCCGATCTTCACGGCCCGGCGCCCGCCAGCGCCAAGGACCTGGGAAAGCTGAAAGGCAATGCAAAGCTCTCTCCCACGGCCTACGCTGAGAACCTCAAGCTCTTCGCTCGGGGAATGAAGGGTGTCGATCCAACTATTCAGATCGGCGCGGCTGTCACCAATCCTCCCAGTCCCGACCCCGACAGCCACGACTGGGCACCCGATTGGAACAAGGAGGTTTTGAAGAGCGCCTGCGCCAACCTGGATTTCGTCACTTTCGATTGGAGTTTGCAGCCGGTGCTTCCGCCCGATTGGAAGACTCTGGACGAAGCCGCCCTTCTGCGCAATGAGGGATATAACCAAACCAACGTCATTGAACTCCTTGTGGAGTCGATGCTCGACGACTACAAGCACTATTGCCCGTCGGGACATCTTCCCCGTCTGTCTTTTGCGCCTGCCACCATCGGTCCCTGGGTAAAAGCAGAGCACCCCGTAGTCAAAGCGCTATGGGCCGCCGATTTTTACGCGCTCCTGGTCGAGTCCGGCTCAGTGAACATCAACTGGAACGAGATGTACGGCGATTCCATGCTGTCAGCGGACCGCAAGACCTTCGGCCCGGTTTTTTATGGATTGCAGATGCTGCACACGATATGCCTATCGCCCTGGCGATCTGCTCATGGACGCGCGTTCCAGTTCGTCCCTGATTGCTGCTCATGCGGCGCTCCGCCGCGACGGCTACGCAGGTTTCATGCTGATCAACAAGGACCCCCAACACCCCGCAACCGTGAAGGTAACTCTCAGGAACGGCGTCATCGGTCCCGACGGAAGGCGCATCGATTATGGCAGCGCGCAATTCGGCGCGGCGGCAAAACCCGCGGTGACACAGTTTTCGGCTACTGGCGATGAGTTCACCGTTACAATTCCCGCGTACACTGTCACGGACATCCTCATTCCGGCCCACAAGTGAGCGCTGCAAAGCGATGAATCGCCAGTAGGCCGATTCAAGATTGGCCTGTGCGCATTTCCGCTGAAATATTTTCCGCAGATGCCGATAGGTACGCCTGAGGGAGTGTGTCGATCTCTCTTGGAAGAGGTGGAAGAATGGCGATTGGCGCTCTCACGGCCGGAGGGTTGTCGCAGTACGTCCTGGATTCAAGCAACCTGTCGCAGACCCAACAGGCATGGCAGACGCTACAGCAGAGCCTGGCCACCGGAAACCTCTCCGCAGCACAGACGGCGTTCAATAGCTATCAGCAGCTGACCAAGAATCTAACGAATATCAGCGGCGGCTCTTCAGCCAGCACGCAACTCACGACCGATATGACCGCGCTGGGTACGGCGCTGAGTGCGGGTACTCTGTCGGCGGCCCAATCCGCATTTGCGACCGTCCAAGCCGACATGAAAAACACACCATCCCAAGCCATGGCAAATGCCACCGCTGCCATGACCCAGGTGGAGGGATGGGTGCATGATCTGCTTGATTCCGCCAATCTGAGCAGTTCCTCGACCTCCTCCGATCCGACCTCGGCGCTTTTACAGAGCGCCTTGAGCCTGGATTCGTCGTCGAGCAGTACCGATCCGGCGGCCGAAGCCCTGAACAGTGCCTATGGCGGCACAAGCACGGGCAGCACAAGTCTCAACGTTTACGCTTAGCCGTCTCCAACCATCGTCTCGTGGCCTTCGAGAACTATCGAACTCCTACCGCAGGCGACAAGCGACAGTGGGATGCCACACGCCTCGATCGGGAGGCTGCGCCGGTACCCATATTAATCCCCGATTGGTGAAGTTCAGCCCCACGCATTCGCGCGCCGAAAAGCCTCAATTACCGTGCAATCCAACCAGCTACTCCGCGCCAAAGATGCGGCGGAAGAAGCGGCCGAGGCCGCCAAAGAAGCCGGACTTGTTCTTGGCTGGCTTGGTAGCGTGCGAATTTGCACCGGTGCTGGGGGACGGAGTTGCGTCCGCGGCGGGCTGTGGCGCGTGGTCGGCACTCTTGTAAACCAGCGGCTCAAGCACCTGCGGTGCGGCAGCGTTTTGGTTTGCGGCGGTGGGGATGGGAGCGGGTAGCGGCGCAAGGCCCTCGCTCTGGGCCAGCGGAAACTCGTTGCCCTGCGGCGCAACAGGCGGCGGGCAGCCGCAGGGCTCTTTCTCCTGGTCAACGACTTCGTGCAGGCTGCCGTGCTGAAACATGACGCGCTGGCCGGGCTGCACGCGATAGGCTCCGCCGTCGAAGACGCTTGAAACCACCACATAAGGTGCGTTGGCTCCAGCGTTGTCGACACAGGTATCGCCCTGCTGGCCCAGGCGAACCTTGACTTCGGCCGCGCCGGGACCGGCGATGAGGATGCGGAAGTCCGGGGTGAGCAGAATGTCGGAGTTGCGTCCTGCGGCGAGGCTGGCGGCAAAGCTCATCTCGACTGCGCCATGATCCATGGCCATCATCAGGCCGGGAACTTCACCGGCGGGAACGCTCGAATCGGCGGCCAGCTTGACGGTTGTAGAGGCGCAGACGCGCAGCACGCCGCGATGCGGCAGGACTATCTCGGTCGTTACCGCTCCCGATGTGACAGTCCCGCTGGCAGCGATGATCGCTTTGCCCTGCGAGACTTCGAGCGCGCCGGTTACCGTGGCCGCCTTGTCGGGGTTCTTGCTGTCCAGCGGGACGATGGCGATGGGGCCGGTTTCCGTTGTAGGCGACTCGGGCGCAAGAGCGGTCTGCGCACATAGTGGGGGCGCGAACGCCACGCTTATCATCAGCAAGAATAATTCTGCTGCACTCGCGTGAAACAATCGGATTCGCTTTACGATCTTTGTTGAGACTTGCATAACAGTTAACTTCGCGGTTCTAAGTCGAATTCTCTTTCTGCCGGACGAAACTTCCTGATAAAGGAACAATCGACGACGGGAGACTGCCATCATCGACTGCCAAAGCTACATGAACATACCTATTCGTATTCTCTAAAAGCTGTACTTCGACTTGGTAGCGCCTTGAATCGACCTCAACCGTATAATTCTGTTCCTCATGCAATTCCTCTATCAGATGCTCGCAAGATTTTCCCGACCAACGCTCTGTTTCGGCATCGAGTACAGCTTGCCATTCCTCTCGCCTATTCATTCGAACCCATCTTAAGGAAGTTGCGGATCATCTGGTGGCCGCCCTCGGTCAGAACGCTCTCGGGGTGGAACTGTACGCCCTCGATAGGCAAGCTGCGATGGCGCAGACCCATGATGATTGATCCCTCTCCGTTGCTGCCTACAGTTCGTGCGGTGACCATCAGTTCGGCGGGAAGCGATTCCTCTTCGACGATCAGCGAGTGGTAGCGGGTGCAGGTGAGCGGAGTCTGCAATCCGGCGAAGACCCCCTTGCCGTCGTGTTCCACTCGGCTGGTTTTGCCGTGCATCAGTTGGCGCGCGCGCACCACGCGGCCGCCAAAGGCCTCGCCGATAGCCTGGTGGCCCAGGCAAACGCCAAGGATCGGCGCCTTGCCGGCCATATGGCGGATGAGCGGGACCAGGATGCCGGCCTCGCTCGGCGTGCAGGGGCCGGGCGAGAGCACGATGCGCTCCGGCTTGAGCGCCTCGACCTCTTCCACCGTCAGCTCGTCATTGCGATGGACCTCGACCTCGGCGCCCAGTTCCCCAAGGTATTGGACAAGGTTGTAGGTAAACGAATCGTAGTTGTCGAGGACAAAAACCATGGTGAACTCCAGTGTAGCGCGTGGCGCAAATAGAGTAGACCATTTCCGGGGCGGAAGAATTGCGCTATATTGGTCTGGCGTGTGATGGAGGTCCTCATGAACATGCGATTCTCGCGTCTCCAACCATCCTCCGTGCCCCATCCATGCGACTTTTTTCTGTCGCATGGGTGGGAAAGCACGAACCTCAAACGTCTGTGGTTTCTCACCCATTTCGCAAAAAGACGCGAAATGGATGGGGCACGGCGCATTTGTAGGGCTACGAGCCTGTTCATCTTTGGACGTAATACACCACTGCGAGTCGGGCGGCTCCCCATGAGAGGTCTTTCCGGCGCCTTACTTTGTTCTCTCCTGCTGCCCGGAGCTTGGGCGCAACAGGCGCAGCCTCCGACTGTGGAGATGCGGGACGGAGGTGCTTCTGTACAGCAAATCAAGAAAGGCGTAGTCTCCGAAGTGCTCCAGAGCATCTACATTCCCGCGATCACAGGTGCCCCCTTCACCGCCATCGTTCACACCGAGTGGGTAAGGTACCTGGCTGACGGCGGGACCTTCACGCTCGTCAATCAGCGGCCCATTGCGCGCGACAGCGAGGGCCGCATCTTTGAGGAGCGCTGGACCCTGGTCCCCAAGAACGGCAGGATCGCCTCTGAAAAGACCACAATTCAGATCGCCGATCCCAAAGCCCACACGCTTTACAACTGCTTCATCTTCAACAAGCCGTGTAACTGTAATCTGGAGGGGTTCAACGAAACAACCACGGCAATCTATAAGCCGACTATCGAAAAGAGCGGGCCGCTGCCCCATAACGAGGGTTACATCACCCACGAGGATCTCGGCAAGGACAGCATTGAGGGCATTGAAGTCACCGGCACGCGCGATACCGTTACTTACAATGAAGGAGCTATTGGCAACGACCATCCTGAAAGCACGAAGCGGGAGTTCTGGTACGCACCAAGTCTTGGCATCAATCTCCGCTCCGAGGTGAGCGATCTAACCTTTGGTAAGCAGATCTTCACCATTACCGACGTGAACCTGTCTGAGCCGGATCCAAAGCTTTACGAATTGCCAGAAGGCTTTGTGGTAGTGGATCGCAGGAAGCCCGCCGCGCCTCCCGAGTGAATACAACTGCTGAAAGCGATTGCGTTGCGGCGGCGTATCTGAAAGACTCCTATCGATGGTTCTTCATTTCCTGATTCAGGGTCGAGTGCAGGGCGTGGGCTTCCGCTGGTACGTTCACCGGGAGGCCAGCCAGCTTGACCTGCGCGGCTGGGTACGCAATACCGAGGACGGCGAGGTGGAGGTGGTGGCCTCCGGCGACCTGGAGGAACTGGCCAAGTTGCGGGCGAGCCTGCGCGTTGGGCCGCGCGGCAGCCGCGTTGACCGCCTCATCGAGCACTATCTGGACGAGAGCGAGGCCGAGGAATTGAGTTCATTCCAGATTGAGGGAGCATGGTGAAAGCGGTGAGGCGACAGGAGTAATCGGAGAGATTCTCCAAGAGAACTCTGGGCCACTTCATCGCTCGAAACTTGCCACTCGGCTGGGCTAGCTTTTCGTCAGGAAGTAGGAAGCAGCCGCCTGCGCGATGGATGCGTGATCGAGGTACGGTTTCTTGCCTTCGTAGCGAGCGGCCCAGACAACCTGGTTGACAATATCCCTGGGATAGCAGGAGCGTAGCTCCTGTTTCAGCGTGCCGCGGACGAAATCGATGAGATAGTAGAAAGCTCCGGGGTCGGCGTCTACTCCCTTGTCTTTTGCCACCCGGCGGAAGATCTCGCAGAACTGGTCGTCGGTGCAGGCGCCAATCTTTACCTTGGTCTGAATCCTGCGCAGGAACGCGGCATCGACCAGGGAGGCCGGATCCATGTTGGATGCAAAGACGATGAGCATCTCGAAGGGAATCTCGATCTTCTTTCCTCCGGCCAGCGTGAGGAAGTCGATTCTGCGATCGAGGGGAACGATCCAGCGGTTGAGCAGCTCTTCAGGGCGCAGACGCTGGCGGCCGAAATCGTCTATGATCAGAACCCCATTGTTGGCCTTCATCTGCAAAGGGCCGACATAGAACTTTGTCGTGGTATTGAACTGCAGATCGAGCATCTCGGCCGTGAGTTCACCGCCGACGAGCACGCCGGGGCGATGGCAGAGCACCCAGCGGTCGTCATGGTTCTCTGGTTCCGATTCGCGCATGCGCCTGTGAATTGCCGGATCGTAGACCGTAATGATCTGATTGTCCACTTCCACAGCGTAGGGAATCCAAACCTCATCCACGGCGAGCACCCTGGATAAGGTTTCGGCCATGGTGGTTTTGCCTACGCCCGCCGGGCCATAGAGAAAGATCGATGCCCCGGAGTTGAGCGCGGTTCCGAACTGCCGCAGCGTTTCGTCGTCGACAACCAGGTGGGCAAAGGCGCGATTGACGTCGGCGGCATGCACCTCGACGCTCTGAACGCTCTGCTTCCGCGTCTGTTGGACGTAGCTTTCCAGCGTGACCGGCGCAGCGCCGGTGTAATGACTCTGGGCTATCAGGTCAATGGCTCGAGTTCTGCCCTGCGATGTAATGGCAATATGCGGAATAGTGCCGGTCATTCCCGTAACCTGGCAGAGCAATTCCGCACGTAATTTAATGAACAACTCCTCCGCTACGGCGAAGCTGAGGCGGGTCTTCTCAGAGAGCTCCAGCACGGAGAGCGCACCGCAGAGATAGAGGGTCTTTAACGCGAGATCTTCGAGAACAGCCTGCGGTACATCGATCTCTGCAACTGACTGAGGCTTGTGCTCGGGCCCCGTAGGGATCTCGGTCTTGATAAAATCGAAATCGCCATCAAACATCTTCAGCAAGGTCGCCATGTCACTATCCCCATTCCTATCAGGGCAATCGCATGAGATTCAATTCCACAAGTGAAACATTTCTACTGGAGAAACCTGGTTTGGTATCAGCCTGAAATGGGTCTTCTCTTCATGAACTGTCCAAACGCCCAAAACCAATCCGCCCGATGATGAAGAATGGCTGAAACACATCGCCGTACCTGAAAACCTTCTCAGGAACCCCGGCAGACAACCGGGCAACGTTGCCTTTAGGGGATTTTACCTTTCCCTGCCAGCACTGCAAACGCTCTTGCCAATATACCTCTAAAGCATAGCCTCTGGCTCGATCTTCTTTTCCCTCTCGCAGGGCCAGGGTCACACTTTAGTTTGCTCGGTAACACCTTGGTGTTAGTACCGACCCCAAAACGGGAAAGAAAATGCGAATTTGGAACCATCAGGCCGCCCCAGGCGGCGAAGACGGGGAAGGTCGAATCGGCGTCAAGTAAGGCCTCGAACACGCCTGGAATGTTTGAAAGACTCTCGCGGTATCCGGAACACGGCTCGGTTTGCGCAAAGCGGGCTTTGCTACACTGCTGCTAAGAGCGAAACCAGAGTTGGTGTGCCCTGGTGAGTTCAGCGCCGGGTCGCCGCTCCCTGGTGGTCGCGTCGACTTGAGGGCTGAGGTTTCGGAGTACCTTCACTCCGGTTATGCTATAGACCGCCTCGCGGTTTGATCGCAGCCAGATTGCCGCTTGTTCGCGGCGGGAGAATCCATGCCAGTTGTCGAACTCGCAGGAGTGACCAAGGCCTACGAGAATAAGGTTGCCGTGCACAACCTTAGTCTATCGATTCAGGCGGGCCAGATCTTTGGCCTGCTGGGGCCGAATGGAGCGGGCAAGACCAGCTCGATTCGGATGATGATGGGCATTACGATCCCCGACTCGGGAAGGATCAGCCTATTTGAGAAGCCATTCGAGCGCCGGAGCCTGGAACGGGTGGGGTATCTGCCCGAGGAGCGCGGACTCTACAAGAAGATGAAGGTTTTGGATCAACTGGTCTTCTTCGGTCAGTTGCACGGGTTGCCGGCCGAAGAGGCGCGCAGGCGTGCACTGGATTGGGCGAATCGGATGGAGATAGCCGACGCAGTTTATAAGAAGACCGGGGAACTCTCCAAGGGGATGCAGCAGAAGATTCAACTGATAGCCACGCTCCTGCACGATCCCGATCTGATTGTGATGGACGAGCCGTTCAGCGGTCTGGACCCGGTAAACGCGGTGCTGGTGGAGCGCACACTGCTGGAGCTGAAGGATCGGGGCAAAGCGATTCTGTTTTCGACCCACCGCATGGAACAGGTGGAGAAGCTGTGCGACTCAATCTGTCTGATCGACCGGGGCGAGGCCGTGCTGGCCGGTAATTTGCGCGAGATCAAGAGCCGCTATGAACGCAACCATGTGATCGTCGAGTTCGAGGGAAGCTCCGCTTTCTTGAACAGCGATGAGATTGCGGAAGCGAAGAACTTCTCCGGCCGCGCCGAGATCAAGCTCAAGCCGCACGGCGACGCTCAGAAACTGCTGCGCGAAGCCGCCGCCGTGGCTACCATCTATCGCTTCGAGCTTGCGGAGCCGTCGCTCGAAGAGATCTTCATCCAGACCGTGGGAGGCAAGGCCGATGCATAGCATTCTTCTGGTTGCGCGGCGCGAGTACCTGGAGCAGATACGCGGGCGGGCCTTCAGGTTCTCCACAGTATTGGTGCCCTTGCTGATTGCCGCGATGCTGGCCGCGAGTTATTACACCGGCAGCAAGGCCGGGGCGGGCAAGCATGTAGCCATCGCTGCCGACAACGCGAGGTTGGCCGGCGAGATTCGCCACCAGTTGCTTGACGATAAAGATGGGAAGTTCACCGTGGATGTGGTGGCGCCGGCCACCGCGCAGCATCGCGAAGCTCTCGAGAGCCAACTCCGGAGCAAAGCCATCGACGGATTGCTCTCGATTGAGAGCGAACCCAGCGGTGAGCTGACCGTATCCTACCTCTCGGAATCGGCCGCCGACCCCGCAAACAATGAACGGCTGAAGCAAGCCTTGAATCTCGCATTAGTGGATGAACGGTTGACCGCCGCGGGGATGAAGCCGGCCGAAGCCGACGCCCTGATGAAGCAGGTTTCGATCGAGACCCTCCAGTTGAATAAGGAGGGCAAGACGTCCAAAAGCAACGGAATGACGTCGTTCTACAAGTCTTTCGTTATGGCTTTCCTGCTTACCATGCCCATCCTGCTCTACGGCATGGATATGGCGCGTTCGGTGGTCGAGGAGAAGACTTCACGCATCTTCGAGGTGATGCTGGCTATCGCCCGTCCCGACGACCTGCTCGCCGGCAAGCTGCTCGGGGTGGGCGCCGTGGGTTTAACGCAGATTGCTATCTGGGTGGCCGCGGCGGCGCTAGTTACCGGCTCAGCCCTGGCCGCCACCTTGCTCACTGGCGACTTTGCGATTCATTTTTCCTTGGCTGAGGCCCTTCTTTTTCCGGTGTACTTCCTGCTGGGCTTCTTTCTCTACAGCGCATTCTTCTCCGGCTTGGCCGCCACTTGTGAAACCGCCCAGGAGCTGCAGATGTATATGCCGCTGGCGGCTGTGCCGGTCTGGCTCAGCTTCGGCATTCTTCCCTTGATTCTCGGCGATCCCAACTCGAAGTGGGCCATCGCCGCATCGCTCTTCCCGCCCACCGCGCCCTTCGTCATGCTTCCGCGCATGGGCATCGAGATGCCGCCAATATGGCAGTTTGCGGCTTCGATCGGGCTGATGATCCTGAGCATATGGGCAGTACTCTGGCTCTCGTCGCGCATCTACCGCGTGGGGATCCTGATGTATGGCAAGCGCGCCACGCTTCCCGAGCTGCTGCGCTGGCTGCGCTACAGCTGAAAAGCGGTGTTAACAGGGCTAGCGAAGTTTGCATAGTTAACGATCCATTGACAGACAAGGCCAGGAGTCGGCCAATACTGCCTGTTGCACAATGACAGAGGCACCCCCTAGTTCCCAGACCGCATGATTCGGTAATTAGTTATGGGCAAGCGTGGACCGGGAGGTCCACGCTACAGCCGGCCGGGAGGCGCTACATCCATTTGGTTACGAATTCATACGGTCACGGCACTAGAAGAGCAAGTCCGTTTGTGGATTGCCCGGTGGCGCTCAGCTAACCCCGCTAGCTGCGCTAACCGCGCTAACTCCGCTAAGATCAGGAGAGTGGCAGCCGAAGACAAACCCAGATTCACGCTCGCCCAGCGCCTTGTGCTGGCCGTGGTTCCGCGCGTGGTCTGGGCGCTGCTTTGGATATTCAGCCCCACCTGGCGCTTTGAGGTTATTGCGGTAGAAGGCGTGACACCGGTACTCTTCGGCGAGAAACCAGGCTCTGAAATCTACTGCTTCTGGCACCAATGCGTCCTGCCCTGCACGATCTACTTTCGCCACTCCCGCGCGGTGATCCTCATCAGCAAGAGCTTCGACGGGGAGTTGATTACGCGCATTCTCAGGCTCTTCGGCTTCGACGCGGTGCGCGGCTCCAGCTCACGAGGCGCGCGTGAGGGGCTGATGGGACTATCGCATGTGATTCGAACCGGCAGAACGGCAATCTTCACCGCGGACGGGCCGCGCGGCCCCATCTATCAAACCAAGATGGGGCCCATCAAGCTGGCGCAAACCACCGGCGCACCCATCGGTGCCTTTCACCTGCTGCCGGAGCGCGCCTGGACCATGGGATCCTGGGACCGGTTCCTCGTGCCCAAGCCATTCACGCGGATTGTGGTCAGTTGGGGACCGTGGACGCGGGTTCCCGCCGATCTGGCCTCCGATCAATTCGAGCCCAAGCGCGCAGAGCTGAATGCGGCCATCGAATGCGCGCGGCTGCGGGCACTCGAATACTTCAAGAAGGCGGGGGTATGACCGGGCCTCGCGTCGCCGACTTCGACTTCGACCTGCCACCGGAGTTGATTGCCCAGCAGCCGCCGGCCAGCCGTGGCGAGAGCAGCATGCTGGTGGTCGATCGCTCGACCGGCGCCTTCCGGGATGCGCAGTTTGCCGAGTTTCCCTCGCAGCTCGTGCCGGGCGACCTTTTGGTGCTTAACGACAGCCGGGTGATTCCGGCGCGACTCTACGCGCGGCGTGCAACAAAAGCAATCTCCTCCGTGTCAGCGGCCCCACAAATGCTGGATGCCCCATCCTTGCGCTTTGTTTCTGGCGCAAGGGTGGGAAACCACGAATCTCGGCCAGTTTCCGCTCAGCAACAACCAACCGGCCGCATCGAAGTCATGCTCACCGAGCCGGTTGCCCCACAATCGTTGGGTGCCCCAGGTCTGGGGTCCTCACAGACAGGTTCTCGTCTGTGGGGGGAAAGTCCCGATTCTGGGACCGGGAAAACCACAGACCTCAATCCTCCACCTACTGGAGAGAACCTTTGGCGCGCCCTGGTGCGGCCCGGCAGAAAAGTAGCAATTGGAGAGCGACTGGTCTTTCCCGCACCTTCAGGCGCGATAGCCCTTGAAGCCGAGGTTTTTGAGCGCGGCGAATTCGGCGAGCGGCTCTTGCGCTTCAACCCGGTGGACGATTTCTTCGCCGTCCTCGACCGCATCGGCCACATGCCGCTGCCGCCCTACATCCATCGCGACGATGCAGTTGTTGACCGCGAGCGATACCAGACCGTCTTTGCGCGGGAGCCCGGCTCAGTGGCCGCGCCCACAGCCGGGCTGCACTTTACGCCGCGTATGCTGGAAGCACTGGACGCCAGGGGAATCGAAGTTGCGCGCATCACGCTGCACGTTGGCCTGGGGACCTTTGCGCCGCTTCGCGTGGACAACTTGGATGAGGTCCGGCTGCACCGCGAGCGGTACACGCTTTCGGCCTCGACCGCGGACGCGGTCAATCGCGCGCGCAGCGAGGGCCGGCGCATTGTGGCCGTAGGCACCACGGTGGTGCGCACACTGGAACACTGCGCACTTCATGCCGCGGGCGGCGTGCTCCTACCCCACTCCGGCGAGACGGAGATCTTCATCGCGCCCGGCTTCGAATTCCGCCTGGTGGGCGGGCTGCTCACCAACTTCCACCTGCCCCAGTCGAGCTTGCTGATGCTGGTGAGCGCCTTTGCAGGGCGCGAACGGGTTCTGGCCGCCTACTCCCACGCAGTCCGCCAGAAGTACCGCTTCTTCAGCTATGGCGATTGCATGTTCTTGGCCTGAGGTTGAGCCATCTCGTCCGCGCCGCTTTCATTCCCGCCGGATGTTATCGGCGTGTATCGTATTGGCATGGATGCCCCGCAGTCTGAAAGGGAAACTCCCGAAGCCGGCCCCGGCGCCGCTCGCCCATCGGGTCGCCTTCTGAGCACCTTTAACCGCATCTTTGCGCGACAAGCAGTGTATGCGGCGCTGTTGATGCTGCTGGTGGCGGTTCTGGCGGGTAACCTGGGAAATCCGGCAGAAAAGCTGCGCGATCCGGATATCTGGTGGCATCTAGCGGATGCGCGCATCTTATCCACGACACACAGCTTCATCCAGATTGCGCCCAATTCCTTCACCGTCGCCGGGGAGCGTTGGATAGATCCCGAATGGCTCTCCGAGATGCTCTACTGGCTTGGCTATCGGTCGCTCGGATTAAGAGGAATTTATCTCGTCACGTTAATCGGGCTTTGCGCCAATTTATTGCTTGTCTACTGGCGCAGCAGCTTGCGATCAGGCCATCCGGGGGCTGCGTTTTGGACGGCAATTCTGGGTTTCGGCCTGATGATGGTAAACGACGGCCCTAGGGCCATCATCATTGCCTATTTGGCGATGTCGGTGGAGATGGCCATCCTGGAGGCGGCGGAGCGAGGCAAAACTTATCTGCTTTGGCTGCTGCCGCTGGTGTTTTGTGTGTGGATCAACCTGCATGGGAGCTGGCTCATCGGCCTTGGCCTTCTGGGGCTCTATATTCTCAGCGGGCTCGTTTCCTTTCGCAAGGGCATCTTCGATCAGGAGGGATTCTCGCGTCCGGCGCTCGGGCGGCTGCTTGCTGTCTTTGTGGCCAGTTTGGCAGCGCTCTTCGTGAATCCGTATGGCTGGCGCCTGATCTGGAATCCCATCGACATGATGTTCAATCAGAATCTCAACATCGGCAGTGTTCAGGAGTGGCAGCCGCTGGATCTCGGAGGCCTTCTCGGCAAACTGGCTCTGTTGGCCATTGGGCTGACGATCGCCGCCAACTGCCTGCGTGGGCGAAGCTGGAAGATCTATGAAATGGCCTTCCTGCTCTTTGCCTGGTTTGCGGCCTTCGATCATCTGCGCTTCACTTTTCTGGCCAGCGTGATTACCATTCCGATGCTCGCCCAAGACGTGGCGCGCAGCTTCCTGGGCGAGCCGAAGGAAGAAACGATTCCGGTGCTGAATGCACTCTTTGTAGCAGGTGCGCTCTGGGCCGTTGTGATGCTTTTTCCCGCCGAAGCAGTGCTTCAGAAAGGCATGTCTGCGGAGTTTCCCCTCGAATCCATCGCCTCCATGCAGCCCTCCTGGAGAACCTATAACCAGGACACTCTGGGTGGCATGATGGACTTCCGCTCCAAATCTCCATTCGTCGATACGCGCTGGGATATCTTCGAGCATCACGGCGTCTTTCAGGATTACCTGGATATCATGCGCATCAAAGAGCCGCTCAAGCTGCTGGACAAGAACCGCATCGACCATGTTTTGGTACCGGAGGGTTGGTCGCTGGCCTACCTGTTGGAGCGCACGCCTGGCTGGCAAATCGCAAGACGGGAAGGCTCTGGCGACGATGCCTACATCCTCTTCGCCAGAGCTCCCGGTGGCGGGTCAGTTCCGTCTTCATGCCCCCCTACCCCTGGAAAGCCATAGAACGATTGCGCTCGGTTTGGCTTGCCCTGCCTTCCGCCGACGTTTCCTGCCTGCGGAGGCGGCGTGTATTGTAGTGGCATGAATCCACATGGTGAGGAAGCAGAAACTGGTGCGCGGAGCAGCGGTGTGGTCTCCGGTCCGTTTGCGCGGGAGCTGAGGTGTGTCTTCGGACGGCCGGCGCTATACGCATCGCTGCTGGTGCTGCTGGTGATGGCGCTCATGGGGAATCTGGCTAATCCGGAGGAGAAACTTCGCGATCCCGATCTTTGGTGGCACCTGGCGGATGCGCGGATTCTCACTACTTCGCATAGCTTTATTGCCGCCGAGCCATACTCCTTTACGGTTGCCGGGCAGCGCTGGATCAACCCGGAGTGGCTGAGCGAGCTTCCCTTTTGGCTTGGCTACCGGAGTCTTGGTCTTCGCGGGATATACCTGGTGACGGTGGCAGGGCTCTGCGCCAACCTTCTCTTTGTGTATTGGCGAAGCTGGCAGCGTTCGGGTCATTCGGGAGCTGCATTCTGGACTGCGATTCTGGGCTTCCTGCTGATGACGGTCAACGGCGGGCCTCGGACGATCATGATCGCCTATCTGGCGCTTTCGGCAGAGATGGCCGTTCTGGAAGCGGCGGAACGCGGCAGTAGGCGTCTTCTTTGGCTCTTGCCTCCGCTGTTTTGCGTGTGGATCAATCTGCATGGGAGCTGGATTATCGGTCTTGGCCTTTTGGGGATCTATATTTTCAGCGGGTTCGTCTCCTTTCGCAGGGGCATCTTCGATCAGGAGGGGCATTCGAGGTCGGAGCGCAAAAGGTTGCTCGTGGTTTTCATGGCCAGCTTGGCAGCGCTCTTCGTAAACCCGTATGGCTGGCGGCTGATCTGGAATCCCCTCGATATGATGCTCAACCAGCGCCTGATGATCTCGAACGTTGAGGAGTGGCAGCCTCTGAATCTTGGCAGAATTCTCGGCTGTGAGGTCCTGCTGGCCATCGGGCTGACCATCGCCGCCAACTGTCTGTGTGCGCGAAGATGGAAGGTATACGAGATGGTGTTCCTGCTCTATGTTTGGGTGACTGCCATCGAACATGCGCGCTTCACTTTCCTGGCTTGTGTCGTGGCCTTTCCGATGCTGACGGAAGACCTGGCGCGCAGCTTCTTCCGGAAACCCTCCGAAAAGACGATACCGGCACTGAACGCGCTCTTCACAGCCGCCGCGCTGTGGGCCGCGGCAATGCTATTTCCCACCGAGGCACGGCTTGAAAAAGGTGTGGCCGCGCAGCTTCCCCTGGAGACCATCGCGTCCATTCAGCCCTCCTGGCGAACCTATAATGCGGCTTCGGTGGGCGGCATGATGGACTTCCGCTTCAAGCCTACTTTCGTCGATACCCGTTGGGACACCTTCGAGCATCATGACGTGCTCCAGGATTTCTTCGCGATCAGCCGTCTTGAGGAGCCGCTCAAGCTGCTGGATAAGTATCAGATCGACCACGTACTGGTTCCAGAGAGCTGGTCGCTGACCTACCTCTTGGAGCGCACGCCTGGCTGGCAGGTCGCAAGACGGGAAGGCTCCGGCGACGATGCCTACATCCTCTTCGCCAGAGCTCCCGGTGGCGCGGGAGACCAGTCTCAGTGCGCCGCAGGCTCCGCGGAAGAAAAGCGGTAGATGGGTTCACGCATCAGGGTGGTTCTTTCTGGTCCCTTATCTCTGATCCCTGACCCCTGATCTCTGTTCCCTGATACACTCGGAACCGTGACCGACCATGCCAAGCCGCCCGTTTACCTACTCGATACCATGGGCTTCATTTTCCGCGCTTACCACGCCATGCAGCGAAGCCGGCCGATGAGCACCCGCGGCGGACTGCCCACGGCGGCCATCTACGTCTTCGTGAATATGATTGCCAAGCTGCGCCAGGACTTTGCACCGCGCTACTTTGCCGCGGTCTTCGACGTGAGCGGCGAGGTCTTTCGCGACGAGCGCGCCCGCTCCATGGGCCCCCTGCGCAAGTGGAATGGCAAGACGCAGAGCTTCGACGAGGTGAGTTATGAGGGCTACAAGGCCAATCGCGAGTCGATGCCCGAGGACCTGCGCCGGCAGATTCCCTATATCCGCCGCGCGCTCGAGGCGCTGCGCATTCCTATCCTGGAGGCCGCGGGCTTCGAGGCCGACGACGTGATCGGCACACTGGCCCGCGAGGCCGCCGAACGGGAGCACGAGGTCTTCATCGTCAGCGGCGACAAGGACATGATGCAGCTGGTCACTCCGCGAGTGAAAATCCTCAACCCGCAGAAGGACAACCTCATCCTCGACCCCGCCAAGGTAACGGAGGTGCTGGGCGTGCCGCCGGAGAAGGTGGTGGACGTGATGGCGTTGCGCGGCGATGCTGTCGATAACGTTCCCGGCGCGCCCGGCATCGGCGACAAAGGAAGTGTGGACTTGATTTTAGAGTTCGGCAGCGTCGAGGCCGTCCTCGACCGCGCCGCCGAGGTCAAGCGCAAGAGCTATCGCGAATCCCTGGAGCAGAACCGGGACGCCGTGCTCTTATCCAAGGAGCTAGTCACGATCGATTGCCATGTGCCGCTGGAGTTGGATTTAGCGGCTATGGTGACGCAAACGCCGGATCTGGAAGCCTGTCGCGAGCTCTTTACCGAGCTGGAGTTCACCTCGATGCTGCGCTCGCTTGAGCCTGCGGCTGGCAGCCCTTTGGTCGAGTTTGCGGAAGAACCTACAGCCGAACAGGCAGCCGCATTCTACGCCGCAGCGCGCGAGCATGACTTTGCCTTCGCCCTCGATGCCAAGGCGCCCGCGCCCGAGGAGGCAGAGGACGAAGTGCCGCAAACCATGTCGCTGCTCGATGTGGCCGAGGCTGCGGAGAAGCAAGCCAGCTTCTCGATCGGCGTCTCGGCGGAGCCAGGGAAAGCCCTTCGCCTGCCGCCCACACCGGAGTTGCGAGCTCTCTTCGCCGACGCCGCCGTCCCCAAGCGAACGCACGACTGGAAGTCGGCGCTTCACCTGCTTGCCGCCCAGGGTATTTCCTTAAACGGCGCTGTGGACGACACCATGCTGCTCTCCTACGCGCTGAACCCGACCCATTCCACGCAGGCTCTGGCCGATGTGGCCGCGCGGCACGGGCAGGCTGTGCCGTCTACGCTGGCGGCGGGCGCCGCGGCCATTCAGGTGCTGGTTCCGGCGCTGCGGGCAGAGGTGGAGAAGGCCGGCGTCGAGCGCGTTTACAAGGAGATCGACCTGCCGCTTGCCCCGGTCCTCTTCCGCATGGAGCAAGCCGGCGTGCGCATCGATACAACTGCGTTGAGCGGGCTTTCGGTCAGATTCAGTGGAGAGTTGGCACGCGTGGGCGAGCGCATCTTCGATCTGGCCGGCCGCCGCTTCAATGTCAACTCTCCCAAACAGCTCGGCGAGGTGCTGTTTAATGATTTGAAACTGCCAGCGCCCGCCAGCCGGGGCAAGGCCAAGGCCGTCTCCACATCCCAGCCCGTTCTGGAGCATCTTGCCGAGCACCATGAGCTTCCAAAGCTCGTCCTCGAATACCGCCATCTCTCCAAGCTCAAATCCACCTACATCGACGCGCTGCCTCTGCTGGCCGATTCGGCTTCGCGCATCCACACCACTTTCATGGCGGCAGCCACGGCCACCGGCCGGCTTTCGTCGGTGAACCCGAACTTGCAGAACATTCCCATCCGCACCGAGCTGGGCCGCGAGATTCGCGCGGCGTTTATTTCAGCTCCTGGAACCGAACTGCTTTCGGCGGATTACTCGCAGATCGAGCTGCGGCTGCTGGCGCACTTCAGCGGCGATCCGCTGCTTGTCAATGCCTACCAAAACAACGAAGACATTCACACGCTCACCGCCAGCGAGGTCTTCGGCGTACCGGCCGCGCAGATGGACAAGCAGACGCGCAACCGCGCCAAGGCGGTCAACTTCGGCATCGTCTACGGCATTTCGCCCTTCGGGCTGGCCGCGCAACTGGGCATTCCGCAGGCCGAGGCGCGCGCTTACATCGAGCGCTACTTTACGCGGTACGCGGGCGTTCATGCCTTCATTGAAAAGACGCTGGAGCAGACGCGCCGCGAGGGTTGCGTGCGCACGCTCTTCGGGCGGGTACGGCCGATTCCCGACATTGAGAGCCGCAACCCCAACCAGCGAGGCTTTGCCGAGCGCACGGCCATCAACACGCCGCTGCAAGGCACGGCTGCCGACCTCATCAAGCTGGCCATGATCGCCATCGACCGCAAGCTGACCGATCGCGCCCTGAAGACGCGTATGGTGTTGCAAGTACACGACGAGCTGCTCTTTGAGGTTCCTGGCGATGAGGCCGCGGAGGTAGAGGCGCTGGTGAGGGCGGAGATGGAGGGGGTGGTCAAGCTCAATGTTCCGCTGGTCGCCGACATCGCCTTCGGGCCCAACTGGCGCGACTTGTAACTCGGAGTGAGTCGGCGCAAGTGCGATAATCGGAAGTGCGCAACTACTCCCCTCCCCGCACGGGGTAATGCCCTTGATCGTCGAAATCGAAGCCCTGACCAAAGTCTACGAATCCAAGCTCCGCGTCGTAGCCGTGGACGGCATCGACCTGGAACTGAAACAGGGCGAGATATTTGGCCTGCTCGGCCCCAATGGCGCCGGCAAAACCACTACGATCAGCATTGCCACCACCCGCACCCTGCCCACCAGCGGCACGGTCCGCATCGCGGGAATCGACGTGGTGAGACATCCAGCCCACGCCCGGCGTCATATCGGCGTCGTCCCGCAGTTCAATACGTTGGACCGCTCGCTGACCGTCTACGAGAACCTCTACTTCCACTGCCGCTACTTCGGGTTCTCTCACGCGCAGGCCAAGGCGCGGGCGCTGGAACTGCTGAGCCAGTTTTTGCTCACCGAGCGCAAGGACGTTTACCCGGCGCAGCTTTCCGGCGGGCTGGCCCAGCGAGTGCAGATCGCCCGCGCCATTGCGCACCGGCCCACCGTTTTATTCCTTGACGAGCCGAGCGCCGGCCTCGACCCGCAGAGCCGGATGGCGATGTGGGGGGCGGTTCAGGATCTGCGCAAGGAAGGCATCACCGTGCTTCTGACCACACACTATATGGAGGAGGCCGACTCGCTCTCCGACCGCCTGGCCATCCTCGACTACGGTCGCGTGCTGGCACTTGGCTCGCCATCGGAACTCAAGGCGACCCTCGGCGCGCATACTGTCTTCGATCTTCATCTCAAGTCGCGTGAAGGCCTGGAGGCGGTGGTCGCCACGCTGAAGGCGCGCCCGGATGTAACCAGCGCGGAGGCAACCGCCGATGGGCTGCGGGTGATCGCCGCTACCTCCGATGGCCTGCTGCCCGATCTGGTTCGGGCGGCCACCCGCTTTGGCCTGCGCGACCTAAAGATCGCCGAACCGAGCCTGGAGACCGTCTTCATTGAACTCACTGGGAGGGACTTGCGTGAATAACTCCACAGAGATCAGGGGTCAGGGTTCAGGGATCAGAGACACTGGGGAACACAGTCCGGCTATCTTCTTCAAGGCCTTTCTGGGGCTTTTCCTGCGCGATCTCCGCGTGCTTCTGCGCGAGTTTCACGTCTTTCTGGCGCGCGTGGGAATGCAGCCGCTGCTCTTCCTCTTCGTCTTCACCTTCATCCTGCCGCGCATGGGCGGCGGCAACATGATGGCCACCGGCGGCGGTGTGGACTTTGGAACCATCCTTCTGCCGGGTTTGATGGCCGTGGCCATCATGTTCTCCGGCATCGCCGCCGTGGCGCTGCCGCTCGCGCAGGAGTTCGGCGTGACGCGCGAGATCGACGACCGTGTCATGTGTCCGCTGCCGTTGTGGGCGGTAGCTCTGGAAAAGGTCTGCTTCAGCGCCATGCAGAGCATCATCGGAGCCCTGCTGGTGATTCCCATGGCCTATTACATTCCCGCCACGCCGGTGCGCGTCCATGTGGCCAACTGGTTTCTGCTGGCGCTGGTGCTGGTTCTCTCCAGCCTGCTCACCGGCTCACTCGGCCTGGTGATTGGGTCCACCGTGAATCCCCGCCAGATCGGGCTGGTCTTTTCGATCCTAGTAGTACCCATTACCTTCCTGGGATGCGTCTACTATCCCTGGGCCAATCTCGGGAAAAGCGGCCTCGTCTGGATACAGATGGGTGTGCTTTTCAATCCCATCGTCTACATGAGCGAAGGCCTGCGCGCCGCGGTAACTCCCGCCATTCCGCACATGCCATGGTGGGCCATTCTGGGGGCGCTGGTCTTTTTCACCGCCGCGCTGGGCCGCTGGGGTCTGCGCGGGTTTTTAGGTAGGGTATTATCGTAGGGCCGGAAGGTTCAGAATTGCAGGTTGCTACCACTGCGCACAATAAAGGCGTAAGGAAAGGGCGCTAGGCAAATCTGCAAGCAGTTTTACCCTGAAGGACTGTAGGGTTCACGCCGTGGTTGGGAAACCGCTCAAGAAAGGAAGCAGCGATGACTTTGATTCCAGATTCCCGCTATTACACCCTCAACAGGAATATGCGTTTTGTTCTTAATCGACTTAACTGTTTCCGAAGGCCGCGGCTTGCCGTCGCGATGTTTGTCGCGCTGGCTTTGAGCTGCTCCGCCTGTCACGGCCCTTTCTCAATCAATGCGGCAGCCCGGAATGGCGATTTGAAAACGGTCAAGTCACTGATCCAAGACAATCCTGATCTTGTTTTCAGCAAAGACGATGATGGCTTTACGCCCTTGCAATCGGCGGCGGCTGGGGACCACAAGGACGTAGCGGAAATTTTGCTGTCAAACAAGGCCGATGTCAATGCCAGGGACAACCGTGGAGGTACTGCGCTGCACATGGTGGCGGCCGCAGGCTTCAAGGACATGGCGGAGTGTCTTCTGGCTCACAATGCAGATGTCAACGCCAGAGACAACGACGGGATCACTCCGTTAAGGTTGACAGGAGTTCCGGACAACACGGCCATGGCGGAGTTGCTGCTGGCGCACCAGGCCGATTTCGATGCCAGGGACAAGAACGGCAACACCATGTTGTATGAGGCGGCGGCGGATGGCCACAAGGATATGGTGGAATTGCTTCTGGCTCACGGGGCAGATGCCAACGCCAGAAACAACGACGGCCATACGCCGTTGCAGGCAGCGTCGGCTGGGGACCACAAGGACGTAGTGGAAATACTGCTAGCACACAAGGCCGATGTCAATGCCATGAATAACAATGGGAGTACGGCGTTGAAGGTTGTGGCCGTGATGGGCCTCGATGATATGGTGGAGTTGTTGCTGGCCCACAATGCCGATGTCAATGCCAGGGGAGAGAATGGAGTAACAGTTTTGCACGAGGCGGCGATGATGGGCCGCGTGAACGTAGTAGAACTGTTGCTGACCCACAATGCCGATGTCGATGCCAGGGAGGACGACGGCGCTACGCCGTTGTTTGCGGCCGCTGTCGGGGGACACAGAGATGTGGTGGGGATGCTGGTGGCCCACAAGGCCGATATCAATGCCAAGGACAAGAAAGGCCATACTCCCCTGTACTATGCGGCGGCAACGGGCCACGAGGACGTAGTGGAGTTGCTTCGCCAACACGGCGGCCAAGAGTGAGGTCTCTCAAGGTGGCATGGCCCAGAACTTAGAGATCCAATTGGCCGCGAGACCGAGTGCTGGGAGTTTCACCAACGCACATTCCCGCAGGTCAGACTGTCTACTCTGGAATGTCCATTCATCGAATTCCCGCCGGGCAGCAAGTTGCGCGAATCTCCTCAGCTTCTTCTCGGGTCATCTTCAAACTCAACCGTAGAGGCCAACCCGATCCTCATCGTTGTCTACAGTTCAGGCTCGATTGTGTCCGATCCGCAGCAGCAATGTCCGCTGCCAGGCCGGCACAAGTCTTTCAGTTTTTCGCTGGTCTTCATCAAATTGGTGCTGTGCCGATGGGGGCTTCGCGGCTTTCTGGGCAGAATACAGTCGTAGAGCTTTACTCCTGTGGCTGTATTGGAGGTGCGTCCCACCCTGGCCGCGAGAACACGAACGCGGCGAGGGTGGGGCACCCGAGATTCCATACCGATAAGAGAAATGCTCTATCTGACGCGACCTTATGCGGCCGAGGAATCGTCGTCGACTGAGGAGGATTCTTCCGCCGGAGCGTCGTCCACTGGGGCTTCGTCGGCAACGGCCGAGGTGTCGTCCTCCGGACCCAGCGAATCGCCGTACTCGCCTGCTTCTCCGGAGGCGTCGGCAGTCGCCTCTTCGTTTTGCGCGTCGCCGGCGTAGAGCGCTGCGTCGGCCGCATCGTCCGGATTCCCGGTAGTATCGTCGGCGTAACTCTCGGCGGTCTGGGCGTCCTCGTTGGCAGTCTCCTGGTCCCAATTGGCCCAGCTCTCGTCCTGAGACGCTTGCCAGGTTTCGTCGGTGTTGTCCGGGCCTCCGGCGTTTGCCACATCCTGCGAGGCCGAATAGGCTTGCTGGGCATCGTCCTGCGCAGTCGCGTAGTCACCTGAGGCGGCGGCCTGTCCCTCTGCCTGTTCGTCCTGCTGTTGCGTTTGCTGGGCGTCACTCAAGGCGTCAGACTGGGCCTGAGCGTCAGGATCAGTCGTGTCGGCTGTTGGATCGGCGGTTGCGGCGTCCGGATCGGCAACGGCAGCATCGGGATCAGCGGCGAGACCCGCCGCGGAATCGTCGACGCCGGTCTCGGTCCCGGTTAAATCCCCGGTGTCTGTGGGGTCTGTCGCGAATCCTCCGTCGCCGGCTGCCGCAGTATCGGAAGCCGGATCAGCCGCACCCAGCGGCTCACCGGCCACCGCCGCTGCCGCAGCTGCATCCGTGGGGTCTAGAGCGCCCGCTTCGCCGCCGGCTGCCGAGGAATCCGCTCCGGGTTCCACCACAAACACTTCTTCCACCACCCCATCCGGAGTTGTAACCGACTCGGCGGAATTGTCGCCGCTCCCGAAGGGATCGAGGATGACGTCGATAATCTCTTCCGTCACCGATTCGGAACCCGAGGGATCAGCGGCTGCATTCGCGCCCAGTGTGCCGGAGTCCTCGGGCACTATCACTACTACTTCATTGGTGGGATCGTCTGGCATAACTCAATCTCTCTTTCCCGGTCACCCGGCTTATTCTTGTGCGGCGGCAGGCGCCGGCGGTATAGCTGATTTTGTTTCTGCGCCGGCAGGCGCCGGCGGCGGAGCAGCCGGCTTGGGGCGCAACGTAGTCACGGTTTTACATTGTGGACAGCGAACATTCAGGGACGTTTTACCTCGCAGAACGGCAAAGGAAACCCGCATGGCGGCCTGGCAATTGTTGCAAATAACACGAATGGAGTCGGTCGGTGTTGGCGGCGGTGTGGGCGGAGCGGCGTGGGAAGCCGGCGCCGGCTTCGGCGGAGAGGCGATTTGCTTGCGGGCGGGCTGCACGTATTGGCTCCAGCGCATGAGATCGGGCTCGCGCGCTGACTGGCCGAGCAGCCGCAAGCGCCGCGTGGTGTACATCGAGGAAGAGGTCGTCATTTCAGAAAGACGCGTCATCTGGTCGTCGCTTGCCTCTTCCTGCTTCATCCATTCCTCGATGTTGACTTGTTTCAACAGCCGGGAAGAGCGGATGGACCATGCCAGCAGAACGCGGCGCGCCAGGGCCTCGCTACCGACGGCGAGCAGCCCGGCGCGGTCGGCGGTGATCTCCGATTGTCGCGCCCACGCCAGCAACGGTAGTTCCACCGTGCCCTGAATCAAGTGCATGGGGTGGATCGCATTGATCAGTCCGTTGGAAAGCAGGCCGTGCATGGCGGTAGAGTCGCCGGCGATGAAACGAGTCACAGTCTTCCAGAGGGCATGGCCGGCACGACAGTGCCCCATCTCTCGCGCCAGCACAAAGAGCATTTCGTCGTTCTGGAAGTTGTTGAGGATAGCAGTGCCCAGCACGATAAACGCACTGCTGTCCGAGCCGAAGGTATAGGTGTTCCACTGGGAATCGCCGGAGACATACACATCGGGCATGGAGGGCAAGCCCACAATGCGCGCTGCCAGAACCGCTTGCTTCCATACATCGGGCAACTGCCTGGGGCCCAGGCGAATGCCGTTGAAGGTCGATTCGATCCATGGGCGGCCCACCTTGTCGGAGGCATAGCGAACGGCCGCGTGGAGCGCGGGAATTTTTTGCAGTTTGGTCATCGCCTGGCCGTCCTGCGCCCACAGGAAGACCGAGCGATCGAGCTGGTAACCGGGAACCAAAGGACGCAGCCATCCACAATCAGCGCAGATATCCTCCGCGGGGCTCAGGCGAAGGCCGTTGCCGCCGCAGAGCTTGCAGCCGGCGGGTTGGTTGGATGGATTGGGCAGCGGCGAAACGGCTTGCGCAGGCGGCGACGCGGAGGGCACGATCGGCTGTTCTGGCGCGGATGGGGCGACGAGTGGAGCCCCGCATCGCGTGCAGAATGCCGAACCCGCGATCCCAGGTCCGTGCCCTTGCGGGCAAACCAGTTGAAGAGCGGTGCTGCCCAAGGCGCTTTCCCTTTCCGGTCGCGCTCACGACCCTTTGGTCGATGATCTTATGATTTTGTGCTTTCCCACCCATTCCGCGGTGAAGCTGCGGAATGGATGGGGCACCCACATTGGTACAACTTCATACGGCCAGAAACTTAGTGACTCGCGAAGTGCATCAGAGTGAGCCTGAATATCCAGCTCGCAAAGTAAAAAGCGGTGGCAGCATACACCACTTTTGTGAAGTAAGGACCTTCAGTGATCCGCCGAAACGAGATACGCCGCCACAGGAGAAAGATCGCTGTCGGAATCGCGGCTACAGTGCCAAAGAACGCGAAAAGGCCGAATGGATTGGCGAGAAACGCCTTCCAGAATTGGAGCCTGACGGCATAGGCAAAGCATGTGGTAAGTCCGCAGCTGGGGCATGGCAGATGCGTCACCAGCAGAAAGGCGCATGGGGGCAGCCCAAGCTGGGTGTGCGTTCCGTAGCCGCTTGCGGCCGGCTTCAGCCATAACGCGACCGAGAGCACGCTGCAGGCGGCCGCAAGCAGAGCAACGGCAACCGATTTGTCGGCCCGGTTGTACACGCGGAGACTCCGGACATTCTAAAAGTGACGCAGCCCTGCCAGGCCCATATACAGGCAAATACCGACAACAAAGAGAGCCAACCCAATGATGTTCAGGTAGAAGGCAACCTTGGCCATCGATTCGTCCAGTTGTGGAGCACGCCCGGCAGCGACCTCATCCATGTCCTTCTTCGCGAGGAAGGTTCCGATAATCCCCGTGACCGGCCCGCAGCAGAACAGGGCGGCAATACCCAAGCCAAGAGCCCATTTGGTATTGTCTCCCATCACTTTGGCTCCGGGAACCGGCGGAGGATATGCGTTGGGCGGTGGCGGATACGCGTTAGGAGGCGGAGGATAAGCGGCGGGGGGTGGTGCTGGTTGTTGGTACGCAGCAGGCTGTTGCCACCCTGGCGAAGAACTGTTCGCGGGAGCTGCTGGTTGTTGAGGGGCTAGTGGCGCTCCGCACTTTCCGCAGAAAGTGGAATCGGAAGGATTTGTCCCCGAACAGCGTGGGCATAGGACATCGTTCATCGCAAGTCACCTTAAGAAACTACGCGAAATTGTAGATTGCAATCAGCCTGCACACCCAACGCGGCGCGACACAAGAATCGCAATTGGAGTAGTGAAGAGTGCCGATTGCAACTACTTTACACGGTTTTACCGTCCTTGGTGCAAAATCTCATTGCAATTCCCCATTCGCACATTGATTCTCTGGACGAGAGCCTGGCTGGAAACAAAGAGGTTCGCTCGAAGGGTTTTGTAACCAGGGCACGACTTCAGTCGTGCCGAAAATGAAGCCGTAAAGACCACATTTCCCCCTCGGTCCGGGTTTTCGCAAAGCGAAAACCCGGACCGAGGAGGAAAATTTCAATGAAGGACGATCTGCGGCACGGCTGAAGCCGTGCCCTGACACTCCTTGCTCCCTCGAACTGACTTTACGCGGTTGCTCTCCAATTCCGCGCCTGCGAACTACCGTGCAAAGAGCTCGAGCGGTACTGCGCCGCCCATCGCCTTGTACCCCGCGGGCGACGGGTGAAGATGGTCGCCGCTGTCATACAGGGGTAACATCTGGTCGGGATGCTGGGGGTCACGCACAACAGCATCGAAATCGATCACCGCATCGAATAGCCCCGAAGTGCGAACCCATTGATTCACCGCCTGGCGGTCGGCCTCGCTCAGAGGGCCGGGGTGATAGTAGGGCGAGCCGACGTATGGTGTAATTGTCGCCCCGTAAACGCGCAGGCCATGCGCATGCGCCCGCGCGACGATCTGCTGGTAAGCTGCCAGAACCCGTTGCACCAGGGCTGTATGTTCCGCGGCTGAGACTTCGCCGTTACGGGCCAGTCCACCCAGATCGTTCACGCCCTCAAAGACGATGGCCCATCGCGCACCCGCCGGCGCCAGCACATCGCGATCGACGCGAGCCAGGGCATTTGGCCCCAGCCCGTCCGTCAGCAGGTGATTGCCGCCGATACCCTGGTTCGACACTCCTATGTCACGAGTCTTGGACGCAGCCTGCAGCCGTTGCGCCAGCACATCCGTCCAGCGGTCGTTGCCGTTTGTCGTGGCGCCGTGCCCGTCCGTGATGGAATCGCCAAGCACCACGACGGCTGCTGCTCGCGAAGCGGCCCGCACATCGATCTCCGTAATCTGATACCAGTGGTCCACCGTCTTCGGTTGCGTCAGCTCCACGGCGCTCACGGAGTCTCCGTGAATGTAATAGGAGGTCGCCCGCGACCCCGGGTGCCCTGTCTCCACCACCGGCGGCGAATCGAGATGAAAGGTCACAGCCAGATCCGACAAGGATGTCACAGCAAACTCCAGCGGGTCCGAGACGAACTCCGCCCCTGGAGGGACAGTTACTTCGGCGCTGCCGGCGAAGGTCAGAGGCCGGTCACTTGCGGCATCGATGGCAGAGGAGGACGGCGAAAGCGGCCTTGCAATATGTACGGATGTGAAGTGCAGCGCCTCGGTTCCGAAGGCGTTTGAGAGAGTCACCCGCAACGCCGGTCCGCCTACGGACAGGTGAAAGATCTGGCGCACAGTGGCATCTCGCAGATCTTCTGCCGGCAACGCGTTATGCGGCTCGGGAATCTGCTGAGACGCTCCCCAGGTCGCAACCCACACCGGAGCCTTGGCCTTGGATGAGTGGCCGGCCTGCGCGCAAGCGCAGCCTGCAACCAGCAAGAACGCGAGAATTGCAAAGATTCTTGGCGCGTGTTTCATAGCCGGCGAGTTACCATGGATGTCTTGAACAGGTCGGTTTTTCACAGCGCAGCAAGCATACCATTTTGGAGCATTCGAATGCCTCTATCCTTCCGGTCGCGCACTCTGTCCGTCTGTCTTCTCTGCTGCTTTGCAGGTTCGGCCTGGGTTATGGCGCAGAATTCTGCAACCCCGCCCCCGGTCACGTTTACGGCCGATCAGGATCATCAGAACATGATGGATCAGTTGGGTATCAAAGCATTGCGCCCTGGGCCAAGCGGGGACGAGAATGCGCCCAACCACGCCAACAACGACGAGTCTCTGGCTAATCCTTTTCCAGGCCTTCCCGACCCGCTCACAACGAATGACGGCCAGAAGGTGACGACGGCGAAGGCGTGGTGGGAACAGCGCCGGCCGGAACTGGTGGAGATGCTCTCGAAGTACGTCTATGGGCGAGTTCCCTATAAGGTGCCCGCCGTCCACTGGACGGTGACCGCGGTGGATCACGAGATGATCGGCTTTACGCCGGTCATCGCCAAGGACATCATTGGCGAGGTAGACAACTCATCCTATCCCGCCATCGGCGTTCGTATCCACATGACGCTGGTCACGCCGGCTCGTGCTAACGGGCCGGTGCCGGTGCTGATGATGTTTGGCCGCGCCGGATTTCCGTCTCCGAACGAGCCCGCGGGCGACGATTTGGACCGCGTCAATGCGGCTTGGAAGGCTCTGCTGATCCAGCAGGATCCCGCGCTCAAAGATGTATTTGCGCAACATCCGGCCTGGCAGCCTGTCAAAGCCACGCCATTCCAGTTTCCTCAACTGAACGAAGACGGCGGCCTGCCCAACACCTGGCAACTGGTGGCCGCCGGCTGGGGTTTTGTGCTCTTCGATCCGGCCAGCGTGCAGGCCGACGATGGCGCGGGAATCACGCGCGGCATCATTGGACTGGTAAACAAAGGACAGCCGCGCAAGCCTGAGGACTGGGGCGCACTGCGCGCCTGGGCGTGGGGCGCCGCCCGCGGCCTCGATTACCTTGAAACCGACTCAGCCGTCGATGCGAAACATGTCGGTATCGAAGGCGTCTCGCGCTACGGCAAGGCTGCGCTCGTCACCATGGCCTTCGACCAGCGCTTCGCCATGGTTCTGGTCGGCTCCTCAGGCAAGGGCGGAGCTACGCTTCTGCGCCGCAACTTCGGCGAGGCGGTGGAGAGCCTCACCGGCGGCGAGTATTACTGGATGGCCGGCAACTTCATGAAGTACGGCGCATCCGATGCAACCTTCGGAAGCAAGACTCCAGGCGATATTCCGGTCGATTCCAACGAACTGATCGCCTTGTGCGCACCTCGCCTGACCTTTATCAGCTACGGCATTCCCGAGAAGGGCGATGCCAAATGGCTCGATCACGAGGGCAGCTTCATGGCAACCGTGGATGCGAGCCGCGTCTTTACTTTGCTTGGCGCCAAGGGTCTTGTGGTCGAGGGCGACTATAGGACCGCCAAGATGCCTCCGGTGAACCAGGGGCTGCTGGACGGACAGCTTGCATGGCGCCAGCACGACGGCGGCCACACCGACGCCCCTAACATGAAGTGGTTCATTCAGTGGGCCGGCAAGTTCATCGGCCATGCTCCGTCACCATAGGGGTTCGGCAATTTAGTGCCTCCGTCATTCGTCCTCCAGCTCGATCTCAATTTTCTGGCCGAAGACACTGGAGTTGTCGATAGATCGAATGAAGACTGGCCGCAGCGAGTACAAGTCGCACTGGCTGATAGCCGCCTTGAAGAGGAGGCCTAACAGGAATCGTTCGCAGTATGCCTCGACCAGGGCGCGGCGGCGTTCCGGATCGGAGATCATGCTTACGGGCCCGCGCAACTGCACTCCGCATATCTCCTTCCAATGATCGGTGTGCCGGTAGACGGTGGCAGCCGCCATTGGCTCACGCTTCAGGTTCCGGCTGTGCAAGCTGCTTTCCGATGAAAGCCAGAAGAGTGTCAGGTCCTCATCGGCAATGTAGAAGAGCGGCGCCACACAGGCCTGCCCCTGTTCATCGACGGTGGCCAGCGCCAAGGTATTCTCTTCGCGCAATAAGGCGGCGATCATCTCCAATTCCTTCCGCCTTCCGCTCATCTCTTTCGCTGCCTCATGGTTCCATCCTAGTCGTCCACGGGCTTCGTTGACCCGCAGAGGATGAAACTTTGGGTGCCCCACCCTCGCGGCGTATTTGTTTTTTGCCGCTAGGGTGGGTTAGCACAGACTCGGATGCTTTTTCTTATTCTTTTCACAATTTAAGTTCTTGTTTCTTCCTACCTCTTGCTTCGCCTGAGCTATTCTTCGATCCTTAACGTGCAATATCCGGCCAGTTTGGAGAAAATGGAGATGGATAGATGATTTGAGCACGACAGAGGAACGCTTGAAGACGACGCAAATGGAAATCTCCAGTTGGACCGCCCAGCAATTCGAGCGCCTGGTCCTCGATAGCAATCCCAAGGTTGCGGTCTTCGACTGCGATGGAACTCTCTGGAGCGGGGACGCCGGCTCCGGTTTCCTCTTCTGGTCGCTCGAGCAGGGCCTGGTTTCGCGCTCCGCCAGCGACTGGATCGATACCCGTTACCGCGCTTACAAGGCTGGCAAGGTGAGTGAAGTGGCGATCTGCGGCGAGATGGTGCAGATATACGCCGGCCTGCGCGATGGCGAACTGCGCGCCGCGGCGGCTCAATACGTCGAGAGATTCGTGCGGCCTCGCTTATTCCCTGAGATGGTTTCTCTGTTGGCCGCTCTGCGCCAGGCCGGAGCCGCAATCTGGGCCGTCAGCTCCACCTGCCGCTGGGTGGTTGCCGAGGGTGTGCGCGATTTCGGCATTCCGGAAGACCGCGTACTGGCCGCCGAGGTCCGCGTTGTCGACGACCTCATCACGAGCGAAATTGTTGACGTGCCCACCGGCGAGGGAAAGGCCGCAACGCTCGCGCGGATTGGGCTGCCTACCCCTGATGCGGTCTTCGGCAATTCCGTTCACGATCTGGCTATGCTCGAGATCGCCCGCCACGCCTTCCCGGTCAACCCGTCGCCCGCATTGATTGCGGCGGCGGCAAAGCGCCGCTGGGGCTACTTCAGGCCGCAGGCTGCCGAGGGCCTGGATGGCGCGGTTGCGGGAGAATAGCGCAGGGAAGATTACCTCTTCGATCGCTCGGACTGGCTTTGAATGGGCAAGGCTAAGGCCGCGCCGCCCGATTCAAGATACGGCGGGCATGAGGTCCAGCGGGCGGGGTGAGGCGAACCGCCGCGCATTGATTGACGTAAGATGATACAGGCGGATCGGTTGCAGCAGACGTTCGCCCAAGTTTCTGTGAGATCATGACCGGTTCTCCATCGAAGTCTCTATCGAAGCCGACGCGCCGCAATCGATGGCTCATCCTGATTGCCGCCTTCAAGCTGAGCCAGGCGGCGCTGTTCATCGCCATCGGCGTGGGCGCGCTGCGCCTGGTAGGCAAGGACATCGGCGATCTGCTCACGCGTCTGGCCGAACACCTGCATTTCACTTCAGAGCCGCGCTTTATTGACTTCATTCTGGAAAAGTCGTCGCTGGTCAACGACCACATGCTGCGACGAATCGGCGCGGTGGTCTTTATATATGCCGGACTCGATCTGATTGAGGGATTTGGCCTTTATCTGGAGAAGACCTGGGCCGAGTACCTGACTCTGGCGATTACCGCTTCGTTTTTACCATGGGAGATCTTCGAGGTGCTGCGCCGCGTGACCTGGATCAGGTCAGGGCTGCTGACAGTCAACGCTCTGGTGGTCTTTTACCTATTGAAGATGGTGATCGAGCGCGGAAGAGAGCGGCGCACAGGGAGCCCGCCGA
>Ga0182014_10000840_pt1 | contig 41908 bp, 42 predicted proteins | sample 612S2DmetaG_FD_120489 | JGI IMG/M metagenome (GOLD analysis project Ga0182014, IMG submission 120489) | Permafrost microbial communities from Stordalen Mire, Sweden - 612S2D metaG | ecosystem: Environmental > Terrestrial > Soil > Wetlands > Permafrost | place: Sweden: Stordalen | collected... | reverse complement strand
TTCGTTTCATAGTCCTGTGGACTCGCGCTCGGCGACGGTCACATTCGTCGGGCGAAGATCGCGCTTCCAGGGTGCGTTCCGGATCAAGAAGTGCAGGTCACACCGCCTGGTGAATGGTTACGCAAGAACCGCATGCGGGTGGCCGTCACCAACGCAGCCATCGAGGAAGGCCTGTCGGTCGCCGAGATCGCCGAGGTCTTCACCATCCCGCACGACGTCGTGGCGTCGATCTCCGCCGAGCATCCTCGAGCGGACGTCGCCTGAGCCGAGTAGTTCCGGGGTTTCCGACCCGGCGGCTCGCCCGCCGGACCGGGTGGGGCACTGGACCTGTCCGACCGTTCAAGCCACCCATCCGGTGGTGATGTTGCACAGTGCCATGATGTCCCGATGTCTGCGCAGCTGAGTGACCTGACGAACGCGATCGCCAACTTGATCAATGCCAACGAGCGGATGCGGGTGAACCTCGACGCCAATGCCGTCGTACTCAAGCAGGCACTGCTGCGCCTCAAGGACGGCACCGAGTTCCGGGACGCACTGCACCTCCTGCCGTCGGTCGATCAGCGGGCGATGGCCATGCAGACACTGGCGGTGCTGGTCGACGCCCGCCAGGAGCTCAGTGTCACGCTCGTGTCCGCCGCCCTGGGTTCCGGCATGACGCTGGACGAGCTGGCAGAGCGCCTGGAGCTGACCGCCGACGAGGTCGCGGCGACCGCCGGGATCGTACGTCCTGACGCAGGCTGAACCCGTGGCGGTTCATCCTCAACCGACCTCCTAGCTCCGGCTCCGGTCGGTGGCACCCGCGCCCCTGGCGGGGTCCGCCGCCCGCCCCTCCCCGGACCGTCGAACGTACACCTGGAGACGAGCTGAGGGGACACGCCCCCATGTTCCGGCAGGCGGTCCTTGTCCTCAGCTGTAGCGAAGCCGATTGCGTTTTGCGTCCTTCAGGCGCACAGTGTCACCAGGTGGCGGACCCGAGGGGACTGCCGGCGTTGACGGGGGGCGGCGCCGGCAAGACCCGTCGTCTCAACACCCCTCTAGCCGATGGTGACCAAGTACTAGGTTGGGACTCGTCGATCCGTCGAGCGGGCACCGCCGCCCAGCCTCCGGAACGATGCAGTACCGCCCGTCTCCTCCCGCCAGGAGACGGGCGCGCCCGGACGCTGAGTGGAGCCGTTCGAAGCGACCCCCGGACCACCGGACCGGGGCGGAATCGGTCCGGTGGGCGGGCGGTCAACGGGCCACGTCGTGGTCGGACGACGTCGCCGCCGGAGATCCTGCCCGCCGCCCGCCCCGTCAAACGTCCGGCGTGCTCCGGTGCCCGTGATGATGGGCACGTCGACTCCGGCGCCGATCCGTCATCCGGGCGTCGCCGGCGCGGCTGGTCCGGTCGGCGGTCGCTCAGTCAGTCGGCCCGGCAACGGCGGGTGGTCCGGTCACCGAGCCGAGCCATGTGCGCACCTCGTCGACGAGGGTGCCCCGGCGCCACGTCCGGTGCATCGGATGGTCGATGTCGGGCACGACCCGGCACGTGACCGCACCCCGGCGCAGAGCGTTCGACCATGTGCGCCCGATCCGGTCCTCGAGGAACTCGAGCCCGTCGTCGCCCTCGGCGAAGAGCGCCAGCACCGGGGTGCCGGAGGCGTCGATGTCGCGCACCCAGTCGGCGGCCGGGTGGCGGACCCCGATGACGTCGAGCGCCGACCACACGCCGAGTCGCCGGCCGCGCTTGAAGCGTCGGATCTCCCCGGTGCGACGCACCCGCGTCTCGGTACCGATGTCGGCCTCCACGGGATCGCCGGGCTGCCAGTAGAGCTGGGGGTTGATGGCGATCACCCCGTCGAGACGGTGGGTCACCGCGGACCTGAGCGCTACCCACGCCCCAGCGCACAGGCCGGCCACCAGCACCCGCTCGTGACCCTGTTCCCGAAGGTCGTCCACCACCGAGGCGATCTCGTCGACGCAGTGCGCGTCATACGGCCGGCCGGGGGCATGGCCGAGGTCCGGGCTCTCGCCCCAGCCCGAGAAGTCCAGCCGGACGGACGTGTAGCCGCTCGGCGCCAGAGCCCGGGCGTAGTCGACCCATGCCCTGCCCGGCCCGACGTGGGGCTCCGAACCGGAGTTGCACCACACGACCGTCGCCCGACTCGTCCCTTCGGCGTCGGTCTGGATGCCGACGAGGCGCTCGCGTCCCAGCCGGACGACCCGTTCGGTCACCCCATCGATCCGAGCCGTCCCGGCATCGTCCGACGCCTGCTCGACGGTGGTCCGTGCCGGCGTGGACCGGCCCACCCAGTCGCTGACCGCCTGCACCACCGCGTCAGGCACATCGGAGTACTCCGTCGGCCGGTCGAGAGCGACGTCGGAGCCGGGTGGGGTTCCATGGTCGGTCGCGGCCCCGAGGGACCGCAGTCGCGCCAGCAGCGCGTCGCTGGCCTGGCGGTCGTCGCGGTCGACGACCAGCACCTGGGGTGCGGGGCGTTCCTCGAGCTTCGTGACGTCGACGGTCCGCAGCCGTTCGAGGGTATCGGGGCCCAGGACACTGCCGGCGTGTGCGATGCCGCCCCCGACCACGTCGATGTCGTCGGGGACCGGCTGCGAGAGGAGCTTCAGCTCGCGGACATAGGCCCGCCCGCGCTCCACCGGCGCCCACGCCACGATCCGGTCAGCTCCCACCGAGGCGCCCTCGAGTAGCGCGAGCGTCGCACCGAAGCGGACACCGGCGACGACCAACGACGACGAGCCGTTGCTGCGCAGGAGCGTCACCGCCTCCCCCACCGACCGCCGCCACGCACCGAGCCGGTCCGGGTCGGCGGACCCGCCAGAGGAGTCACCGGTCCCCTCGAGGTCGAAGCGGAGCACACTGCACCCCTGCGCCGCCAGGCGCTCGGCCAACGTCCGCAGGGCGCGGTGCGTCGTCCAGTACTCGTAGCCGAGCGGGGGCACCACGACGACGCCTGTCTCCCCCGGCCCGGACGCCGGCTGGGTCAGCCACCCGAGGAGCGGACGGTCGGCCGGACCGAACCAGACCGCGCGCTGACGGAGCGAGCGCACCGCAACCGGTGTTGCCATGGGCTCGTGATCAACCGCACCGGAAAGCCGATCAGGAAGTGTCGTGATACCCCGTTCTACCTGTTGGGAGCCGGAATTGTCGATCGCGACCACTCCCCGTGGGAGACTCGTCCGATGCCGGACGGCGACGCCACCGCATCGTTGGACGAGACGAACCGCCCGTTGTGGGCGGGGGTGACTGCCGAGTACGCCGTCGAGGGCTGGGGCGACCCCGGCGAGCCGTGTGCCCTGATCCTGGCGGCGGACCGGGCGCGGGGCCGGCCGGTGCTCGATCTGGGGGTGGGAGCCGGTCGGACGACGGCGCTGCTGCGACTGGTCTCGTCGGACTACATCGGCGTCGATTACACCCCTGAACTGGTCGAACTGTGTAAGCAGCGGCATCCGGACGCCGACATCCGGCTCGGCGACGCTCGTGATCTGACGGGTCTCGACGACGGCTCGGTTGGCCTGGTCGTGTTCAGCAACAACGGGATCGACGCCGTCGACCACGACGGGCGAGAGCGCGTCCTGTCCGAGGCGCACCGGGTGCTGGGTCCCGACGGCATCCTTTGCTACTCGACCCTCAACAAGGGCGGGCCGCTGTTCGGCGCCCATCCCGGCAATGCGCCCGCCATCACCTGGGAGATCGGCTCGCTCCTCCCAGCCGCCCCGGTCTCAGGAGCAGATGACGGTACCACCGGCGCGGAGTCGCTGGCCGACGACGTCGGCATGCGCGCCGTCAGGAACTGGCGGCGCTTGCGGGGCCGGACCCGCGACGAGGGCGAGTGGGGCCTCGCACCGTTCGCCGCCCATCAGTTCGGACTGCTCACCCACTTCATCACCCTCGCCGGTGCCGAGCGCGAGTTGGACCGCCACGGCTTCGACCTCGAGGCCGTCGTGCCGTGCGACCGCCCCATCGCACTCGCCCCCGGCGAAGGCACCGACGCGATGTACTTCCACCTGGTGGCCCGCCGCCGCTGACCGCGCTTCCGGCCCGCAGACGTGCTCACCTCGGCACGTACGTCGGTGAGTGGGTCGTGGGAGGATCTGGGCATGGACACCCCGGAACCGGCTGACGGCCTGGCCGTCACGGACCGCACCCGACTGCGGCGCCACGACCGGGAGGGCTCCCACGAGCGGGCCGACCTGTACGAGGTCCTCGATGCCGGGTTCGTCTGCCACCTGGGCCTCCAGACCCCCGACGGGCCTATGGTCCTGCCCACCAGCTACGGCCGCCACGGCGACCGTCTCTACCTGCACGGCTCGGTGGCCAGCCGCAGCCTCCGGGCGGCGCTCGACCGGGTGCCGATGTGTGTGACCGTCACCCACGTCGACGGGGTCGTCGTGGCCCGGTCGGTGTTCGAGCACGCCCTCAACTACCGGTCCGCCATCATCTATGGCACGCCGGGCGTACTCACCGAACCGGAGGACAAGCGGGCCGGCATGCACGCCATCGCCGAGCAGATCGCACCGGGCCAGTGGGGCTACGCCCGTGAGCCCTCGGACGAGGAGCTGGCCGTCACCACCGTGCTCGTCCTCCCGCTCGAGGAGGCATCGGTGAAGGTGCGCACCGGACCCCCGCTCGACGGCGGCGGGCCCGACGCCGACCGCCCGGTGTGGGCGGGCGAGATCCCCCTGCGCACCGTGCGGCTCGAACCCCGCCCGGACCCCTCCCTCCGGGGCCAGGTGCCGCTGCCGCCGCACCTGGCCGGCCCCGGCGTGGCCGGTGGCGCCCCGCCGTGGACTCCCACCGGCTGAATTCCTCCCGTCCGACCGACCTCGGTCAGGCGAGCCGTTCCTCCACCGCCCGGACCTTCGCCTGCATCCGGTCGTCCGGGACCCCGGGTCGGTAGTCGATCTTGACCACCACCGAGGCCCTGCCGGCCTCCCGACCGACGAGCTCCGTACATGCCCGCAGGACGGGCATCACCTCGTCCCACTCCCCCTCGATGTTGGTGAACATCGAGTTCGTCTCGTTGGGGAGGCCGCTGGCCCGGACGATGCGGACGCACTCGGCCACCAGGTCGGCGACGGAGTCGCCGGTCCCGAGTGGGGTGATGGAGAACGCGACGAGCATGTGCCCAGCTTCCCACCTGGGCATGATGCTGGCTGTTCGGTAACGATCCGTCCGAATCGGTCGTTGTCCCGAGTATGGATGTGATGTCCGCGGACGCAATCCCTCACCCAGGAGGCGAAGCGAAGCGGCCCGGCGCCTCCGTTGCCGCAGTTCCACGCCGGCGTGGCGCCGGTCGCCCCGGCGGTACCGGTCGGCCCAGCACGGTCGGTGCCGGCGGCAGGTCGGTGCGGTTGGGCAGGCGACCGGCCGTGGTGCCAGCCGACCGGACCATCCTGGCAGCCGCCCAGGGCCACTATCGCGGGCTCCGGCTCCCGGGGTCCGCCTGGTCGAGGTCCCGGTGGCACCCCCGCCTCGACGTGCTCGTCACCGCCGGTCAGTTATGGGTGACCGGCAATGGTGAGACCCGCCGCTATGCGGTGGCCGACATGGTCCTCGCCTCCTTCGCCACCAGCCCCCAGGGGGCGATGCGGGTCGACTTCCTCGACGGCGGGTCCCTGTGGATCACCCTCGACGACAACGGCACCGTGCTCGAGACCCTGCGCCACGAGATCTGGGAGTACGAGAAGGGCCTGCTCTTCGACCGCACCGACCTCGACTGGGCGCTCGACGTGTCCCCCGCGCAACTGGCCGAGTCCGAGGCACTGCTGACCGCGGCCCTCGACGTCCCGGGCGACCACGCCGGCCCCGGCTTCAGCCGCCTCAAACGTCAGGACATGATGCGCCGGTCGGCCGGGCTGCGGCGTGCCGCCCGGGTCGACGCCCTGCGACGGAGGCGGCGCCGGATGCTCGGACAGGCCGACCCGGGCGGGCCGGGCACGTCCGGCGCCTGACCGACGTGTCCGGCGCCGGGCTCACTGGTTCGTCTTGACCGCGGCCCGCAGTTGGGAAGGCGCGGCGATCTTGGTGGAGATGGTCACCACCGTCGATGCGGTGACGGTGGCCGGCTCGACCTGGAGGTAGAGGAGCCCGCTGACCGCCATCGCCGTCGTGCTGGTGATGGTGGTGGTGGAGTTCTTCGACAGGGTTCCCCCCACCTGGGTGCCGGCGCCACCGGAGCACTTGGTCGACACCCAGGCCACGGCACACTGGAACGCCTTGAAGGTGGGAGTGCCGGCCGGGTTGGAGACGGTCACCGAGTAGGACTCGGCGACCAGTGCGACCGTCCCGTTGTTGGTGACGTTCGACGTCTGGTCGGTGTTCGTGGTGAACGTCATCGTGGTCACCGAGGCCGTCACCCCCCAGGACGCGGAGGTGACCGACTCGTTGCCCACGGCCGTCCCCCTGAGGCCGGCGGCGCCGGCGAGCGGGGGGACGATCGCCACACCGAGCAGCAGGACGGCCGCCGAGGCGACCGTCCTGCATGCTGTGCGGTGTGTGAGGTCCTTCATCTACCGGTCAGCGACTACTGGTTGGTGACGACGCCGGTGCGCTGCTGCTCGGTGAAGGTGAAGGTCAGTGCCGCGGTCAGGCCCTGGATCGTCGAACCGGGGGCGACACCGTTGGTCGAGGTCTCGGTGGCGACCAGGCCCAGGCTGAACTGCACATGAGCCAGTTGTCCGGTCGCCGCCACGAGTGCGGGGACGTTCGACAACGCGGTCGCCGTGGACAGCGCGCTCAGTTGCGTGTTGGCCAGGATCGAGGTCGTCGTGCCCGAGCAGACGCCGGTGGCGACGGTCCACGTGACAGAGCACTGGGTGGCCGTCAGCGTCAGACCCTCACCGGCAACGCTCCCGTTGGTCAGTGCGTTGAGCGGCGAGCCGGCCACGGCCAGCGTCATGCCGGCGGCCGAGGCCAGTGTGCCGGTGTTGTTGATGTTGACGTACACGTTGTCGCTGTCGCCCGGGGCCATCTTCGGGGTGAAGGTGCTGAACCCGCTGGAGGTCCCGTCGGCGGTGAGCGTCATGTTGAGTGTGCCGGAGGTCACGCTCTCGGACCCGGTGGCGGTGGCGGACAGCCCGGCGTAGACGCCGGCCGTGGCCAGGAGGCCGACCGAGGTGGCGAGGAGGCCGGCGACGGCGATCTTGCCGTAGCCTGCGCCCCCCTTGCTGACGGCGTGATGGTGCTTGGACACTGCATTCTCCTTGGTGGTCTTCTACATCTATGAATGGGATGGGTACTGCGGGGATGCTGTACTGCTCGCGGTCAGGACCTCCCGCCGGCGAATCGACGCCGGGGGGTGGCCCGTCCGGTCAGGCGGTGCCTGCCGTGGTCCGGCGGTCCGGGGACCGCTGGGGCTGAGGCCCACTTCATGCATGCCCAGGCGGCCAGCAGGCCGCCCACCAGAGCGAGCACGATCTGCCCGGAGCCCCGGAGGAAGACCAGGACCCGTCCGAGCGCCGGGACGGAGCCGATGACCCGGTTGACGGTGGGGGTGACGAGCTTGGCGTGCCACGGGTCGCCGACCTTGTTGGCGTCGCCCTTGGTGGTGATGACCGGCGCGTCCTCCAGGCCGGTGACCGAGGTGATCCGGTGTGCGAACTGGACGTGCTGACCCGGGGGGACGAACAGCACGATCATCCCGGGCCGGATGGAATTGGTCGGGACACGCTCGGTGAGGAGGATGGCGCCGGGGCCGTAGTCGGGGCGCATACTGCCGGTCAGGACCGCCCGCACGCCGAGGTGCACGGTGATGACGGACACGGCCGCCACGGTGCTGAGGGCCAGGACCACGACCGCCGCACCCAGCTTGACGAGGTACCCGGTGCGACGGCGCCGCTCCTGACGGCGCCGCTCACGGCGGGGCTGGTGCCCTCGCATCCTCACGGGTCGGCTCGTCTGCACCACGGGTTGCACCTGGAATGTGTCGGTCGTTGCAACCAAGTGCTTGAGCGAATTGGCACAGAATCTTGCCACTCAGCCACTTTTCACGGATTCCCAGGTCAGTGGCTTGCACCCCCCATTGCCCACCATATGTTGCGCAACCCGGGTTGAGGGCGCCACCGGATGTGAGCCAACACCCCAGGTGAGACCGGGGATTGCACGTTGAGCGGACCGGCCGATCGAGTCGGCCAGGAGGTCCGCCCCCCGGCCTGGGCGTCAGGAGCCGGGTGGTCGGAGGCGCTGCTCCAGGACCTCGGGGTTGACGACATTCGTCGGCGTGCCCGCCGCGTAGGCGACGATCTGGTCGAAGACGTCGGCGAACTGGAGCTCCCACTCGTCCCGGGTGACGTAGCCGATGTGGGGCGTGCACACCACGTTGTCGAGCTGCAGCAACGGGTCGGCCACGTCCCGGAGGGGCTCCTCGTCGAACACGTCGACGGCGGCCATGGCCGGCCGCCCGGCGACCAGTGCCGCCGCCAGTGCGCCGGGCTCGACCAGGCCGGCGCGGCTCGTGTTGACGAAGAGCGAGGTCAGCCCCATCCGGGCGAGGTCACCCGCCGTCACGATGCCCCGGGTGGCGGGTGCCAACCGGAGGTGTACCGACAGGACGTCGCTCCGCTCGAAGAGCGACTCCTTCGTCTCCGCCACCTCGTGGCCGTCGTCGGCGGCACGACGACGTGACTCCTCGCGTGCCCACACCAGGACCGGCATGTCGAAGGCCCGCGCGTACCCGGCCACCACCCTGGAGATTCGTCCGTAGCCGAACAGGCCGAGGGTCCGACCCCCGAGGGAGTAGCCGACACTCTCCTGCCACCGGCCGGCCCGGAGCGACGCCATCTGCTGGGGGATCCGGCGCATGGCGGCGATGACGAGCCCCCAGGTCAGTTCCGCGGTGGCGAACGACGGCGACCCCTGGTGGAGATCCGACGAGACGACGATGCCCAGCCGTGTGCAGGCCTCGATGTCGATGTGTGGATGGACACTGCGCTGGCTGATGAGCCGGAGGTCGGGCAGGCGCTCCAGCAGTTCGGCGTCGATCGTGGTGCGCTCACGGATCAGCACCAGGACCTCGCTCCCGGCCAATCGCTCGGCCAGTAGGTCGACGTCCTGGACGTGGTCGTTCCAGACCGTCACGTCGTGCCCCGCCAGCCGGGCGAAGCAGTCGAGCGTCCGCAGGGTGTCGAAGTAGTCGTCGAGGATCGATACACGCATGGCCGGCCACCTCCTGCGGACGGGGCCGGGACGACCCCGGTCCATTCGCCCGGTGGCCAAGGTAGCGGCACACCCGCGGCCGCGCCCATGTACTCTGCGCCGGTCCGCCCAACCCGACCGGAGAGCCCCATGCCCACCCTGCAGCGCACTGATGACGTGTTCGTCCTGAACCTCGGTGACGACGAGAACCGGTTCAGCCGCGAGTGGATGACGTCGGTGACCGACGCCCTCGACGAGGTGGACGCGGCAGACGGTGCCCGCTCGCTCCTGACGGTGGCCAGCGGCAAGTTCTGGTCGAACGGGCTCGACCTCGACTGGCTCACCGCCAACGTCGACCAGGCCGGGCCGTACGTCGACCAGGTCCAGGGCCTCTTCGCCCGGTACCTCGAACTGACGGTGCCCGCTGTGGCCGTCCTGCAGGGCCACACGTTCGCGGCCGGCGCCCTCCTGGCCCTGGCCAACGACATCCGCCTCATGCGGTCCGACCGGGGGTTCTTCTGCCTCCCCGAGGTCGACATCTCGATCCCCTTCGCCCCGGGCATGTCGGCGCTCATCCAGTCCAAACTGTCCCCCGACACGGCTCAGGAGGCGATGCTGACCGGTCGCCGCTACGGCGGGGGCGACGCCCTGGCCGCCGGCATCGTGTCCGACGCGCTCCCCGACGAGGACCTGCTCCCGGCGGCCACCGAGTGGGCCCGGTCCCAGTCCGGCAAGGCGGGCCCGACGCTGCGGACGATCCGCACGACCATGTACAGCCACGTCATCGACCAGCTCGGCCCGGGCACCGTGCTCCAGCTGCCGACCTGACCGGACCGCGCCCCACCGGGGGCGACTGTCCGAATTCCTGCAGCGGTTCGCATCTCCCACGCGTGTAGATGGGTGAGATGTAGGTGCAGGCTCCTCCTGGTGCCTGACCGCGGGGTGGAGAGGAACGGCGTATGGACCGACGGGACGAGGTGGCGTTCGACGCGTTCTATTCGGCTTCCTGGGGACGGCTCTTCAGCCAGGCGTACGTCCTCACGGGTGACCGTGAGACGGCCCAGGACCTGACCCAGGAGGCGCTGCTGCGGGCCTGGCGACGCTGGGACCGGATCACCGGGTACGAGGACCCCGAAGGGTGGACGCGTCGGGTACTGCACAACCTCTGCATCGAGTCGTGGCGAAGGAGCCGCACCAGGAGCGCCCACCGGGCGGTCGAGGCTCCGACCACGCCGGACATTCCCGTCCACCACCACCAGCTGGCGCAGGCCATGCGGGACCTCCCGGGCGAGCAGGCGCGGGCACTGCTGCTCCACGACGGGCTCGGCATGACCGTGCGCGAGACGGCGGACGAGCTCGCTGTGCCCGAGGGCACCGTGCGGTCGTGGTTGAGCAGGTCCCGCAAGGTGGTCGCCGCCCGCATCACCCAGTCCGAGCAGTCCGAGCAGCCACCGGTCCGGAGGTCCTGACCATGCCCGAGCCCACCGAGGAAGAGATCGTCCGCACCGCCCTCCAGGAGATGTTGGGCGACGTCGCGACCACCCGGCCGTCCGAGTCGGCCGCCGAGCTCCGTGCGCGCCCCGGACGGCGACGTGTGCGGCCACCCGACACGAAGTTGGTCGTCGCCCTCGCCGCCGCACTCATCCTGGCGGTCGCGTTGTTCACTGCCGGGGCACTCCATCGCTCGTCGCGCCAGCCCACCCCCGTCCATCGCATCGGTGGCGACGCGTTCTCGATGCGTCCGCTGCTCTGCTTCGCCGCCCGCTACCAGGGGTCGGCGACGGACGGCACGACGGCGCAGGTGCTGCCGGGCTGCTCGTCGGCGTCGTCGCTCACAGCGGCGGCCATCGGCATCGACATCAGCGGTTCCTCCGGGGCCGGCTACTCCTCGAACCTCGCCGGGATCCCGGCTGACGACTCCTTCGCCGCCTTCCCGTCGACCCCGGCGTCACTGGTCCTCCCCACCAGCACGGTCCTCCTGAACGGCACTGCCGGCTCGGGCCCCGACCGCTACGTCCTCGGGCCGGCCGGCCTGACAGGCGGCGACGTCGCATCGGCGAGCGCCCGACAGGTCGATGGTCAATGGTCGGTGTACCTCGTTCTCACGCCGGAAGGCGCGACCAGGTGGGACTTCCTGGCGAGTCAACAGTTCCACGCCCTCATCGGCGTCGTACTGAACGACCGGGTGGTGTCGGCGCCGATCACCCAGCCCACACAGTCCAGCTTCACGTCGTTCGACGGCCGGCTCGAGATCAGTGGCAGCTTCAGCCACGCGCAGGCGACGGCCGCTGCATCCGCCATCGTCGGCTCCAAGTAGTCCCCTGGGTCGCGGTCCGTCCCGTACCGGCCCGAGCGATCCGGTACCGTGACGCCCACCCGTCGGTCGGGACCGCCGCAAGAGCGAACCTGAACGACCGACGAGCCGACCGACCGGGGGACCCGTGACCACAGCCAACCACCGCACCACGCCGCACGACCGGAGGGCGTGACCGTGCGCGGCGTCAAGATGACCACCGACGGAATCCAGCTGGCCGGCCCCACCCGTGACCCGTCACCGGGCGACGTGCGAGTGACCGTGTCGAGCTCAGGCATCTGCGGGTCCGATCTCCACCTGGTCGCACTGGGCCCGTCGTGGGCCGTCCTCGGCCACGAGTTCTCGGGTCGCCTCGACGACGGCACCCCCGTGGCCGTGCTGCCGGTCGTGCACTGCGGGACCTGCGACCGGTGCCTGGCCGGGGAGGACGCCCAGTGCCGCAACGCGCTCGGCGCCATGTACGGCGTCAGCCTGGACGGGGGCCTGGCCGACGAGGCGTGGGTCCACCCGTCGTGCGCCACGCCGCTGCCCGACGGCGTGCCACTGGAGCACGCCAACCTGGTCGAGCCCCTCGGCGTCGCCCTGCACGGGCTCCACCGGTCGGGCGTGGTCGACGGCATGCGCATCCTCGTCCTCGGAGCCGGGCCCGTCGGGCTCTGCACGGTGGCAGCCGCCCACCACCTCGGTGCCGAGGTGGACGTCGAGGCCCACCGCCCGAAGCGCACGGCAGCGGCCGAGCGACTGGGGGCGACACTCGTGGCAGGCACCGGCTACGACGTGGTGCTCGACGCGGCGGGCACACAGTCCTCCCTCGACCGGGCGACCGAGCTCGTTCGGCCCGGCGGGACGGTCGGCGTGCTCGGCACGTTCTGGGACCCGGTGGCACTCGGCATGGCCTTCCAGATGAAGGAGGTCACCCTCGTGCCGGCCTTCACCTACGGGCACCACCACGGGGTCGGCGAGTTCGCCGAGGCGACCCGGATCCTCGACGGCACGCCGGACCTGGCCGACACCCTGGTCACCCACAGGTTCGGCCTCGACGACGCCGCCGAGGCGTTCCGCGTGGCCGGTGACCGCGACGAGGACCCGATCAAGGTGGTCGTCCACCCCTGACACCGCTCGACACGGCCCTCCGGGCGGTCGGTACCGGCATCCCCGGTTGTCGCCCGACGGTTGCCGTCCCGAGGTGACCGACGGCCCTAGTGGGACGCGCGTGGGCGCCCGTAGCGTCGGATACATGAGGGCAGGCGGAGCCTATGGGCACCCACGTGGCGTGCCGCGTCGGCGGAGCGGTGACGGAGCGGCGGCGAGCGCGTACCCCGCGCCGGACCGTGGCCTCCGGGGGACCGTCGCCGGCACCCACGACGCCCGGCTGGCCAAGGGTGCCCGCACCCGTATCGCCCTACTCGAGGCGCTGGTAGCCCTCATCGACGAGCGGAATTCCCATCCGACGATCCCCGACGTCGCCGACCGGGCCGGCGTGTCCGTGCGGATCGTCTACCACCACTTCGGTGGGATCCGGGAGCTACTGGTTGCCGCCGTGGGGCTGCAGGCCGACCGCCATCGCGACCTGCTGTTCACCATCCCGCCGAGGGGGTCGACCCACCTGCGCATCACCGCCCTGTGCCGCCAGCGACGGCTCTACTTCGAGCAGGTCACCCCGGTCTTCCTGGTGGCCCTGGCCCGAGCCCGCGGCGAGGCCGGTCTCGACGTCCTGCTGGGCGACGACCGGGCCGCCCTGCGCGAGCAGCTGGCCCGCACGCTGGCGCCCGAGCTGGCGTCACGGAAGGAGGGTGCACCTGAGCTGCTCGACGCCCTGGAGCTCGCCACCGGGTGGGACGCCTGGCGGGCGCTCCGTGGCGCCGGGGCCCGCACCGCACCCTCCGCCGAGCGGGTCATGGCCCTCACGGCCACCAGCCTGTTGGCCTGACGGTGCCGCTGACTCAGCGGCCGGCCGACCATGGCGTGTGGTTGAAGCCGGCGAGCACCGGGCCGGTCGCTCCCCACGTGATCCGGGTGGCCGAGGCGTTCGCCAGGTAGAGGCGCCACGCCCCCTCGTCACCCATGCCGAGCGACCAGCAGGCCGCTGCCTTGATCGGTGACACGTGACTGACCACGACGACGATCCCGTCGCCGCGGGCCGCACCGTCGGGGGCGGCGAACAGCTCCTCGCACGCCTCCCGCACCCGCATCCCGGCCGACGCAAGGCTCTCGCCACCCGGTGGCACGAAGCCGGGGTCCGAGCGCCACTGCTTCCACACCTCGGAGGGGATGTCCGCCAGCTTCTGGCCGTCCAACTCGCCGTAGTCGACCTCGACCCACCGGTCGTCGACCTCGATCGGCAGTCCGGTGCCCAGTGCCTCGGCGGTGTGACGCGCCCGGGTCAGTGGACTGGAGATGAGTCGGGTGGCCCCCGCCACCGTGTCGGCCAACGAGCGGGCCTGCTCGAGCCCCCGGATCGTCAGGGGCGAGTCGATGCGGCCGAGCAGCAGGCCGTCGGCGTTGCCGGTCGACTCGCCATGGCGGACGAGGATCAGCACGACGGGTGCCGACCGGGCATGCGTGGACCTGCCACCGGTGGACGGACCATCAATGGACGAGGATCCGGTCGCACTGCGGACACGTGACGAACGTGTCCTCCGGCAGGTTGTGCAGGCGCTCCAGCTCCATGGACGGCAGGGTGAGGTGGCACCCCTCGCACCGGTCCCCCACCAGACGCGCCGCTCCGATCCCGCCCAGGTGGGAGCGCAGGCGCTCGTAGCGCTCGGCCAGCTCAGCGGGCAGCCCGGTCGCCAGTTCGGCCCGGTCCGCCTCCTCGGACTCGATGGCGGCTCGGAGCTCGACCTCGGAGTCGGCCACCGCTGCGGTCAGCCGGGCCGACTCAGCCTCCAGGTCGGCGGCCATGGCGCGGTGGAGCGTCAGCTCGGCGTCGAGCGGCTCCTGTTCCTCCATCAGGACGAGCTCCTCGTCCTCGAGGCCCCGCTGGCGCTCGGCGAGCTGGCCGACCTCGTGGTCCATGGCCTGGAGGTCCTTCGACGCCGTCACCGCACCCGAGCGCATGCGCTCCTCCAGCACGTGCCGACGACCGGCCGACACGGCGATGCGCTCCTCGAGCTCGGCCTGCCGCCCGGCCAGGTCGTCGACCCGGGCCTGCACCTCGGCCATGGCGGCGGCAACGGCCGTCCGGCGCTCGCGGACGTGGGCCAGGGCGATGCGCTCGGGCATGGCCTCGATGCGGTGGTGCAGCTGGTCGAGGGCGGTGTCGTGCTCCTGGACCTGCAGCAGGGTGTCGTACGGCTCAGCCATCGCTCTCCTCGGGCGTCACACCGGTCCCCGTCGGGAGCCCGGTCGCGCTCAGCCTACGGGCTGTCCGGAGTGCTCCGGCGAGTGCGTCGTCAGCGAGCTCGGCTGCGTCCTCCCACGGGAACCAGGCCACCTCCTGGCTCTCCCCCGGCGGAGGTGCCGGATCGGCGTCGGGCCCGAGCAGCAGGTAGCGGATGTCGAGGTGGACGTGATCGTCGGCCGCCGTGTGCACGTCGACGTGGACGAGCACGGGTCCGCCGGCGGGGTGGACGGCACCGAGCCCGGTCTCCTCCGCCGTCTCGCGCACGGCCGCGACGTCCGGGGACTCGCCCGGGTCCACGTGTCCGCCGGGCTGCAACCACCGGTGGAGGCGCCGGTGCCGGTGCAGCAGGACACCGCGCCGGCCGACCACGACCGCCGAGCCGGTGACGTGGGTCAAGTCGGCGTGGCGGTCGAACGGCCGTGGTAACCGCGCCAAGGCGTCGAGGACGGCAGCGCGGGCCAGTGCCTCCCGGTTGTCACCCGGGACGTGGTCGGTGATGGCGTGCACCAATGACGCGACCCTCGGGTCGACCGATGACGTGGTCACGACGGGTACGAACGAGCGGGCCGGCGGTCGCCGGCCGGACGTCGGGTGCGGGCCCCGGTCAGGCGGACTTGCGGCGCTGCCGGTGGATACGCCGGCGCTCGCGCTCGGTGGTCCCGCCCCAGATGCCCTCGCGCTCCCGATTGGCCAGTGCGTGCTCCAGGCAGGCCTCACGGACGACGCACTGGTCGCAGATGCCCTTCGCCTCGTCGGCCTCCTCGTCGGAGACCGGGTAGAACACATCTGGATCGATGCCCCGGCAGGCTGCGTGCTTGCGCCAGGTGGCACTCATGGGAACATTCCTTGCTACGGTTGGGATCACTGGACGACCCGCCAGACCAATGCATCGGTGACCTGGGAGAATGTGGCCTCCCGACGGAAACTGGCGGAAGGAACAGTATGGCCCACGGCACACCGTGGTGTCCACCACACTTCGTGACTGGGCGCGGTCCTACCACCACATCTTGTGCCTGAGGGGGCTCCGAACCGCTCCTGGGCATCGTATTGCACCCGTGGGGCCGAGCCGGTAGGCATCGGAACGGACGCTGCTGCAGGCCAATGCGCGCATACTGGGGCATGCCCGTCGACGTCGTCCTCTTCGACCTGGACGGCACCCTCATCGACTCCGGCGCCGGAATCGCCCGAGCCGCCGCTCGGGCGTTGGCCGAATTCGGGCGGCCCCCGCTCACCGATGGCCAGCTCCGTGCCTTCGTCGGCCCACCGTTGCCGGACTCGTTCCTCGGCATCGGCATCCCCGCCGACGAGCTCGGCGCCGTGGTCGCCGCCTACCGCCGCCACTATCTCGACGACGGGATCTTCGACTTCCAGGTCTATCCCGGGGTGACGGCACTGCTCGACGCGCTCGGCGCCCGTGGGCTCCGGCTCGGGGTGGCGACGTCGAAGCGCACCAGCTCGGCAGTCCGGGTGCTCGACCATGCTGGCCTCGACGCACACTTCGCGGTCGTCGCGGGCTCGGAGCCCGACGGCTCCCGGCCCACCAAGGCGGACGTGATGTGGGGTGCGCTGGCCGGCCTCGGCGTCACCGACACGAGCCGCGTGCTGATGGTCGGCGACCGCGAGCACGACGTTCAGGGCGCACGCGCCCTGTCCACCGACTTCATCGGGGTGGCGTGGGGATTCGGTGGCGGCGGCGAGCTGTCCGGCGCCGGTGCCACCAGGATCGCCGCGACGCCCGCCGTGCTGGCCGACCTCATACTGGAGACGGCGGTGGAACCGTCCACCTAGGATCTCCGCTACCTGACCGCAGCAACCGACACGACCCCACCGCGGGCTCCGGCCCCGACCTCGAGGAGCACACCCATGGCCCCAGTCGAACTCGACGGCAGCACCATCGTCATCACCGGGGCCACTGGCCAGGTGGCCGAGCCGGTGGCCATCGCCCTGGCCGCCACCAACGAGGTGGTGGCCGGTGCCCGGTTCCGTGACTCGGCAGCCCGCGAGCGCCTCGAGGCGGCCGGGGTGCGCTGCGTCCCCATCGACCTGCTGACCGGCGACGTGTCGGGACTGCCGGCCGACGCCGACTACGTCGTCAACTTCGCCGTGGCCAAGTCCAACGAGTGGGAGAAGGACCTCCGGGCCAACAGCGGCGGCCTGGCCTACCTGATGGAGCACCATCAGGACGCACGGGCGTTCCTCCACTGCTCCACCACCGGGATCTACCGGCCGATGGGCCACCACGTCTTCGCCGAGGGCGACCCCCTGGGCGACAACCACGGCGTCTGGCCGTTCCTGCGGACGTACAGCATCTGCAAGATCGCTGCCGAGGCGACCGCCCTGTGGGCGGCCGACCGCTTCGAACTGCCGACCACCATCGCCCGGCTGTCGGTCCCCTACGGCGACCGGGGCGGCTGGCCGGCCATCCACCTCGAGATGATGCTCAACGGGTCACCCGTGCCGGTGCACGTCGACGCCCCGAGCACCTACCACCCCATCCACGAGGACGACATCATCGCCATGGTGCCCGGACTGCTCGGGGCGGCGGATACGCCCGCCACCGTCGTCAACTGGGGCGGGAGCCAGGCAGCCAGCATCGAGGAGTGGTGCGGCTACCTGGGCGAGCTCACCGGACTGGCCCCGACGTTCGCACCCACCACCGAGACCATCGACAGCGTGGAGATCGACCTCACCAGGATGCACGAGCTGGTCGGCCCCACCTCCGTCGCCTGGAAGGATGGCATGCGCCGCATGGTGGAGTCCCGGCACCCGGAGCTGCTGCAGGGCTGACCGGCAGGCTCAGCCGTCCACGGGTCGCGCCGCGTCCGCCGGTCCGACGACCCAGGCGAGGCGTACCGCCGGACCCGGCACGACCAGCCGCTGTCCCTGCATGAGCACCAGGACCAGCTCGCCGCCCGGCGAGGCGTGGAGCCAGCGGGCCGTGCCCGGGTAGACGGCCAGGAGCGGCCCGAGCGTGTCGGGCCGCTTCGGGTCGAGGTGATACCCGACCCCGTCGACCTCGAGGTCGAACGGGTCCGCCAGCACCACGTCGGTCGCACCGAAGCGCAGGGTCACCCGGTCCTGAATGACGATGCCCGTCAACACCGGGTCGTCCAGGAGGAACTCGATTCCCCCGTCGGGCAGCTCGCGGGGGTGGAAGCCACCCGGCTCTGGCACGTCGGCGGACCCGCGGGTCCCGGTCGGTGCGCCACTCACCAGGCCATGTTCCCATCCGGGACCGCCCCCGGTCGATGATGCCGCAGCAACGGTGCCGCCTCTCGAACGCGGTCGGTCAGTAGCTGGGCCAGAGCAGGGCGGCCAGACGCCCCGTCAGATCGTCGAGCTCGTCGGCGGTCGCCTCGTAGCCGGCGTAGGGCCCGCCGAACGGGTCGGCCACGTCATCCCCGGGCGACACGTGCGCCAGCGCGGTGCGTTCGCGGTCACCCTGGGCGGCACGGATCCACGCCGCGGCGTCCTGGCCCGGCAGCCGGGGCCCGATGAACTCCCCCCGCCTCACGATCTCTTTCAGCCGGAACGTGCGCTCCCACGCCACGGGTTCGAGCAGGACGGCCTCCTGCACGTGTCGCAGGCTCATCCCGATGACGAGGTCGGCGGCCGCCACCATGGGTGCCGTCAGCGTCGTGCTTCGATGGGAGGTCAGGTCCACGCCGCGTCGGAGCATGACCTCCACCACCTCGTCGGGCGCCGGGATGCCGGCGTCGCCGAGGCCGGCGGACGCGACCCCGGGTCGTCCCGCGCGAGCGGCCGCCTGCCCGGAGAAGAGCGAGGCGGCCATCGGGGACCGGCAGATGTTGGCTGTACAGACGAAGAGGACCAGAACAGGCGCATCCTACCGTTGGTGCCGTTCGCGACCCCCCGACTAGCCTCGGGGGTTCGGCGGCCGGGGCGGGACCCGTGAGGGGACTGCAGCCCGTGGTCGGGAGTTCCGGGGCACTGGGGAGATCGTGACGTCCAACGCAGACATCGTCCGGAGCGTGACGACGGCACTCGAGCAGGGCGACGCGTTCGGCGTCATGGCCCATGTCGCCCGGGACGTCGTGTGGACGGTGCACGCCCAGGACACGACGGCTGCCCCGTGGTTCGGCGTCTACCGGGGCAAGCGGGCGGTCATCGACCTGCTCGCCGCCCTGGCCGACATCGAGTTCACCTCGGCCGACCAGTCCGATCTCATCGCCGACGGCGACACCGTGGTCACCATCGCACGACTGATCTTCGACGGGCCCTCCGGCCACCACGTCGAGACGGACGAGGTCCAAGTGTGGAAGCTCGTCGACGGGAAGATCGTCACGGTCGACGTGCTGCTCGACACGGCCGCCGTCGCCGCCGGCTTCAGGTGAGCCGACCCGACGTCGCCCTGGCCCACGACTACCTGACCCAGCGGGGTGGGGCCGAACGGGTCGTCCTCACGCTGGCCGGCGGCTACCCCGGGGCCGCCATCCACACCTCGCTGTACGACCCGGACGGGACGTTCCCGGAGTTCCGCGACTACACGGTCGTCACCTCGCCCCTCGACCGCATCAGAATCCTGCGCGACCACCACCGCCTGGCTCTCCCCCTGCTCGCTCTGGCCTTCGACCGGCTCCACATCGACGCCGAGGTCACCATCTGCTCGTCGAGCGGGTGGGCCCACGGCGCACCGGTGACGGGGGCGAAGATCGTCTACTGCTACAACCCCGCTCGCTGGCTCTACCAACAGCGCGACCAGTACCTCGTTGGGTCGTCGGCGCTGTCGTCGGCCGCGCTCGCCGCCATGGCCCCGGCCCTGCGGCGCTGGGACCGCAGGGCGGCGGCCACGGCCGACCGGTACCTCGTCATCTCCCGCGCCGTGCGGGACAGGGTGGCCGACGTCTACGGCATCGACGCCGACATCGTGCCGCCGCCCGTCCACATCGACGTCGCCGCTCCGGCCCGGGCGCCGGCCGGGGTGGTGCCCGGCTTCCTGCTTTGTGTCTCCCGGCTCCTCGCCTACAAGAACGTGGGGGCGGTGGTCGAGGCCGTCGCCCGGCGTCCGGACCTGCGCCTGGTGGTCGTGGGCAGCGGGCCCCTCGCCGAGGAACTGGCGGCCACGGCACCGTCGAACGTGACGCTCCTCGGGCGGGTCGACGATGACGAGCTGCGCTGGCTGTACGGGGCCTGCCTGGGCCTCGTGGCCGCCTCCTACGAGGACTTCGGGCTCACCCCGCTCGAGGCCGCCGCCTTCGGGCGCCCCACCGCCGCCCTGCGCTGGGGTGGGTTCCTCGACACGATCGTCGAGGGGGAGACAGGGGTGCTGTTCGACGAGCCCGAGCCGACCGCGATCGCCGCCGCCATCGACGAACTCCTCACCACCGCATGGTCCGAGGAGGCACTCGTCGCTCACGCCTCCCGGTACTCGCCGGACCGGTTCCTGGCCTCGGTGGCCGCCGTGGTGGACGAGGTCCGCCCGGGACGCTGACACGTGGGTCGGCTGAGGAACAGCTCCGCTGGGGAACGGGTCAGCCGGGAGGCAGGTCGTTCAGGAGGCGCCGCGGCCCTTGAAGATGGTCGCCGGGGTCTGCCAGAGGATCTGCATGTCCCACCAGAACGACCACGACGCGACGTACAGGTAGTCGAGCCGGCAGAGCTCGAGGTGGGACAGCTCGTTGCGCCCCGATACCTGCCACAGCCCGGTCATGCCCGGCCGGGCCTCGAAGCGCTTGCGCGCCCAACCCTCGATGCCGGCGGCCTCCTCGACCACGAAGGGGCGCGGGCCGACGAGCGACATGTCGCCCTTCCAGACGTTGATGAGCTGGGGCAGCTCGTCGAGGCTGGTGCGGCGGAGGAAGTGGCCGACGCGGGTGACCCGGGGGTCGTCGCTCACCTTGAACAGCGGGCCGTCCACCTCGTTGAGGTGCAGGATCTCGGCCTTGCGCTCCTCGGCGTCCTCGGACATGGTGCGGAACTTGAGCACTGAGAAGGTCCGCTCGTTGCGACCGGTCCTCGCCTGGCGAAAGAAGACCGGGCCCGGACTGGTGCACGCGATGATGATGGAGACGGCCAGGAAGAAGGGCGAAAGCAGCACCAGGATCACCGACGAGACCACGACGTCGAAGGTGCGCTTGAAGAAGCGTGAGCTGGCCGACAGCGACGCCGGGGCGATGTCGATCATCGGGAGGCCCGACAGGTCCTCGACGTGGGACCGGCTGGTGATCAGCTCGTAGTAGCGCGGCACGATGGAGACACCGACCTTGCCCGAGAGCGCCTTGAGCATCTCGGTGGTGCGCTCGGGGTGCGTCCGCGAGAAACAGACGACGACCCGTGCCACGTCGTGGCGGCGGCACAGCTCGGGCAGGTCCTCGAGCTCGCCCAGGACGTCGCTCCGGCCGAGCGGGCTGTCGTCGACGAAGCCGACGAAGTTGACGCTGGAGTGCGCCCGCAGGTGGCTGGCCACGGTCTGGGCCAGCTTGCCGGTCCCGACCACGATGACCGGCACCGACCCGGTGGGTGCCCGACCCATGAGGCCGAACGAGACGACCCGGGCCAGCGGCACCGCGATGACGGCCACCAGGCACATGGCCAGGATCTTGCCGACGCTCCCGTCCTGGAATTGGTACGCCTGGTGGGCGACGTAGCCGACGATGGCGTACAGGAACCCACTGACCAGCAGGGCGTGGACGATATTGCGCAGGTCGCTGAAGACGCTGAGGGAGATCCGGCGGGTCGACCCCCGGTACAGGCTGTACACGGCGAACACCCCGATGAACACCGGGATCATCGCCAGGTTCAGGAACATGATCGGGCCGAGCCGGTCCGCCGTCGTCTCCGGGTTGGAGGACACGGCGCTGACGAGCAGCGGGCTCACTACGGCGGCCGTGGCCAGTCCGACGACGTCGGCGATGAGGAGGCGTCGCAGCACGTGACGGCGCACGCGGGCGACGGCGCCGGCGTGGTCACCGAGGTCGACGGCCATGCCGTTCCCGGTGGGAACGACGATCGCGTCCAGCCGACGCTCGACGAGCTGCTCCACCTCCTCCTCACGAATCGCCATGCCAGCCGCCCTGCCCTTTCCTCCACCGGACGTGACTCACCTGCGGGTTCTGGGTGCAACACCGGGTGCGCCCTCGTCCCTCGTACACGGGCCCACCACACCGTTGCAACCCTGGGTCAATGCTAGATGCCGACAATCCCCTACACAACCGGCAATTGGGCACCCGCAAGGATTGTTGCGCTACGGCGCCACCGGCGACGTGGCCAGCGAGTTCAGCGCCCGCACCCTGCCGCGTGGCGTCCCCTCGGTTGCCGGCTCCGGACGCAGCACCGTCGAGGACGAGCCGCCGGGGGGCAGATGGAACCACGAGTCGTCGGGCGTGAACCCCGGGACGTCGACGTGGACGTACTGGGCGAAGCGTCGCGTCGAAACCGTGAGGAGCCACACCCCCCCATCGGCCGGTTCGAGCTGCGCCTGAAGCCCCAGGTCAGGATCGAGCCCGCGGGCCGCACCGCCGGGCAGGTACCCGGTGGAGGCGACGACGGCACCTGCGGCGTCCCGCAGGTCCACCGTCACCAGCTCGAAGGGCCGGGGACCGAACCGGTAGGCGTACGACAGGTCACGGAAGCCGTCGAACAGCGCGTCGGCCCGGACGGCCAGTCCGCCCCGCGCCGGCACCGTCACGGGGTGTGCGGCCTCCTCCACCTGGTGGGAGGCGGTGTGGAGGCCGACCACTACCGTGCCTTCGACCGGCTCGGCCAGGTCGTTGACGAGGTGCAGGCCGAGCCCGTTGAGCTCCTCGTCGGTGACGAGCACGGCGACAGGGGCGAACCCCCGGCGGAGGACGAACCACGGCGCCTTGGGCCGGCCCGACGCGTCGACGAGGCCCCAGCCGGCCCCGTGGCGCAGGTCGCGCAGGGCGATGCCCAGCATGCCCGCGCAGCGCGAGCCGGGGCGCCGCCACTCCGCCACCGCCGCCGACCTGATCTCGGCCACAGCGGCCCGGCCCAGGTCGAGGGCCCGGTCGGGGTCGGTGCGCCACAGCTCGTCGATGTCTGCCCGGAAGAGGCTCGCCGCGTAGTGGTCCCGGACCGCCTCGAGGTCGTACCAGGACCCGGCATCGCGGTGGACGCCCCGCTGCCACCCCGACGCGAGGTGCGTGATGAGGTCGCCGCCGAACACCTCGTCCACCGTGGCACGCTCGGGAGGGACCGCGTTGGCCAGCCCTTCGGACACGAAGCGTGGATCGGACCGCCGCAGGTCCTCCAGCGGCAACCGGCCCATCCCCACGCCGAAGTAGTGGGACACGCCCGAGTCCGCCTGGAAGGGGAAGTCGCCCCCCGACGGCGACGAGGACAGGTACGGCACGCCCGGGAACCGGTTCGCCACCAGGGCCGGCAGCACGTCATGGATGATCGGCGACCGCCAGCGCTCGCGGTCGAGGCCGAACATCGCCGGTTGCTCCTCGACCTGCTGGCCACCGCAGACCACGGCCAGGGACGGATGGCGCCCGGCACGGTCCAGCTGGTCGGTGGCCTCGTCCCGCACGGTGTCGAGGAACTCCTGGTCGTCCGGGGGGTCGACGGGCCCCAGCATGAGGTCCTGCCAGACCAGGATGCCGGTCCGGTCGCAGAGTTCGAAGAACCGCTCGTCCTCGTAGACCGTCCCGCCGGGTATCCGCAGCATGTTCATGCCGCCCGTCCTGGCGAGGCCGACGGTGTGCTCGAGCTCGGCGTCCGACGCCTGGTACCCGACCGGGTCGACCGGGTACCAGCACGCCCCCCGGCAGAACACCGGGACACCGTTGACCGACAGCTGGAACCCCTCGTCGGACCGGTCGACCTCGATCGTCCTGAACCCGACCTCGCCCAGCTCGAGCACGACCCCCTCCACCTCCACGGCGACCGGGTAGAGCGGCTGGTCGCCGTGGGTGTGCGGCCACCAACGGTCCACGACGTCGAGGAGCAGCTCGCCCGACGCGACGATTCGGCCGTCCTCGCGCCTGACGTCGAGCGGTGCCCGACGGCCGTCGACCACGAGCTCGGCCGACCGCGGCCCCTCTTCCGACCGGACGCCCGCCCCCGCCAGCTCCACGACGACACGGACGGCGCCGGGCCCGGGGCCGGGGCCGTCAGTGTGCGAGGGACAGCTCGCCAGCACCTGGCTGGCCACCACCTCGACCGCTCCGGCGGGTCGCAGTGTGAGCGGCCGCCACGGCCCCACCGGGGCCGGCACCTCCGCCCACCCCGCCTGACGGCCGAGCAGGGTGGTCCTGAACCACCGCAGGTTCTGGCTCGAGAGTCCGGTGTACTTCCAGCGCGGGCGTGGTCGCCTCTGCTGGAGGACAGGGGTGAGCGCGGCAAACCGGAGCCACAGCTCGTTGTGCCCGCCGACCGCCGCGACCGACACCCGGTGGGTGGCGAACATCGACTCGGACCGGAGGAGGTGCTCGCCGTTCAGCCAGACGTCGGCCAGGGTGGCGAGGCCACCGGAGCCCAGCACCCATCCGTCCGGAGCCGGGGCCACCGGACCGTCGAACCGGCAGCGGAACCACCAGTCCCGGCCGTCGAGGTCGTCGAGGGTGGGCTCGGGCAGCCCGCCGTCGCGCAGTGCCGAGGCGACGGTGCCCGGCACCGTGGCCGCCGTCCATCCGAGGTCGACCCCGGCCAGGTCGTCGGGCCCGGCCCGCTCGCCCGGCGGTGTGGCGGCGCACTCCCAGGCCGCCCCGGCCAGGAGGTCGCCGGGCGGCGTCGGTCCGGCGTCGTCACCCGCCATACCGGGCCCCCAGCACGCCCATGGCGTCGTCCCAGTTGGCGGCCATGTCGCCGAGGACGCCGTCGATGTCGACGGTGCGGCCGCGTGCGACCCGGGCCATGGCGAACTGGAGGCGCTTGGCTCCCTCGGACACCTCGCGCAGGGCGGTGGCGGCCGAGCCGGTGCCCGGCCCGTCGTGCTCGTTCAACCAGTCGACGAAGGAGGCGGCGAGCTCGGTGCTGGCACCGCACTGGCGGGACAGGCCGAACGAGTAGAGGTGGAACACCTCGAGGTCCTGGGTGGCGAGCCAGGGCAGGTCCTCCCGGAGGCGACCGGCCATCCGGCGCACCGGGTTGTCGGACGGGCGTCGGGCAAGGTGGTCCCGGGTCAGTGCCAGCACCCGGTCGACCAGGTCGGGGTCGTCGCGCCGGACACGGTCGAGTCGGATCCGCTCCATGTAGGGCGGCAGGGCCGCCGGGTCCTCGTGGGTGCCCAGACGGAAGAGCCCGTCGAAGTCGTCACCCTCGAGCTCGTAGTAGCCGGCGTTGTGGAAGTAGCCCAGTGCCCGTGCGTCCCGGTCGAGCCGGCTGGGGACGATGGTGGTCTTGACGTGGTGCGTCCCGTACGAGACCCCTGCGGTGTCCGGCAGGAACAGTGCGTCACCCTCGACGGTGCACAGCCGACCCATGGCCAGCTGTTCCTCGACGTGGTCGACGACGGGCCGCCAGACGTTCATCTCGGCGACGTCGATGCCGTAGAGGGACCACAGGTCCTCGGGCGGGAACTTGAAGAACGTCCACTGGTCACCCTCGAAGTCACAGCTCAGCGTGAAGGCCGAGGCGGCCACCGGATCGAGGTCCAGGGCGTTGAGCACCTCGATCCAGACGTCGACGTAGCAGTTGGTCTCGGTCCAGCTGCGCTCGGAGGCGTGCAGCAGGTGCGGGACGAAGGTCTCCGCCCGCAGCGACAGCGGCGCGACGGTCACCGCCGGACCCCGTGCCCGCGCCGCCCCGCCCCGCCCATGACCGTCGGTCCTAGGGCCACAGCACGGCCCGCACGTCGGCGGGCCAGCCCTCCGGGTCGGTGCCGTGGTGGTCGAGCAGAGCGAGGGTGATCCGGTCGACGCCGAAGCCGAAGCAGGCGGTGTGCGCCATCGCCCCGTCCGCCGTGTCGATGCCGAACGGCCGCGAGAAGTGGTCGAGGTGGCAGTTCGACGACGAGATGGCGGTCGGCCGCCCCTCGGCGAACACCGGCGCCACGATCTCGTACTTCAGCTCCTCGGAGCGCTGGTTGGCCGCCAGCATCCGGCCGGGCCGGCCGAAGAACGGGTCGTTGGCCACGACCGACTCGACGGTCAGGCCGAGGCCGCCGAGGACCTCGAGGCCGCGCTCGATCCAGCGGTCGCGGTGGGCCCGGGCCCCTTCGGGCGTACCGAGGTAGACGTAGTCGTGCTGGCGGAACGCCTGCATCCGGAAGGGGTCGGTGCTCGGCTCGTGCCGGAAGCAGTAGCCGTAGACCTCCACGACCCGGCCGCCCTCGGGCAGCGTGCCCGACTGCGTCGGGTACAGCGGGTGGCACACCGCCGGGCAGAGCACCATGTCGGTCGACTCGAGCAGCGGAGCGCGGTCCTCGCCCGTCTCGGCGGCGTGCACGAGCTCGGCGTGGCGCCGCTCGTCGCCCCGGAACGTGTGGATCGAGCCCATCTGGTCGGGAAACGACTCGAGGTAGCCGTTCTTGACGAAGTTCGACCACGGCATCACCGGTGGGAACCGCACGCTCAGGGCGTCCTGGTCGGCGCCCACCCGCAGCACCAGCCGGTCGATGGCGTCGGCCACCGACTCGTAGGTGGACGATCGTCCGTAGACGCCGTCGACGTCGGTGGCCAGCAGCACGCCGTCGTCGAGCAGTGCCGCACGGAAGTCCGCCCACGGCTCGGTGGTGGCGGTCGTGGCATCGAGTACCTCGGCCATGGTGCTCACTCCCCCCGCAGGACGAGCAGCATCTGGGCGTTGTTGGCCATGATGCGGTCGTTGTTGACCATGAGGGAGGCGCCCATGGCGTCGCGCAGGTGGCGGCCCAGGCTGAACGGTGTGTCGAGCCGGTAGGACGCCAGACCGCAGATGAGCATGCACTCGCGGACGATGTCGACGACCAGCGTCGAGGAGGAGACCTTCAGGGCGTTCATCCCCACGCCGAAGCCGATGGACGACAGCCGGTCGGCGTCGGTGCCGGCCGCCGCGAAGCGGGCCAGCGACGACTGCACCATGTCGACGAACTGTTGATGGACCACGGTCACCTCGGCGAGCCGCAAGGCTGCGGGCGGCGTGGTGCCGGGCTTGCGCCGTGCCTCGCGCTGGACGAACCGTCGGGCGAGGTCCACGGCGTCCGAGGCGATCCCCAGCCACACCGAGGACCACATCAGGTGGGCCATCGGGAGCATGGTGTGCGTCGAGATGTCGGCGTAGGACTCGGGGAACACCTCGTCGGCGTCGCCGGTGGCCCGCAGGACGAAGCCCGTGCTGCACGTGCCGCGGAACCCCAGGGCGTTCCACTCCCCCACCTGCTCCAGCTCGAGACCGGGCGGGCGGCACAGGACGATGACCTGATCGCTCTCGGGGCTGTCGGCCGTGCGTCGGGCGGTGACCAGTACGGCGTCGGAGTCGTCGGCGTACGAGATCACGGGTGCCTGCTTCTCCAGCCGGAAGTGGCCGTCGGTCACCTCGAGGGCGCAGACGCTGGACCGCACATCGCCGCCGGTACCGACCTCGGTGGTGGCCGAGGCCAGGAGGTACTGGTGCCCGGCGAGCTCCTGGAGGTAGTTCTGCAGTGCCTCGCTGCGGCCGTGGCGGACGAGACAGGCCACCTGGATGTGGTGCATGGCCACGACCATTGCGCTCGAGGCGCACCGGCGGCCGAGGGACACCAGGCCCTGCGACACCTCTTCGAGCGAGGCACCGCCCCCGCCGAATTCGACCGGCACCAGTGCCGCCAGCAGACCCTCGGCCTTCAGCGCCTCGATGGTCTCGGTCGGGAAGCGCGCCCTGTCGTCGACATCGGCGGCGGCCGGACCGGCCACCTCGTCGGCGATGGCGGTCATGCGGGCGGCCACGTCGCCGGCCCGTGTCATCGGTGCCACGTTGCTCGTGTGCATCGCTCCGTCAACCTCCCGTCAGTTCGAGCACGCCTGACCGGATGGCCGCGATCGACACGAAGGTGGACTTCTTCAACATCTTCTCGGAGAACTCGAAGTCGAAGGCGTCCTCGAGCGCGAGCATCACGTTGACGCTCGCGTGCGACGTCATGCCCGCCCCGAACAGGTCGGTGTCGTCGCTCAGCGAGTCCACCGGCACCGCCAGGCGACCGTGATCCGCCAGCACCTGGCGGATCGTCTCGTCTACCGTCATCAAACTCCCCGTTCTCTCTGTAGGCACCGGCCGACCACGACGGCCCCTGCGACCGTCGACTCGTGCGACAGACTGACCACGAGCTCGCCGATACCCGCTTCGGCGGCCAGCTCCGCGGCCTGACCGGACAGGCGGATCTCGCACCATCCTCCTGTCATCCGGTGTATTTCGATACTACGCCAGTCAGGTTGCAGTTCGACAGGTCGAAGTACCTTGACCACGGCTTCTTTGGCCGCGAAGCGCGCCGCCAGTGACTCGACGGCATACGCGCCACGACCGCGTGCCGGGCCCTCCGCAGTACGGCACGTCTCGATCTCGTGCGGCGTGAACAGCCGGGTCACGTAGCGGTCGCCGAAGTGGTCGACGGACGCCGCGACCTCCTCGACGGACACGAGGTCCATCCCGACCCGCAGCGACTCGGTCGGTGCGCTCACGACGCCACCCGCTCGCCGGCAGCCGTCACGCTGCGGTACACGGACCGGTACGACTCGGCGATGACCGGCCAGGCGAACTCCGCCACCCGGGACCGTCCGGCCGCGGCCACGGACCGGCGGAAGGCGGCGTCGGACAGCAGCCGGCCGAGTGCGGTCGACATCGCGACCGTGTCGAACGGGTCGACCAGCAGTCCGTCCTCGCCGTCCCGGACGAACTCCGGCGGCCCGCCGTGGTCGGTGGCCAGCACGGCGGTGCCGGCACGCCAGCCTTCGAGGACGACGATCCCGAACGGCTCGAGCCGGCTCGGCATGACGAACACGGCGGCGCCCGCCATGGCGGCGGCCACCTGTTCGCGCGACAGCCGGCCGACGAAGTGGACGTGGTCGCCGATGCCCGACTCCTCGGCCTGGGCCTCCAGCCGTTCGAGGGCGTTGCCCGTGCCGCCGATCACCAGGTCGGCGGTGCGGACCCCGGGGTCCATGGCCGCGTAGCCGGCCAGCAGGAGGTCGAATCCCTTCTTGGCGACGACCCGGCCGAGCGCCAGCACGTAGGGCACGGCGCCGAGCGGGGCCGGCAGGTCGACGGTCGTGGGATCGGCGCCGGCCGCTGCGTCGTCGTCGGCCGGGGCGACCCCGTTGAAGATCACCCGGCCGCCGCATGCCGGCAGCCCGAACCGGGAAACTGCGTCGTCCAGGGTGAACTGCGAGCAGGCCGTGACCGCGGCGGCCGTGCGGAGCCCGGCCCGCAGAGCGGACCGCAGGACCTGTGAGGTCTCGAAGATGTCGGCGTCGTCCATCAGGGTCTCCCCCTGGAGCGTCACGACGAGGGGGACGCGGCAGAGCCGGGCGAGTGCGGTGGCATAGGCGCCGTTCGGCCCGAAGCACTGGACGTGCAGGACATCGGGTCGGAAGATGGACACCGCACGACGGAGCGACCGCATCGTGCGCCAGCCCGTCGTCGTGGCGTGGGAGACGGCCGACAGACTGGTGGCCGGCAGCGGCATGGGGAACCTGCGGACCACGAGGCCGTCCCGCACCTCGACGGTCTCGGCGGCGCGGTCGTCGGGCAGCCCGGTCCACACCTCGACCTCGTCGCCGGCAGCGACGAGGGCGAGGGCGAGGTGCCGGGTCAGCTCCTCCACGCCACCCACCGACGGGGGGTAGGCGCTCGGCAGCAGGGCGATACGCGTCACGACGTCACCTCCGGCCGAGGTCGGCGGGCGCACGACGCGCCCGGGGCGCGCCGTCGTCCGGCGTCGTCGGGCATCGGGTGCCGGCCGGGCAGGGCGGAAGGGGTCAAGGGTCTGATCCTACGAAAGACTCGGGTCGAGCCAGGGTTCGAGGGCGGCGAGGGTGGCACCCGACGGCGGAGGGGCGAGCGTGCTCCAGTCGCCCACGCCGGGGGACCAGTAGTCGGAGAAGGCGGCGGCGTACCAGCCGGACAGGTAGCCCTGCTCGGCGCAGTCGCACTCGGGGGCCCAGCTGGGCGGGTCGATCCCGAGGATGGCCGACACCTGGGCGTGACCGCCCGCGGGCTCGACGTAGGCGGCGTCGACCTCGTGGCCGATCTCGAAGGCGGTGATCCCGGCCAGCTGCTGGATCGTCTCACCGGGGTACACGTAGAGGGTCGAGACCCCGCCCTTCTGGCCCCATGTGAAGTCGGTGTTGCCGTAGAAGCCCGGCGACGGGGCGTCGGAAATGGGGAAGAAGCGGATCGAGTAACCGGGAATCTGCTGCCACGGGTAGCGGACCAGGGTCAGTGCGGCGGCACCCATGCCCTCCGGCGTGGTCGGCGGCACGGTCGTCGGCGGCACGGTCGTCGGCGGCACGGTCGAGGGCACGGTGGTCGGGGGGACAGTTGTCTGGGAGACGGTGGCCGGCGTCGCAGTGGCGACGGTGGCGGCAGGAACGGCGGCGGCACTGCGCACGGTCGGCGTCGCGGCAGCGGCCACACCCGTCAGGCCGCCGAGCGTGTCCGACGGCAGTGCCAGGGTCACGTCGGCGCCGTGCGAAGTGAGCCGCGACTGGGACTGGGACGACACCAGCAGGACGGCACCGATGACCACCGCCACCACGGCCACCACCACCAGGACGTCGAGTCGGAGGAGCCTCCGCCACGGATCGAAGAAGACCCGGGACAGGGCTGCCCGCAGGCCGGGCCGGCGACGGTCGATCCCGACGTAGGACTCGGACAGGACCAGCCGCGGGTCGTCGAGGTCGGCCAGCGCGTCGAGCTCGGCCGGAGGGGCGACGGGCAGGTCGGCGGTCGGCGATACCAGTTGCCCGGCGGCCTGCATCGTCCCGACCCGGTCCTGCAGCTCGCGCCAGGCCTCGAACGGATCGACGGGCGCGACCGCGATGTCGGCGCCTCCAGTGGTCCGCTTGTCAGTCGTGCCTGAAGCCATACCTGGAGATCGGCAGGTCTGGGCGGCAACTGAAGTTGTCGGGACGGTCGCGTCCCGTCGCCGCACAACGGTGGACACGGTGGCTCCCGCTCAGGAGCCGGCGGGAGCGCCGCTGGTGCCCCCGCCCGTGGTGCCCGTCGTACTGCTGCCCCCGGTGCCCGACGAACCACCCGACGGGCGGCTCGGCTGGGTGCCGCCGTGGCGTGCCGCCCGGGCCGCAGCGCGTGCTGCCGCCTGTGCGGCCCGGCGTTGGGCAGCTGCCGCCTGCGCGGCGGCACGTGCCTGTGCAGCCTGGGACTTCGCCTGTGCGCGGGCCTCGGCTGCCGCTGCGGCGACGGACGCCTGCCGGGCGGCCTGGGTGACGTGGGTGGCCGCTGCTGCTGCTGCCCGGCCCGATACTGCCGCCGGGGAAGGTGCGGCCTGCACGCGGGCCAGGGTCCGCTCGTACGCGGCGTCGGCCCGGGCGATCTGCCGGGGCGTGGCGCCGAAGGTGTGCTGCGTGCGTTGCCCGCGGTCGGTCGTGGCCGGTGCGGCCTTGGTGACTGCCGGCGGCGTGCCCGTCGCGGCCGGAGGGACCGACCGGGAGGCGATGACCGTGAGCGACGCCACGAAGACCACCGTCATGACTGCGATCTGGACGACCCGGCGGAGGAACCGGCCCCGGCGACCGCCGGGCGGTGCCAGCTCGTCCCACGTGCGGTCGACGCGGCGGCGGTCGGGTCCGACGTAGCCGTGGGAGATGACGAGCGTCGGGTCGTGGAGGTCGACCAGCCAACCCGGGTCGAGGACCACCTCGACGTGGCCGGGGGGCACGACCACCGGGAGCCGGTCGGGCTCCCCGTCGGGGAGGGCGAGGGTGTCGTCCCGTCCTGCGAGGAGTTCGACCGCGGTCAGGACGGTGCCCGCGGACACCGTCCTGCGGTGTCCCTCCTGTCCACGGGTGAGGAGCCCCTGCACCCCGGACGACCGATCGAATCCCTGCCCAGTCATCACCTGCAGCATCGGCACGATCGAGAGTCAGCTGTAGCCAGCGTCGACCGCTGCGCGGCCGCTCGGCCGGGCGACCGCCGCCACCCGACGGCGCCGGCTACGTCAGACGGGCAGTCCCAGTGTGCGGTAGACCTCGGCCGTCCCGCGGGCGGTGCGCTCCCACGTCAGGGCGCGGACAGCCACCGCACCGCGTGCGGCCAACTCGGCGCGCCCGGCGTCGTCGGCCAGCAGGTCCCCGAGGGTGGCGGCCAGTCCCTGCACGTCGCCCGGTGTGAAGGTCGCAGCCCCCTCCCCCACCACCTCGGCGACGACCGGCACCGGGGTCGACACCACCGGCGCCCCGCACGCCATAGCCTCGACCGGCGGCAGTCCGAACCCCTCGTAGGTCGACGCGTAGCCGACCAGGGTCGCCGCGCCGTAGAGCGCGGGCAGGTCGCCGCCCGGCACGTGGCCGATCTCGACCACGGAGTCGGGAGCCGACGCGCCCCACAGCCCGTGGCCTGTCAGGACCAGCGGCACACCGACGATCCGGCACGCCTCGGCCAGGGTGCCGAGGTCTTTGCGCGGCTCGATGTTGCCCACGTGGAGGACGAAGCGGTCCGGCAGTCGGTAGTGGGCCCGGACCCGGTCGATCTCGGCGGACGACGCCGGCACGAGGGAGGGCCCGGGTGCCTCGTGGACCACCACGGCGTCCCTGCCGCACAGCTCCCGCACCCGGCCGGCCGTGAAGGCCGACACGGCGATGACGGCATCGGCCCGACGCAGGGCGGTCCGCATCAGCAGGCGCTCACCCGCCACCCGGTGACGTGGGAACGCCCACGGGACGTCGAAGATGGCGAGGTCGTGGACCGTGGTGACCTGCAGCCCGGTCCGCCGCAGCGGAAGGTCCACGTCGAGGCCGTGGACCAGGTCGCAGGGGCCGAACCCCCGTGCTCCGGCCAGGGCGCGGCGCACGCCGTGGGACTCCGCCAGAACGAGTGGCGTCACCCCGTCGGGCAGCTCGCCACGGCCGGTGGGCCGCACGGCTGCCACCAGATCGGCGTCCACCGCCGGCACGAGGGCCGCCAGCAGCTCGCGGATGTACGTGCTGACGCCCCCGCCACGGAGGTCGAGGGGGAGGGCGTTGAAGGTGATCCTCGGGCGGGTGCTCACCCGGGGGCCACGGGGGGCCGCGTGACGCCGACCGCCGGTCGGGCGGACGGTCGCACGTCACGCCCGGTGGACGGTCGGACGGGCGGCCGGGGTGACGGTCTGCGGGTGGACCGATGGGCCGTCCGGTGGCGCCTGGCCGCCGCCTCGGCCAGCAGGTCGGGCACACGTTCCGAGTCGGGGTCGGCGTCGGCCACGCCGAGGGAGATCCCGGCGATGACGAACGGTGGGATCGACAGGCCGCCGATCCAGAAGGTGTCGAAGAGGCCGTCCACGTAGTGGCCGAGCAGGATCACCAGTCCGAGCGTGCCGTAGACGCGGGGCAACCCGTTCATGGACCGCATGGTCACGAACACGAGGAACAGGAACGCCAACGACCCGACTATGCCGGTCGAGGCGAGGTTGTCGACCAGCGAGTTGGGTGGCGGGGTGACGAAGACGTACTGGGGGAGGTTGTAGAAGCGCATCCCGAGCCCGAGCACCGGACTGGTGTGCCAGACGTGGATCGCCGCGCCGATCTGGCCGAACCGGATGGCCACCGAGTTGAACTGGGGGTTGTTCTGGATCATGACACTGAGGCTGTAGTAGACGAGCGCCAGCGCCGGGACCCCGATGAAGATCAGCGTCTTGAAGCGACTCTTGATGTCGGAATTGATCAGCACCGCGGCCACCAGTGCCACCACGAGCAGGATGCCGGCCTGGCGCGACTGCGAGGCCAGGAGGCCCAGCAGGCACAGGACCTCGATGATCCGCGCCTCCACCTTGGCGATCCCGACCCAGGGCGGGTTCAGCTGGGCCACGACGGCGGCGACCCACATGACCGAGCCGATGGCGTTCTTCTGGTACGGACCCCACTGGGCCGGATGGAACCCGCTGGCCGCCGAGTGCTCGATGGCCAGCAGGGCGAGGGCCGCCGCGCCCCACAGGTAGATTCGGTAGGACTGGCGGGCCCGGCCCCGGTAGCCCACGACCCATCCGACCAGGGCGCTGCCGGCCAGGTAGGAGAAGCGGTGGAACCACTCGATGATGTCGCCCTTGAACGGGTGGGCCACGACCACGAGCAGCAGCACGGCCTGGTACCAGACGATGCCACGCAGGAACCGCTTCAGGTGGGTTGCCCGGGACCACTCCACGTGGAAGAGGCAGACGAACGCGGCCACGAAGACCAGGAGATCGGCCACACTGAGGTTGGTGCTGGCGCCGCCCACGCGCTGGATGAGGATGGAGCCTGGCAGGACGATGACGGCCACGAGGATCGGATCGACCACGAAGAGGCCGAAGGCGAGGACCAGACCGGCGACGACGATGCCGGCCAGGGGGTTCGCCGCGGTCGCCACCCCGGCCACCGCGGCAAGAGCGAGCATGGTCAGCCACGCCGCGGCCGGTCCGGCCAGTCGCTCCCACGCCCGCGCCAGCTTCCGGGCACGCGTGCCCTCCACAGCGGTGCGGGGGCTCATCGGGACGTCGGGGGAACGGTCATGGGCCTCGGGGCGTGTCGGTCGGGACTCCGTGGACGCCCGATGAATGGTAGCGGTCGCACCACGGCGGTCCGTGGCTCGGCATCGGGTGGCACCTACCCCCATCGGCACCGAACGGCGGCATCTCAAGGTCTCTCGTGTTTCTGACGACGCTACGTGTGACCCGGCATGCAGCCCGGGACGGCAGGCCTGCCCCGATCGGGGCACGGCCGAGGACGAGGACGACCACGGGTGCCAAGCGCAGTCGACACAGCGAGGGTGAGGACGACGGTGGATGAGGAGACCCCGCGTGCGTCGTCACTGGTCGTCTGCTCGCTCGAGCAGTGGGGAGCCGTCCGCCGCCGGATCCGCATCCTCGTCGACGAGCTCGTCGAGCACGACCTCGGACTACACGTCCTGTACGTCGACCCCGCCGTCGACATCCCCTTCGAGCTCCGCCACGGGCGGCGTGCCGCCCTTTCCGGTCCGTCCCTCGAACAGGTCCATCCACGCATCCACGTCCTGCGGCCCCGCAAGTGGCTGCCGCGGGCCCTCGGGCCCTCGGCCGACCGGTCACTCGGTCGCCAGGTCGACCGGGCCGTCGCCCGACTCGGGCTGGTGGACCCGCTGGTCTGGGTGAACGACGCCCTCTACGCCGACTGGGCCCTCGGGACGGGGTGGCCCACCGTCTACGACATCACCGACGACTGGCTGCTGGCCCCGCTCCCCCCTCGCCAGGAGGCGCGCCTCCGGGCCGACGACGAGCTGCTCCTCGAGCGCAGCGGCGCGGTCGTGGTGTGCTCGCCGGACCTGGCCCGCACCCGTGGTGCCCGACGGTCGGTCGACCTCATCCCGAACGGCGTCGACGTCGACCTGTTCCGGACCCCGCAGGCCCGCCCGTCCGAGCTGCCCCCGTCGCCCGTGGCCGTCTACGTGGGCACCCTGCACGAGGAGCGGGTGGACGTCGCCCTACTCATCGACGTCGCCCGGTCCCGTCCCGATCTCCAGGTGGCCGTGGTCGGACCCGACAGCCTCGGCCAGGCGTCCCACGACGCCCTGGCCGCCGAGCCGTCCGTCCACCTCCTCGGCCCGGTCCCCTACGACCGGGTGCCCGCCTTCCTCCAGTACGCCGACGTCGTCATCGTCCCCCACCAGGTGAACCCCTTCACCGAGAGCCTCGACCCGATCAAGGCGTACGAGTGCCTGGCCGCCGGCCGGCCCACCGTGTCCACGCCCGTCGCCGGCTTCCGCGACCTCGGCGGTCCGGTGGTCGTCGTCGACCGCGACGGCTTTGCCGCAGCGGTGGGCGCGGTGCTCGATGCCGGCCCGGACCCCGCTGCAGCCACCGGTGTCGACGTGCCCACCTGGCACCAGCGGGCCGGCGCCATGTCCGACGTCATGCAGCGGGTGCGCAGCACCCAGGTGGCGCCATGACCCCGTTCCGGGCCGTCCGACCGGCCCTCGCACTTCCAGGACGCGTGCCCTCGTATCCTGGTTCCTGCCCTAGCCCGCCGAAAGTGAGTGTGCGGTGACATTCCAGCAGATGCTCAAGACGTTGTGGCACAGGAAGCTGACGATCATCGTCAGCGTCGTGGTCTGCGTCGCAGTGGCGCTCGGCTACGCCAAACTGTCCACGCCCACCTACCAGTCGAGCGCGTTGGTGCAGATCAACGCGCCAAGCCAGAGCACCACGTCCGGGTCGGGGTCGGGCTTCACGGTGTCCGACCCGGTCCAGGAGCTGTCGAGCTCGGCGGTGCAGACCGCCGCGGCAAAGGCGCTGAAGGACCCGGACCCCTCCGGGCTCGCCGGCCAAGTGAGCGGCACCGTCGACCCGACCTCCGGTGCCCTGACCGTGACCGGCACGGGGTCGTCCCCGGCCGCGGCAGAGGCCGTCGCCACTGCCTTCGCCCAGGCCTTCGTCGGCGACGTGCAGAACAACGCCAACGCACAGATCGACAAGTACACGGTGATCCTCCAGGCGACGAGCAACAAGATCGCCACGCTCCAGAGCCAGCTGGAGTCGTCCAGCAACCCCAACGCCACCTCGGCCAATGCGCTGCTCACCGCCCAGATCAACGCGCTGACACAGACCTACGGCACGCTGCAGACGGCGCAGTCGACCCTCCAGGCCGGCGGACCGTACGCGCAGATCCAGGTGGCGGCCCAGCCGGGTGGCCCGACGGGGCTGTCGAAGCCCAAGCTGGGCGCCATCGGCCTGCTGACCGGGCTCCTGGTCGGCTGCGGCATCGCCTTCGTCCGCGAGCAGTTCGACGACAGCCTCCGGCTCGACCCCGACATCGAGTCGGTGATCGACGGTCCCCTGCTCGGCGAACTGCCCCAGGACCCGGAGGTCAAGAAGGGTGAGGTCTCGATCGCACTCGTGCAGACACCCCAGTCGTCGCTGTCCGAGGCCGTGCGCGACCTGCGGACCAGCCTGCGGGTCCTGCTGGTGGAGCAGCAGAGTCCCATCATCGTGGTGACCAGCCCCGAGCCGGGTGACGGCAAGACGTTCGTGACCGCCAACCTGGCCGCCTCCTGGGCCCTGACCGGCGCCCGGGTGATCGTGGTGTCGGCCGACTTCCGGCGCCCGAGGCTGGAGGAGGCCTTCGGGCTCGAGGTCGCCGACCGCCCCGGGCTGTCCGACCTGATCAAGGCCAACTGGAAGCAGGCCGAGCCCAGCGACGGTCAGACCGACGGCCCGGTGGAGCCGATCGAGGGCGCACGGCCCGGCGGCACCGCACCGCGCCGGTCGCGCCGTCGGGGTGGCCGCTCGGACTTCGAGGAGACCGCCGTCAGCGCACAGCTCGTCGAGACGGGCATCGACGGCCTGCAGCTCCTGCCGGTGGGCGTGCACCGGGACAACCCGAGCGAGCTGTTCGACAGCCCCGGCATGCAGCCGGTCCTCGACCAGCTCCACCTGCTGGCCGACATCATCCTCCTGGACACCCCGCCGGTGCTGTCCACCCCGGACACCGCCATCCTCGGCAGCCTCACCCACGGTGCGATCATCGTGGCCACCGAGGGCAAGACCGACCGGTCCGACCTCGAGCGGACGGCCCATCGGCTCGAGTCAACCGGGTGCCGTGTCGTCGGCCTGGTCATGAACCACGTGCGGCGCAGCGCGTCCGACGGTTACCAGGCCTACAGCTACACCAAGTGATGGACCCGTCGGCGGCCCCCCTGGTGGTCGTCGTGGCCTTCCACGCGCCCGACCTCCTGGAGCGGTGCCTGTCCGCCCTCGGCGACACGCTGGACGTGGTGGTGGTCGACAATTCCTCCGACCCCGCCGTCGCCGCCGTCGCCGGCGACCACGGCTGCACCTACGTCGACCTCGGGCGCAACCTCGGGTTTGCCGGCGGGGTCAACATCGGCTGCGCCCGCAGGAACGGCCGCGACGTCCTGCTACTCAACCCCGACGCCACGATCACCCCGGCCGCCGTCCGGGGCCTGCAGGCGGCCCTCGCCGCCGACTCCCGGCTCGCCGCCGTCGCCCCGGCCCAGGCCGGCCCAGGGGGCGGCACGCCCGACCGCGTCGCCTGGCCCTTCCCCACGCCCGCCGGCGCCTGGTTGGTGGCCGTCGGCCTCGGGCGGCTGCGGCGCGGGCACGACTTCCTGATCGGCTCGGTCCTGCTCCTCCGGTCCACCGCCCTCGACGACGTCGGGCCGTTCGACGACCACTTCTTCCTCTACGCCGAGGAGTCCGACTGGCAGCGGCGGGCCGGCGACGAGGGCTGGCGCGTCGCACTGTGCCCCTCGGTCACCGCCACCCATGTGGGCGCCGGCACCGGCGGGGACCCCGTCGTCCGCGAGACGCACTTCCAGGCCTCCCACGAGCGCTACGTGCGCAAGCACCACGGGACGGCGGGCTGGTGGTCCTACCGGACGGCCGCAGTGCTCGGCGCCGCGGCCCGGGCCGTCGTCCTGCCCGGCGACCGGGGCCGGCTGGCGGCCGCACGCATGTGGCTGTTCCTGACCGGGCCACTGCGGGCCGAGGCGGCGCTGGACCATGGCGGCCTGCGCATCGTGCACGTGGTGGTGACGGACGCCTTCGCCGGGGTCGAGCGCTACGTCTGCCAGGTGGCCAACGGGTTGACTGCACGGGGCCACCGGGTCGAGGTGGTGGGCGGCGCTCCGGCCCGCATGACCGCCGAGCTCGACCGGTCGGTCGTGCACCACCCCGCGTCCTCGCTGGTCGGGGGCGCCCTGGCGCTGGCGGGCAGCCGGGGGGCGGACATCGTCCACGCCCACATGACTGCCGCCGAGGGCGCCGCCTACCTCGCCCACCCCGTCGACCGGGCACCCGTGGTGGCGACCCGCCACTTCGCGGCCGAACGGGGCTCGTCGCCGCTCAACCGCACGCTCGCCCGCGTGGCGGTACGGCCCGTGGTGGCCGAGATCGCCATCAGCGAGTTCGTGGCCCGCAGTGTGGCGGCACCGACGACCCTCATCCCGAACGCCGTGGCCGACCGGCCCCAGGCCGCGCTCGAGGCGCCCCAGGTGGTCATGCTCCAGCGCCTCGACGACGAGAAGGCTCCCGACGTCGGGCTCCGGGCCTGGGCCCGCAGCGGACTGGCCGAACGGGGCTGGCACCTGGTCGTGGCCGGGACCGGCATCCTCCGGCCCGAGCTCGAGCGCCTGGCCGGCGAGCTCGGCTGCAGCGGCTCGGTCACCTTCGCCGGCCTGGTGGCCGACACCGACGGGCTGCTGGCCGCGTCGTCGATACTCCTCGCCCCGGCACCGCGCGAGCCCTTCGGGCTGTCGGTGGCCGAGGCCATGTCGCACGGCCTGGCCGTCGTGGCCGCCGGCGGCGGTGCCCACACCGAGACGGTGGGCGACGCCGGCCTCCTCTTCCCACCGGGGGACACCACAGTTGCGGCACGGGCGCTGGAGCGACTGGCCGACGACCCCGAGCGTCGCCACTCGGTCGGACGGGCGCTGCGGTCCCGCCAGCAGGAGCGCTACTCCCTCGCCCTGCACCTGGACCGGCTCGAGGCGCTGTACGCCTCGGTGGCGGCCGACCACCCCGTCCGGCACGCCCGGGGTCAGACCCCGTCCACCACCCGCTCGTAGAGCGCCCGCTGCTGGTCGGCGACGCTGGCCCACGAGTAGCGGACCACGTTCGCCAGGCCCGCCTCCCGCAGCCGTGCCCACAGCCCGGGCTCGTCGAGGAAGCGCCCGAGCGCGGCGGACAGCGCGGCGGCGTCCCCCGGGGGCACGAGCAACCCCGACCCCCCCACCACGTCGGGCAGGGCGCCACAGTCGCTCGCCACCACCGGCACCCCGGAGGCCTGGCCCTCGACCACCACACGGCCGAACTGCTCGAGGACGTTCGGCACCAGCACCGAGGGCACGGCGAGCACGTCGAAGGTGGGGAACACCTCGACCAGGGCGGCCTCGTCGATGTGGCCGTGGAACGCCACCCGGGACGCCACGCCGAGCTCGGTGGCCAAGGACTGCAACGCCGTGTCGTCGGGCCCACCGCCGTAGACGTCGAGGTCGATCCGGTCGTCGTGGGCGACCGCCCGGAGCAGGACGTCGACGCCCTTGACCGGGAGCAGCCGGCCGACGAACCCGACCCGCAGTCGTGCCCCGGGAGGCGGCCGGTCGGCCGGACGGAACCGCTCGGTGTCGACCCCGAGCGGGAGCAGCTCCAGCTCCCCCGCCAGGCCCTTCCGGCGCAGGATCTGCCCGGCCTCGACGTTGCACGTGTAGGCACCGGCCGCGGTCCGCAGCGACCAGCGCTCGAACCACCGGAAGGGTGGCGGGTAGCGCTTGTCCAGGTTCTGGGCCGAGGAGACGAGGAACGGCGTGCGCCGGGCCCGCAGCGCCCGCAGGACCAGGATCTCGGCCACCGCCAGGCCGAAGGGCTCCTCGTGCAGGTCGATGAGGTCCCACCGCCCGTCGCCGAGCAGGCGCCAGAGCGGCCGTGGGTCGAACAGGAAGAGGTTCGGGTGGTGCCCGAGCGTCCGGACGGGCACCGCGAACTCGTCGCCGTCCGGGGTGAACGCCACCAGGGCACCCCCTTCGTCCCACCGGGCGGCGGACACCAGTGTCAGGTCGACGCCCTCGGCCCGCAGGAGCCGCTCACGCTGGCGCCAGGCCGTGACGACGGCGCTGTGGGAGATGCGGAGGACCCGCAGACCGGCTCGGCCCGGAGCCGGTCCCGTGCCTGGTGTCGCCACGGCCCGGAGCGTACCAGGAGGGGCCCTCCGCAGGGCCCAACGTCCCTTTGCACCCCGTTTTCTCACGGAGCGTGATGATTCGGCCTCTTTGCGCTTAAGTTACCAATCGGTCCGCCGATCTGCTCCGTATGAACCGGGCAGGGGATTTCGAGAAGGGCAGTGCTGAAAGGCGGGGGAAGGCGATCGGGAGCATCGCCCTGGCGACCGCGGTGATCGCAGGAGCGACCGTGCTGGGCACGGCCCACGCCACCGCCTCCCCCCCGCAGATCGCCGGCAGCCCGGCCGCACCGACAGCCGCCGAGGTGAGCCCGATCTGCACCACCACCACCCCGGCCACGGTGCTCGGCCCGTCGACCACGACGCTGCCGACCCACCCGGTCTCCACCCTCGTCTCGCCGACCGGCGGCGTCGTCAACTTCTCGGCCACTTCGACCGACCTCTACGTCAACACCGGCACCCAGCTGGTCACGTACTCGCTGGCCGGTGCCAAGGTTGGCTCGTTCACCCTCCCGTCGGCCTTCAGCGCCGCCAACGAGGTGTCGCAGCCGGTGGTCGACCCCTCCGGCAACATCTACCTCTCCTCCTACTACGGCACGGTCGTCGACAAGTTCTCGTCGACCGGCACGCTGGAGTGGTCGGTCGACCCCAGCAACGGCAGCCCGACGGGTCTCTTCTCGGTCGGCACGGGCACCAGCTTCCAGCTGGTGGTCAGCCTCACCCAGAACTCGAGCGCCAGCCTGATCCTCAACACGTCGACCGGGGCCTCGACCGGGGCCTCGACCGGGGCCTCGACCGGCACCTTCCCGCTGATCGACCGGATCGGCGACTATGTCACCCAGGAGTCCGGCGGCAACCTGCTCTTCTCGGGCAACGGCTACGTCGAGACGGTCAGCCCGACCGGGCAGGCCCTGACCACCTTCGGGGCCCCCAACACCGAGGGGAACGGCGTGCGCACCGGCTCGGGCAGCCAGTTCTACTACCCGGCCCAGGCCGTCCAAGGCCCCGACGGGACCATCTACACCGCCGACCCGCTCCACACGATGGAGGCGACGTCACCGGCCGGCTACCTCCAGGGTTCGACCACCCTCAACAACGGCCTGAGCTTCGGCGGGTGGGGCTTCGCCATGGTGGGATCCACCTTCTACTTCCAGAGCGGCCTGCCCTTCAACAATTCGGCCGACGCCATCTCGTCCTTCTCGCTCGCCTCCGTGCAGGCCTACCTCGGCGCCGTCCAGGGCCCGTCCGACACCCTCGGGTGGGGCGCGGGCATCACCACGCCGGCCACCGGCAACTACTTCGCAGCGGGCATCACGCCCACCGTGGATGCCACCTTCGATCCATGGTGGACCGCCCAGGCGGGCCACCTCGAGCTC
>Ga0182014_10000839_pt1 | contig 41969 bp, 43 predicted proteins | sample 612S2DmetaG_FD_120489 | JGI IMG/M metagenome (GOLD analysis project Ga0182014, IMG submission 120489) | Permafrost microbial communities from Stordalen Mire, Sweden - 612S2D metaG | ecosystem: Environmental > Terrestrial > Soil > Wetlands > Permafrost | place: Sweden: Stordalen | collected... | reverse complement strand
TCGCGACGGCGGAATCCTGTACCGCGGGACTATTGGCGGCCAGGCTGACCGACCGGCCGGGCTCGTCCGATTACGTCATGGGCGGCGTGGTGAGCTACTCCAACGACGCGAAAGCCGACTTACTCGGTGTCGATCCAGCCTTGATCGAGAAACACGGCGCCGTATCTGAGCCGGTAGCGGAAGCCATGGCGGCCGGTGCACTAGAGCGCTTCGGCGCCGACACCGCGGTCGCGATCACCGGAATCGCCGGTCCGGGTGGGGGAACGGCGGAAAAGCCGGTCGGGACGGTCTGCTTCACCGTGAAGCTCGCCGACGGCTCCACGATCACTCGGACCATGCGGCTACCCGGGGACCGGTCCGACGTCCGCGAGCGCTCGACGACAGTAGCGATGCACCTGCTGCGACGCACGTTGAGCGATACCGAAGCCTAATCGGTCTTGAGTCTGCGCTTGTGGCGTCGAAACTGCGCCCAGGGTCAGCTTTTTCGCCGCGACGTCACTGCCACCGCAGTCTCGGCGTCTCAAATCGGTAGGTAGTTCACGCCTTCGCTCGGAGGAAAGAACTTTCGGCCGTGCCAAAGCGGATTCCAGTGGCATCCTTGCCGATCAGCGTCAGGATAGTGACGGCGAGCAATACCGGCACGATCGTGACGGCCAACGCGAACGGGTAACCGTGCGACTCGGCCAGGTGCTCCTGAATGGGCAGGTTGAACGCGGCAAGCAGATTACCCAGCTGATAAGTCACGCCGGGGTAGAGGCCACGGATGGCGTCCGGCGACATCTCGGTCAGATGCGCGGGGATCACGCCCCAGGCTCCCTGCACGAACAGCTGCATCAGGAACGCGCCGAGGCACAACATCGCGGCGGTGCGCGAATAGGTGAATATCGGCACGATCGGCAGGGCCAATACCGCACAGAAAACGACGGTGTAGCGGCGGCCGTACCGTTGCGAGAGCGTGCCGAAGAACAGCCCCCCGATGATGGCGCCGATGTTGTAGACCACCGCGATCCACTTGACGGTCACGCTGGACAGCCCGGCTCCGTGGTTGGCGGTCGCGCCGAGGAAAGTCGGGTAGACGTCCTGCGTACCGTGACTCATCCAGTTGAAGGCAGTCATCAGCGCCACCAGGTAGAAGAAGCGGCGGACGACGGCGCCGTTGCGCAGCACGTCGCGGATTCTGGTGTTGGTCAGCTTCATCCGGTCCTGGGCGGCTTCCCACACCTCGGATTCCTGCACCCGGTAACGGATGATCAGGCTGATCATGGCCGGGACGATGGACAGGGCGAACAGCCAGCGCCACGACAGTCCCAGCCCATTGATCACCACCAGTGACGCGATGCTCGCTAGCAGATAGCCGAGTGCGTAACCCTCCTGGAGCAGCCCGGAGAAAAAGCCGCGCCGCTCGGCGGGCACCTTCTCCATGGCGAGCGCGGCGCCCAGCCCCCATTCGCCGCCCATGCCGATGCCGTAGAGCAGCCGCAGAATCACCAGAACGGTGAAGTTGGGCGCGAACGCGCATAGGAAGCCGACGACGGAGTAAAACATCACGTCCACCATCAGGGGGAGCCGACGTCCGACCCGGTCGGCCCACAGCCCGAACAGCAAGGCACCCACGGGGCGCATGACCAGGGTGGCCGTCGTGACGAAGGCGACCTCGGCCTTGCTGATGTGGAAAGTCTTCGCGATATCGGCATACACGAACACGACGATGAAGTAATCGAAAGCGTCCATCGTCCAGCCCAACATCGCCGCAATGAACGAGTTCCGCTGATCACCGGTGATCTTGTTCTTGTCAGGCTTTTGTGTTGTCACGTTTGCATCGTGGCCCACCAAGGCCGCCGGCGCGAGCCCATTGTTGATGCGCTTCGCGCGGATAGGGGTGTCGACCGCAAGTTGCCGATACATCCGGTGGCAGAATCACCGGCATGGGCCCTTTTCTGCTGCGCGCCGCGTTGACCGGATTTGCCTTGTGGGTCGTCACCAAGTTCGTGCACGGGCTGACCTTCGTCGGCGGCCACACCCCGTTGCAGAAGCTCGGCATCATCTTCGTCGTCGCCGTGATCTTCGGCCTGGTCAACGCGTTCATCAGGCCAATCGTCCGGTTACTGTCTTTCCCGCTGTACATCCTGACGCTTGGGCTGTTTCATATCGTCGTCAACGCGATCATGTTGTGGATCACCGCCCGGATCACCGAACACACCACCGGATGGGGCCTACGAATCGACCACTTCTGGTGGACGGCTATCTGGGCCGCGATTTTGCTGTCGATTGTGGGCTGGGTGTTGTCGCTGGTGGTTCGGCGCGGCACTCACCGCTAATCAGCGCCCGCCAGCCGCACCACGTCGCGGGCGCAACCCCAGGACAAAGTCACGCCGTTGCCGCTGTGGCCGTAGTTGTGGATGCACCGCGCCCGCCCGAGCGGCTCAGCCGCCACGCGCACCGACGGGCGGTCGGGGCGCAGCCCGGTGATGGTCTCGATCACCTCGGACTCACGAAGCCGCGGCTCGATCCGGCGGCAGCGTCGCAGAATCCGGTCCGTGATATCGGGGTCGGCGGTGGTGTCCCACCGGCCGGGGATACTGATGCCGCCGCACACCACCCGTTGCGGATGCGGGAAGTAACAGGTCCATTCGGGGCCGTTGTTGATCTCCACAAACAGTTGCTCCAGACCGGGATTAGCGAGGATGACATGCTGGCCGAAAAGCGGCCGCATGGTGTCGTCGCCGGCCAGCGCTGCGGCGCCGAGGCCGGCGCAGTTGACGACTATCGGTGCGGCGTCGGCGGCCTCGGCCAGCGAGCGCACGCGATGTGTTTCGATTTCGCAGCCGGCCAGCGCCAGTCTCGTTGTCAGGTAGGCAAGGTATTGCGGCATATCGGTCATCGGCATCGTGGCGCGATACCCGGCTTTGAAACCGGCGGGAATGTCGCTCGGGTCAGCCGGCCGTAGGTCGGGGATCAGCGAGGCCGCGGACGCCATCGACTCGGCGGCGGTCAGCTTGCCGACGACCATCGCGGGCGCCATGCGCACTCCGGTGCTGGAATCATTGGCCAGCTCTCGAAACACCTGCAGGGAGCGTTTGGTCCAGGCCAGCGTTTCGGCGGCACGTTCCGCTGGGCGTGGAGGCGCCCAAACCGCGCCGGCCACCACCGATGTCGTCTGCTTCGGATGTGCGGCCGACCAAACCCGTACCGGCCACCCCGCCTCGGCCAGACACAGCGCCGAGGTCAAGCCACTGACACCGGCACCAACCACGAGCACCTGTTGCGATCGATGCGCCACGGCGGCCGAATGCGTCAGGACTGGGGAGCCTGCTGAGCGGGTGGAGGACCGGGTGGAGGACCCTGCTGACTCGTGGAAGGAGCCTGCTGACTGGGCTGAGGAGCTTGCTGAGCGCCACCAAGCAGGCTCCCGAGGATGCCCAGAGTGCCCTGCACCTGTCCTGTAGAGGCCTGACTTGGCAAAGTGGCATCCGGGGTCAACTGCCACGGCTGACAACCCGAAGTCTTGAATGCTTTATCGCCTGCGTCGATTTGGACGACCTGCGGCTTCTTGCTTATCGCGTTGTCGATCAGAGCGCCGTCGGGGTTGGCCATCCGCTTCCAGTAGCACGTACCGCTGCCGACCGGGCCCGCGGAACTGTAGATGCCCGGCACGACGTCGGTTCCCACAGTGAAGGTGCCATCGTGGTCCATGGTGGTCTTCGCTGGCTGTCCCGGGGGCGCGGGCGAGGGCGACGCCGCGGGTGCCGGCGATGCAGACGCTGCGGGCGACGGATCGGGCGTCGGATCGGCGGCGGCCACGCCCGCAAACGCGCCCAAGCCCGCCAGCATCAGTCCGGCAGCGACGAACCGAGCCGCAACGGGTGCTGCTTTTGAGCTCATAGTAAGACAGTCTACCGAACCATTCTTGCTCCGACTTTGACGTCGACGCGGGGCATTACTAGGGCAGCCGCCGCACTTTGCCGGCGTAGCCGAGCGCGTGCTCGTAGGTCTCAAGGTTGTCGCGAGAAATCCTGGCGTGCACCGGGCGCTCGAGGAAGAAGCGCAACACCGGGTTGTAGGCGTGATACGTCTCGTGGAAGGTCAACACGGTGGTGCCGTCAGGCTGTTCCTCGAGTTCGTGGTAGCCCTCGGCGCGTGACCACAGCGGTGCGCCGACCGCGATATAGCGGGACAGCTTGTTGATCTCCGCCTCGGTCACGGTCTCCCACGATCGCGCCCTGCCGCCGGACAGCAGGTACTTGGGCACTGGGTAGATACAGGTACGTACCAGACCCTCGCCGGCTTGGTCGCCTTCGTTGAGGATTTCCATGCTGCCGCTGGGCCATTTGAGAACCCGCGGCCGCGGAGCGTCCGGCGGCACCGGCGGGTGTAGCACCCGCCACACCTTCCTCGGTGGTGCGTCAACGTGAAATCGCGCGGTGTAGGACTGCATCAGTTCTGACCCCAACTGTCCCAGAAGGTGATGCTTTCCGCGGGTGGCCGCTTGGCCGGCCGGAAATCGGTGCCGATCGTGTAGGCCACGGGGAACAGCGCCGCCTGCGTGACGGTGGCCGGGATACCGAGCAACTCGGCCACCTCCTTCTCCTTGGCCAGGTGCATCGTCGTCCACACCGATCCCAATCCGCGGGACCGAAGGGCAAGCAGGAAGCTCCAGCCGGCCGGGATGATCGACGCCCAAGCCGATGCCGCGGTCAACATATTGGAGTTATCGATGCGGTTATCCAGGCACGGGATGACGTGCACGGGGACTTGCGCCAGCGTCTCAGTCAGGCTCACCGCGCCGGCGTATACGCGCTGGGTCTGCGGATCGGTCGCGGTCGCGGCGGCGTAGGCAAGGTACTCAGCCCCAATGCTCCGATAAATGTCGGCGATCGCGGCGCGTTTGTCAGCATCGGTGACCACCAGCCAGCGCCAGTCCTGCGCGTTGCTCGCCGTCGGCGCCTGCATGGCCAGCCGAATGCATTCGAGGATCACGTCGCGACCGACCGGCCGGGTCAGGTCGAGACGCCTGCGCACCGACCTCGTCGTAGTGAGTAATTCGTCGACCGATGCAATGTCCACCAGGCCGAGCAAACCAGACTCTCCTCCGCGTGTGTGCTTGGGGTGGGGCCCCGCGAATCGCATCATGGGTCCGAGACCGTCGACGATATCTTCGAGCATCATGCCCGACCTCGTTGTGCTCGGATGGACGACGCCCGAGCCGATCGCCGCGCTCTTGGTCGCTGCTGTTGCCGAGATTGCGTTGGTCGAACTCGATGCCGGGCACCGCGACGACGCGTTGCGCAATGGGTTGCTTCGCCTCGCCACCCGAACGCCGACTGCGACCTAGGCGAGCGGTGCCAGACCTGATCGAACCAGATCCACACTGGCGGCGACGATTTCACCGACGTCGCCCGCACAACCATTGCGGCCCCAATTCTCGACTGCCACGACAAGGGCCGCCGCGATTGCGGAGCCCGCAACCTCGGCCACAAGATCGACGTTCGCGACGTTGGGTTTGCGATTCCTGACGAACTCCGCCAGCACGGCGGCGAAAGAGGACTGCACCACCCGCAAATGACTGGCGATTCGATCCGCACTGATCAACTCCGCGCGGGCGGTGGCGGCCTGCCGCACCACTTCAAGGTCGTGCGGGAAGGCGGCGACGCTGGCCAGGACCGCATCGAAGAGCGACTCGGACGCCGGACGCTGCGCCAGGGCTTCGGCCAGCCATTCCAACTGGGTCTCGTAATCCTGGAAGAGCACAGCTTCCTTGGTTGGAAAATGCCGGAAGAAGGTGCGTTCGGTGACGCCGGCTTCCCGCGCCAGCTCTGTCACGGTCACATTCGCAAATCCTCTACCGGCAAAGCACTTTAACGCAGCCTGGCGAAGCGCCTCATGCGTCGAACGTCGGCGTAGCTCATGACGGTTGGTCGGCTTCCGGACTAGCACAGTCATCTCACACCGATCGTATCTGACTTCTTCCAATTATGTCAGTACTGACATATTCTTGAGCGCTGTGACTGACTATGACGCAATCGTGGTGGGTGCCGGCCATAACGGACTGACCGCCGCGGCGATTCTGCAACGCGCAGGCTTGCGCACGGTGTGCCTGGAAGCCAACACCTACGCGGGGGGCATGGCGGCAACCGTCGAGTTGATCGACGGCTTCCGGTACGAGATTGCGGGTTCGGTGCAGTTCCCGACGGCGAGTGAAATCACCAAGGAGCTGGGGCTGGACACGCTGCCCGCCGTGGAGCCCGACGTGATGTCGACGAACATCGGCGAATCCGGCGAAGAGGCGATGGTCTTCTACCGCGACCCGATCCAGCTGATGACTCACCTCGGCGAAAAGCACGGCTTCGAGGCCGTCACCGGCATGGCTGAACTGATCGGCTGGAGTATGGGACCCGCACGGGCACTCGGCCGCTTCGATGTCCGCAAGCCGCCCAAGACCCTCGACGAAATGTATGCCTGCGCAACCAACGACGCCGAACGGCGAGCGATCCACGAGATGCTCTTCGGATCGGCGATGGATGTGATCGACCGCTACCTGCCGGACAAGGAAAAGCACGCGGTCATGCGCGGAATGCTCGCATTCCTGGCCGTGAATTCCACCTACCGTGGGCCGTATACCCCGGGCAGCGCGACTTGTTTGGCGTTCGCATTGGCGGTTCCCGACAACAGCACTGCCATGATGACCAAACTCAAGGGCGGCATCGGCGCGCTCACCGAACACCTGCGCGAGCTTTTCGTCTCCCACGGCGGCGAGATCAGATTCCGGGCGAAGGTCGAGCAGATCCTCGTCGACCACGGGGCGGTCACCGGCGTGCGGCTACGCGACGGGTCGACGATCACGGCGCCGATCGTGGTCTCCAATCTGTCACCCGACACCACGCTCACCGAGTTCATCGCGCCTGAACACGTTCCGGCGGAGCTTGTCTCGCGGGTATCTGGTCGCGACCACCGCGCCTCTTTCGTGCAAATCCACTTCGCCCTCGACGGGCTGCCCGAATTCGCTCCGCCCTGCGAGTTGTTGAACGAGGCGGGCATGCAACAGTCGATCGGAATCTTCGGCTCGCCCGAAGAGCAACAACTGCAGTGGGAGACCTGCCGTCGGGGCATCGTGCCGGACAATCCATCGATGGGAATGCAGATCCCGTCGGTGCACGACCCCAGCATGGCGCCGCCCGGGAAGCACGCCGCCAGCGCGTACGCGTACGCGTTCCCGGTGGAAGCCAACCGCGACCAGCATGGGCACCTCAAAAATGAGATGGCACAACGTGTTATCGACAAGATCAGCAGGTTCGCCCCGAACTTCAAGGATATCGTCATACGTCACATCACGTTTGCGCCCCATCATATGAACACCATGTTCGGCGCGCCCGAAGGCGACTTCTGCCATGGGCTGCTACATCCCGATCTGATGGGGCCCAATCGGCCCGGACCCAGGGGCTTTCTCGACTTTCCCATTCCGATCGATGGCCTCTACCTGGGCGGCGCGGGATGTCATGGCGGCCCGGGCATTACCTTCATCCCCGGCTACAACGCCGCATATCAGGCTATCGACGACGCCCGATAAGCAGCGTCAGCCGACAAACGTCCCGACGAGCTGCGCCTGTGCGGTCGCGGCGCCCGCAATCGTCTGCGCCGCTTGCACACCGGCCAGCCCACCGGGCAATTCATACGTGTTGGGAAGCTGGTAGAGCGTGAACCGGTAGTGGTGTGTGCCGCTGCCCGCCGGCGGGCAGGGGCCCTTGTACTCGGGCTGGCCGGCTGTGTTGGGCAGAACGGTTCCGCCGGCGGGCGTCTGACCATCGCCGGTGCTGCCAGAACCGGGCGCGATTCCGGCCACGATCCAGTGGATATACAGCCCGTTGACGGCGTCCGGGTCGTCGACGACCAGGGCCGCGCCCAGTGGCGCCGACCACGTCAACGGCGGCGAAGTGTTGGCGCCCTTGCAGGTGTATTGAACGGGAATCGGCGCGCCGTTGCCGAACGCGGGACTGCTGATCGTCAACGGTCCGCCGGGAGCTGCCGCGACCGTCCGATGGTTGCCCGCAAGGCCGGCAATGGCTATGAAAAACGCCAGCGCCGCGACCGGGAACCCGATTCGGTGCAGCGTGCTCGTCGTCATCAACGCATTCTCGCTAACCTCAAGGCACCAGCACAACCTTGCCGATGTTCTCCCGTGCCGCCAGAATCCGGTGCGCCTCGGGCGCATCGGCAAAGGGCACCGCCGCATGGACGACGGGGGAAACGGTACCGTCGCCCAGTGCCGCGGCCAGCGGCGCGATCCAGGGCTCGAGGGTGCCGCGGTCGTCCCACAACCGCAGCATGTTCAAGCCGATCACAGCTTTAGACTCCGAGAGCTGATCCATCAGGTTGAAGCCGCGCACCATGGCCAATGCCTGCGGGGCCACCCTGCGCAGCGAGCGCTTCTCGCCCTGCTGTAACGCCGAAACCCCGTAGCCGACAAGCCTTCCACCCGGGCGCAGCAGATCGTAGGACCGCCGCAGCGAGGTCCCGCCGAGAGCGTCCAGCACCAGGTCATAGGGACCGAGGCCCTTCCACCAGCCGTCGCGGCGGTAGTCGATCGCGCGGTCCACACCCAATTCCGCCAGCTTCTGGTGCTTTCCGGGCGAGGCTGTGCCGTGCACGACGGCCCCGGCGGCCTTCGCGAATTGGATGGCGGCGATGCCGACTCCCCCCGCGGCGGCGTGCACCAGCACCCGCTCGCCGGCACGCAGGGAGCCGTAGCCGTGTAGCGCCGCCCACGCGGTCGCGTAGTTGACCGGCACCGCGGCGCCCTGTTCGAAGCTCATGGCGTCGGGAAGTGCCATGGAATCATTGGCGGCGACGTTGACGATTTCGGCGTAGCCACCGAATCGGGTGCCGGCCAGAACTCGTTGCCCGACGCGGCTCGGATCGACGCCGTCGCCGACGGCCTCGACGGTTCCGGCGACCTCATATCCGACGACTGCCGGAAGTTTCGGTGCGTCTGGATAGAGGCCGACACGGGCGAGGTGGTCGGCAAAGTTCACCCCCGCGGCGCGGACGGCGACCCGCAGCTGACCCGGACCCGGCGGGGGTGGGTCCGGGCGCTGTTGCACCTGCAAGACTGATGGGGCGCCGCGTTTGGTGATGACGACTGCGCGCATGGTCTGGACCTATGCCTGTACGGCGGAGGCCGCGAGGCGGGGCAGAACGACGTCGCGCCACCCGGCGCCCATCCAGTTGAGGGCCTCGGCCATCGTCTTATTCTTCAAATCAAAGCCGCTCAGTTCCAGGAACACCCGGGTGCCGGCGCCTTCGGCCTCTAGGCGCCAGGCGAGGGTCCATGCAGCGGTGAAGGTGTAGACGTACCGGTGCGGTTCGTCGACCTCGAGCACCTTGCAGGGTTGCTTGCCGTAGCCCGGCATGTCGAGGGTGAATTGGTGGCCGACCACCGCGGCCACCTGACCCTCGGCCAACCACAACCGCAGCAACTCGGATTCGGTCAGCATCCGCCACACCGTGTGCGGTGGCGCAGCCACATATTGGTCCACCCGGATTGTCTCAGTCTTGGACGTGTGGGTCATTTCCGAATCGTACTTTCGACAGCCCTTTCGACAGCCCTCAGCGGGCGCTATCTTCCTTTGGTGCATTTCACGTGGGAGCAGCTCACCTCCGGCGTACATCGCTGTCGGCTGCCGTTCTGCGATGTCACCGTCGGGCTGGTGCAGGGGCGCACCGGAACGCTGCTGATCGACACAGGCACCACGCTTTCCGAAGCGGCCGGAATCGAGCGCGACGCGCGGCAGATCACCGGGGGTCCGATCACCCATGTTGTGTTGACGCACAAGCACTTCGACCACGTCCTGGGATCCTCGCAGTTCGCCGAAGCCGACATCTACTGCGCGCCCGAGGTGGTCGAATACCTGTCGTCGGCCACCGACGAGATTCGCGACGACGCGCTGCATTACGGGGCCGACGCCGCGGAAATCGACCGCGCCGTCGCGGCCTTGCGCCCGCCGCGGCGCGGAACGTACGAAGACACCATCAATCTCGGCGACCGCACCGCAACCATCACCCACCCGGGCCGTGGCCACACCACGTCGGACCTGATCGTGGTCGTACCCCCGGCCGACGATGAACACACCCCGCTGGTGGTGTTCACCGGTGATCTCGTCGAGGAGTCCGCGGACCCCGCGATCGACGCCGATTCCGATCTCGCGGCCTGGCCCGGAACCCTTGACCGGGTCCTCGCGATCGGTGGACCCGACGCCCTCTATGTGCCGGGTCATGGGAACGTCGTCGACGCAGAGTTCATCCGTCACCAGCGGGATTGGCTGTCACGCAGCAACCGATGATTCGGCGTCCTTAAACGGGGTGCCAGCTGTTGCCTGGTGAGTGGTCGGTCGTTGTCGGTGGTGTGTTGTAGGAACAGAAGTATGTATTTGGCGGCGTGGGCTGAGCGCGATGGTGGGGTGCGCCCTGATGGCGAGGTTTGACGTCCCTGAAGGCTGGCGTGTGCAGGCGTTCCGGTTCACGCTGGACCCGACCGAGGATCAAGCCCGCCGCTTGGCGCGGCATTTCGGCGCGCGGCGCAAGGCATACAACTGGGCCGTGGCCACCCTGAAAGCCGATATCCAAGCGTGGCACACGGCTGGGATGGCGACCGCGAAGCCGTCTCTTCAGGTGCTACGCAAACGCTGGAACACCGTCAAAGACGACGTGTGTGTCAACACTGAGACCGGTGCGGTGTGGTGGCCCGAATGCTCCAAGGAGGCCTACGCCGACGGCATCACCGGCGCGGTGAACGCCTACTGGAACTGGCAGAGCTCCCGTGCCGGTAGGCGCGCGGGGAAACGGGTCGGGTTCCCGCGGTTCAAACGCAAAGGCCGCGACCACGACCGGGTGTGCTTTAGCACCGGCGCGATGCGGGTCGAGCCCGACCGCCGCCACCTCACGCTGCCGGTAATCGGGACCGTCCGTACGCACGAGAACACCCGTCGCATCGAACGCCTCATCCGTGCCGGGCGGGCGCGGGTGCTGGCGATCTCGGTGCGCCGCAACGGCACGCGTTTGGACGCGAGTGTGCGGGTGCTTGTCCAACGCCCCCAGCAACCCAGCGTCGCGTTGTCTGGATCGCGGGTTGGTGTTGATGTCGGGGTGCGGCACTTGGCGACCGTGGCCACCGCTGGCGGCACCGTGATCGAACGCGTCGAGAACCCGCGCCCGTTGCACACAGCGCTGCGCGAGTTACGACATGTTTCGCGTGCCTGCTCGCGCTGTGTGAAAGGTTCCCGACGCTACCGGGAACGCACCACTGAACTGTCCCGGCTGCATCGCCGGGTCAACGATGTCCGCACCCACCACCTGCACGTCCTGACAACACGGTTGGCTAAAACCCACGGCCGGATCGTGGTGGAAGGTTTGGACGCGGCCGGGATGCTGCGGCAAAAGGGCCTGCCCGGGGCCCGCGCCAGGCGGCGCGGGCTCTCCGACGCAGCCTTGGCCACACCGCGGCGCCAATTGTCCTACAAGACGGGCTGGTACGGGTCGCAGCTGGTCGTTGCTGACCGCTGGTTCCCGTCGTCGAAGACCTGCCATGCCTGCGGGCATGTGCAGGACATCGGCTGGGCCGAGCATTGGCAGTGCGCCACGTGTTCGGTATCGCATCAGCGTGACGACAACGCCGCGATCAACCTCGCGCGGTGGGAGCTCCCATCCACCGCCGTCGGCCCAGTTGGGGCCGCCGTCAAGCGTGGAGCCGACCGTAAGACCCGGCGTGGCCGGGCAGGTGGTTGTGAAGCGCGGAAGGGAACCGGCCACCCAGCCTGCTGGGGAACAACCCCGAGATGGGGTGCGAGTCGCGTGACCACTAACGATCACTCACTCGCAACGGATAGGATGCTACCCATCAGTAACGTGCCGAACAGGGAGCGTAAGTGCATGGCCATCATCGAAACGGACAATGAGGTCCACACACCCTTCGAACAAGATGTCGCCGCCACGCAGCGATACATCGATGGGTCACGTTTTGCCGGGATAACCCGCCTCTACACGGCTCGCCAAGTCGTCGAGCAGCGCGGCACCATCCCCACCGACTACACCGTCGCGCGAGACGCGGCGGCGGCCTTCTACGATCGCCTGCGCGAGCTCTACGCACAGAAGAAGAGCATCACCACATTCGGCCCATACTCGCCCGGCCAGGCGGTGAGCATGAAGCGGATGGGCATCGAGGGCATTTACCTCGGCGGCTGGGCAACCTCCGCCAAGGGTTCCACCACTGAGGACCCGGGGCCCGACCTGGCCAGCTACCCGCTCAGCCAGGTCCCCGACGACGCCGCGGTGCTGGTGCGCGCCCTGCTCACCGCAGACCGCAACCAGCATTACCAGCGCCTGCAGATGACCGACGCTCAGCGCGCCGCGGCCAAGGAGTACGACTTCCGGCCGTTCATCATCGCCGACGCCGACACCGGCCACGGCGGTGACCCGCACGTGCGCAACCTGATCCGCCGCTTCGTCGAGGTCGGAGTGCCCGGCTACCACATCGAGGACCAGCGGCCGGGCACCAAGAAATGCGGCCACCAGGGCGGCAAGGTGCTGGTGCCATCGGACGAGCAGATCAAGCGCCTCAACGCCGCGCGCTTCCAGCTCGACATCATGCGGGTGCCGGGCATCATCGTCGCGCGCACCGACGCCGAAGCGGCAAACCTGATCGACAGCCGCTCCGACGAGCGCGACCAGGCGTTCCTGCTCGGCGCCACCAACCTGGGCATTCCTTCCTACAAAGGCTGTTTCCTGGCGTTGGTGCGGCGCTTCTACGAGCTGGGCGTCAAGGAACTCAACGGCCACCTGCTCTACGCGCTCGCCGACGGCGAGTACGCCTTCGCCAACGCGTGGCTTGAGCGCGAAGGGATCTTGGGCCTGGTCTCCGACGCCGTCAACACCTGGCGGGAGAACGGGAAGGGCTCGATCGACGACCTGTTCGACCAGGTCGAGTCCCGGTTCGTGGCTGCCTGGGAGGACGCCGCGGGGGTGATGACCTACGGCGACGCCGTGGCAGAGCTGCTCGCATTCGGCGTGAGCGAAGACGAGCCGGCGCACATGAGCCCCGAGGAGTGGCGGAAGTTCGCCGCCCGGACGTCGCACTACGCAGCCCGGGAGAAGGCCAGGGAGCTGGGCGCGGACCCGCCGTGGGACCCCGAGCTGGCGAGGAGCCCAGAGGGCTACTACCAGATCCGTGGTGGCATACCGTATGCGATCGCCAAGTCGCTGGCGGCGGCACCTTTCGCCGACATCCTCTGGATGGAGACCAAGACCGCGGATCTCGCCGATGCCCGGCAGTTCGCCGAGGCGATCCACGCCGAGTTCCCCGACCAGATGTTGGCCTACAACCTGTCGCCGTCCTTCAACTGGGACACCACCGGCATGACCGACGAGCAGATGAAGGAGTTCCCTGAGGAACTCGGCAAGATGGGCTTCGTCTTCAACTTCATCACCTACGGCGGACATCAGATCGACGGCGTCGCCGCCGAGGAATTCGCCACCAACCTCCGGCAGGACGGCATGCTGGCGCTGGCTCGCCTGCAGCGCAAGATGCGCCTGGTCGAATCCCCTTACCGCACACCGCAAACCCTGGTCGGTGGGCCACGAAGCGATGCCGCGCTGGCCGCGTCGTCGGGCCGCACGGCGACCACCAAGTCTATGGGGGCGGGTTCCACCCAGCACCAGCATCTCGTGCAGACCGAGGTGCCGAAGAAGCTGTTGGAGGAATGGCTGACGATGTGGAGCGAGTACTACCAACTTCCGGAGAAGCTGCGGGTGCAGCTGCGCCCGCGACGCGCCGGCTCGGATGTCCTCGAACTCGGCATCTACGGCGACGGCGACGAGCCGCTCGCCAACGTGATCGTGGATCCCATCAAAGACCGGCACGGCCGCAGCATCCTGACGGTGCGCGACCAGAACACCTACGCCGAGAACCTACGTCAAAAGCGCCTGATGACGTTGATCCACCTGTGGCTGGTGCACCGCTTCAAGGCAGACGCGGTGTATTACGTGACCCCCACCGAGGACAACATCTATCAAACCGAGAAGATGAAGTCGCACGGCATCTTCAGCGAGGTCAATCAGGACGTGGGCGAGATCATCGTGGCCGAGGTGAACCGACCGCGCATCGCCGAGCTGCTCAAGCCGGACCGTGTGGAGCTGCGGAAGTTGATCACCAAGGAGGCGTAGTCGCGCGTCAGGTTTCGTGTTGTTTGCTCACGCGTAACGGCGGGTAACACCAGATGCGAGAGAGCCCAAGCAAGGACGGCGTTCGCGCTCTTCGACGGTGCGGCGAACGTCTGCGACGGCTATACCCCGTGATTCGTTTCGCAAAAGCGATGCGTGATCTCTTTGTTAAGACACAAACTTGCTCCCTAAGCCGATGGGGCCATGCTGACCTGGCCCCATCGGCTTAGCAACGATGATCCCACCTGGCCGAAAGCGAGCGGCTGATTCGGGTTATGGTTCCTTGCAACTCGACTTCCAAGGGGACTTCAATGGCGAAGCTCAGGTTCGGATACTTCATCGCCCCATTCCACCGAGCGGGCACCAATCCCACGCTCGCACTGCAGCGTGACCTTGCGTTCATCGAACATCTCGACGCGGTCGGCTTCGACGAAGTGTGGTTGGGGGAGCATCACTCGGCCGGCAGCGAGATCATCAGTTCACCGGAGATCTTCATCGGCGCTGCGTCGCAACGCGCCAAGCGAATCAAGTTTGGTACCGGGGTCACCTCGCTCTCCTACCACAACCCGCTGTGGGTCGCCGACCGGCTGATGCTGCTGGATCACCTCACACACGGCCGAGTGATCGGCGGCGTCGGTCCGGGCTCACTACCGTCGGATTCCGCGATGATCGGGCTGACTCCCACCGACACCCGCGAGCTGCTCGAGACAAACCTCGACATCGTCGTCCGGCTGCTGGCGGGGGAGACGGTGAGCGCCAAAACCGCCACACACCAGTTGGTCGACGCTCGTTTGCAGCTTGCCCCGTACTCCGACGGCGGAATCCCCCTCGCGGTGGCCGCCGTCGCCTCGCCGACCGGTGCGCGGCTGGCCGGCAAGCACGGCATCGGACTACTGTCCATTGGGGCGACGCTGACCATCGAAGGCTTCAATGCGTTGTCCTACCACTGGGACATCGTCCAAGAGCGAGCGGCGGTCTTCGGCACGCAGGTCGACCGCAAGAACTGGACCTTGGTCAGCCTGTTCCATATCGCCGAAACAGAGAAACAGGCCCGCGAAGAGGTGAAATTCGGCATGGCGCCATGGTTCCGGTACTTCCAGAAGGTTGCCGCGTTCCCGCAGATGGAGATGCCGGGTGAGCAGATCGACGAGATGATCGACGTCATCAATAACAATGGAGCGGGCGTGATCGGCACACCCGAGCAGGCGCGGGCACAGGTGCAGCGGATCTGGGATCAATCCGGCGGCTTCGGTTGCCTGCTGCACATGGGCCACGAGTGGGCCAATCCGGCGGCGACCAAACGCTGCGCCGAATTGTTCGCCGCCGAAGTGATACCGCACTTTCAGGGCCAGGCGCAGCCGACGCTGGACGCGGCGGCGCGCGCCAGCGATTTGCGGGAAGGCCTCGCGCAGTCTCAGAACGACGCCGTCGCGCACATGACCAAGAAGTATGAAGACGAGAAACGATCGACGAATCCGGCCTGAGCGGCCTGCAGTCCTACGATTTCGACTGGTGAGGAATGCCAGTAAGCATGATCTCACCGGCTCGGCGAGGTACTTCGGCGATCAATGGGAACAGGGCGCTCCGCTTGGGAATTCGTAGGTGGCGTCGGTCTCTCTGTACTGCCCTGATGACATCTCCGGCCACCTTCTCCCTGGGGAGCTTAATCCCGGCACGCAGACGGTAAGCCCGCTCGAATGATTTGGCCGTCGGCTCGTAATCCTCAGTGTGCGCCAGCATTTCGGTGAGGACGGGTCCGAGTTCCACGAGAGTCGTACGGATTGGTAACCCCCGGAAGTCGGCGCGCGACCCCGCTGTGAAGTGGGACAACGCCGCTTTCGAAGCCGAATAGATCACCAGGCCGGGGAATACGACAGAGCCTGCCCCAGAGGAGATATTGACGATGTGACCGCCGCCGCGGCGAAGCATGCGGGGGATGGCTTGCCGGCATAGTTCAGCCGGGGCAAGGTAGTTGACCTCAGTGACTTGGCGTAGTTCGTCGCCCGAAGCGTCGGCGAAGCCGCCGGGCGTGCCTAGGGCCGCGTTATTCACCAGGACGTCGATCGGGCCGGCTTCATCTTCGACCCGCTGAATGAGGGTCGCGACCTGCGTCGGGTTCGAGAGGTCAGCGGGGTGGGCTGCGCCGCCGAGCTCTGCCGCCAGCGTCTGAATCGCTTCTTCGCTTCGGGCAACGAGGGCCACAACGGCCCCAGCGCCCGCAAAGGCGTGGGCGAGGGACTCGCCGATTCCCCGCGATGCTCCCGTGATCAGCACGCGCTTTCCCCGCAAGTCCATTCTCGGGAACCTACGCGTGGGTGCGCCCGGTTTTAAGCGCCGAGCCGCCCGGATGAGCTCATATACCCGCGACAGCCACTTCTCAGCCAGCAGCTAGCAAAGGGGAGCAAAACATAGGTATGACCCCCATCACCCCATCCCAGGTCCACACCATCGACACGGTCGGCGCGCGGCGCCGGCAATTGCGGATAATGCAGCTAATTTTCGCTGGCGCAGCGGCGGTCGCCATGCTGGCGCTCTTCGACGTCGCGCGACCCGATACGACAGGACCGGTGCTGAATTCCGCATCGGTGCGCCTCGCGGACGCGACCATACCCGCGCCGGCCAGCGGCCCGTCCCGCCTGCCATTCCCGCAGACCCCACCGAACCTGGCCGGCGGTGGCTTTGCGGCCGACGACGGCAACGACCAAGCCCAACAGCAGGAGCAGCAGGCGCTGCAGCAGATGCAACAGTCCGAACAACAGGCCGAAGAACAGAACGAGGCGGCCCAGCAGCAGGCTCAGCAAGCTGAGCAGCAGGGTCAATGGGTCGAGGACCACCCCGGCCCATAGTTTTGTTTCGAAGCGTGGCGGCCGCTCGGTGCGGCCGCCACGCACCATGTTAAATGCTATGCGCTGCTGGCAGATTCGCGCTCGGCCGCCTTGACTAGGCGGCTGACGATGAACTTGATCGCCCCGCCCAGCGAGGCCCGCATCACTGGACCCGTCCCAGGAACTCCTTCGATAAACGTGCCCGCCCAGCGGATGTCGGTGCCGCCCGTCGCAGTCGGCGTAAAGACAACTTCGCTGTAGTAATCCTTCGCCGGGGTTGCGGGTGCAACCAGCTTGTAGCCGTGGCGGCGGTCCTGTTCGTACACCACGATCTCTTCTTGTACGAACATGGGCCACATCCCGATCTTGCGAACGGCGCCGACGCCGTCGGGTGGCGGGTCACCCTGCCGTGCCCAACTCGACTGGACGACCATCGGCTTGCCCCAGCGCGACCAGTCGGCACCGTCGGCGACAAGCCGGAACAACGTCGCGACAGGTGCGCTACTGGTGCGGTTGATCTCGAACGAAAACTTCCGACCTGACATGCCGCGTACCCTACCGCGGGCCAAGGGTTAAGCCCAGCGTCGACTTGTTGCGCCTAGAAGCCCGGATCCGCACAACGAGTCGACGTTCGGCGCCCGCGACGGGTCTTAGACTGTGGGTTATGAATCACGGTTCCCGGCAGGATTCCGTGGCTCCAAAAGGCCTGCTACGGATCGAGGATTGCCTGGATGCCAGCGGCGCCATTGTGATGCCTCCAGGCACCACGCTGATCTCTCTGATCGAACGCAACATCGCGAATGTCGGCGACGCGACGGCGTATCGCTACCTGGACTACGCGCGGTCTGAGGGGGACGCCGTCGAGGTGACCTGGTCCCAATTGGGTGTCCGATTGCAGGCGATCGCCGCGCGCGTGCAACAGTTCGCTGATCGCGGTGACCGGGTTGCGATCCTCGCGCCGCAGGGCATCGACTATGTTGCCGGGTTTTACGCAGCAATCAAGGCCGGGGCTATCGCAGTACCGCTGTTCGCACCCGAATTGCCGGGTCACGCTGAACGTCTCGCCACGGCGCTTCGCGATTCGGAGCCGACGTTGTTGCTCACGACAACTGGCGCGAAAGACGCCGTCGAGAATTTCCTCACCACCCACCCACAGCTGCGCAGACCACACGTCGTCGTCATCGACCAGATACCCGCCTCCGCAGGGGAACTGTTCGCCCCTGTCAACGTGGACGTCGACGCGGTTTCCCACTTGCAGTACACCTCAGGCGCAACGCGACCTCCGGTCGGCGTCGAAGTCACCCACCAGGCCGTTGGCGTCAACCTGGTGCAGATGATCCTCGCGATCGACCTGCTCGATCGAAACACCCACGGCGTCAGCTGGTTACCGCTCTACCACGACATGGGCTTGTCGATGATCGGCTTCCCTGCGGTCTATGGCGGTCACTCCACGCTGATGTCGCCGACCGCGTTTGTCCGCCGGCCACAGCGGTGGATTCATGCGTTGAGCGACGGCTCGCGTGAGGGCAATGTGGTGACCGCAGCGCCAAACTTCGCCTACGAGTGGGCCGCACAGCGCGGATTACCTGCGCAAGGCGACGACATCGACCTCAGCAATGTGGTGCTGATCATCGGATCCGAGCCGGTCGGCATCGACGCGGTTACCGCGTTCAATAAAGCGTTCGCGCCCTACGGATTACCGCGCACGGCGTTCAAGCCGTCGTACGGCATAGCGGAGGCGACGTTGTTGGTCGCGACCACCGACCACAACGCTGAAGCGACTGTCGCCTATCTCGATCGGGAACAGCTGGGCGCCGGCCGCGCGATACGCGTTGCCGCCGATTCGCCCAATGCCGTCACGCAGGTGTCGTGCGGTCACCCAGCCCGCAGCCTGTGGGCTGTAATCGTCAACCCCGATACCGGCGCCGAGCTGCCCGACGGCGAGGTCGGTGAGATCTGGTTGCAGGGCAACAACATTGGTCGCGGCTACTGGGGCCGCCCGGAAGAAACCCGGCTGGCGTTCGCCGCCAAACTGCAGTCTTCCCTAGGGGAGGGCAGCCGCAGTGCGGGATCGGCGGTCAAGCGCGCATGGCTGCGTACCGGCGATCTGGGCGTGTATCTCGACGGTGAGCTCTATGTCACCGGCCGGATTGTGGATCTGATAACTATCGCCGGCCGTACCCACTATCCGCAGGACATCGAGACCACCGTCGCGGAGACCTCGCAGATCGTGCGACGCGGATACGTCACGGCGTTCTCGGTACCGGACAAAACCGGCCAGCGCCTGGTGATCATTGCCGAACGTGCCGCTGGCACAAGCCGTGACGATCCCCAGCCGGCGATCGAGACGATCCGCGAAGCCGTATCAAACCGACATGGTCTCGGCGCCGCCGACGTGCGTCTCCTACCAGCGGGTGCTATCCCGCGCACCACTAGCGGCAAGCTCGCTCGCCGGGCCTGCCGCTCGCAATACCTCAGCGGCTCGTGGCCCATCGACTAGCGGTGACGGTTTACCCGCCGCCGCCGCCCCCGCCGTCGCCCGCGTAGTAATAGTCACTGTCGTCGGTCGGGTCTGCGGTCACTGTGACGGATGAGTGTGTGGCTCCGAGAAAAGCGCCCACTTGCGCCCCGAATTGCGTGAGAACCGCCAGCGTAAGAATCAATGCGGCCACGAAGGCACGCAAAGATCTAAATCGTGGACGGTCGCTAGGCGTGGTATCCATCGTGAATTTACCTCCTGATTGCCCCGTTGGAATCTGCCCGAAACGCTACGCCCGTATCAAGTCGCGGCTCTATCGTCAATCCCGGGGCGCAACAAGAATTTAACGAATGCGCAGCGCCTGTTACGTTGAGCATCCCTGCCTTGATCCGCCCGTCGACTCGCTGGCTCCGGTGGTACCGCCGGCATGAGCGGCCCCGCCTGATCCCCGTCGTGGCGCGTCCCCGCCGCATGTGACGAAGACGTCGCTTCGACCGGGCCGCTGGTGTGACCCGCATGCAACGATGATCGGTGACGCCGGACGCCGCGGCGTGCTTTTCCGGTCGCTGGAGACGGCACGCCTGGCCGTGGTGCCCGTCACACGGATCGGTCTGGGCGTCCCCTAAACATGGGCGAAGATGCGGATGACGCAGCGGGGGAACGAGATCACGTACGACAGTGTGCGACGCGTGCCACGGCGTGGGCTGCGCAGCCGACTGACCATCACCATCGGGGACCTTGTCGAGCCGACGCCGCTGGAGGTCTGGCTCACCGCCCGGTGGGGCGCGCACACACGGAAGGCCGGCCGCAAGTGGTGGGTGCCGAATGAGCACGAACCGTGGCCGATGCGCGCCGCCGAGATCGTGGAATTGAGAGACCAGTTGGTGGACGCGAGCGGCGTGCAGCTCGCGGGCGATCGTTTGCGCGCCCTCGTTTCACCCGGAGTGCGCACCCGATTCGGTCGCCCGTGTCTGGTTCGATGACTTGTAGCCAATCAGGGACAGGTGTATCCGCCATCGATCACGATGTCCGAACCCGTCATGTAGCTCGATGCCTCGCTGGCCAGATACACGTACAGACCGGAGAGTTCTTCGGGCCGGCCCATCCGTCCGAGCGGTATTTTCGGCTCCCACTGCGCGTGGTAGTCGGCCAAAGGTTCGACGAGTTCGGTGCGGATATAACCGGGACTGACGCTGTTGACCCGGATCCGGTGCGGTGCGAGCTCCACGGCCATCCCCTTGGTCAGGTGAATGACCGCGGCCTTGGAGGCGCAGTAGTGGCTCACGTGTTGGGGGATGTTGATGATATGGCCGGACATCGAGGCGGTGTTGATGATGACCCCGCCCCGGCCCTGTTCGACCATCGCCCGGGCCGCGGCTTGCGCGGTAAGAAAGACGCCCGTGACGTTGGTGTTTTGGATGCGCTGAAACTCTTCGGGCGCCATGTCCAGCATCCCCGCCACTGAGACGATCCCGGCGTTGCATACGGCGATGTCGATCCCACCCAGCTCGGCGATCACCTGGTCCACCATGCTCGTCACCTGGTCGGGTTGGGTGACGTCGCAACGGATCGGCACGACTCCGGCACCGGTCGCCGTCGCCAGCTCGTCGGCGACCTTGCGCAAAGCTTCGGAATTCCGCGCCGCCACGGCTACTTGGGCCCCGGCTTCCAGATATGCCTGTGCCACCGTCTTGCCGATACCGCTGGATCCGCCGGTCACCAAGGCCGTCTTGCCGTGCAAATCGAACAAGTCCAACACGCTCATGTATGCGTTACCTCCTGGCGATCGAGTGCGATCTAGTGTGTCCGCTATGGGCAAGTTCACCAAAGCCGACATCGAGCAGGCCGTCGACCACTACACAGCCGTTGCGGAAGGGTGCAGCGCCTCGGGCGACTGGCGACCTTTCGCGGATCTATTCACCGAGGATGTCGTCTACATCGAGCACCATTACGGGGTCTTTCACGGTCGCGAGGCGGTGCGGGACTGGATTGTGGCGGTGATGGCGCCGTTCCCGCACATGCGGTTTCCGTCGGACTGGATCGCCTACGACGATGACAATGACGCGGTCGTCATTATGATCAAGAACCTGCTCGACCACCCGACCGACCCGAGCGGTGAGCCGTTCTGGTTCCCGAACTGGACTCGGCTCGTCTACGCCGGCAACGGCCTGTTTTCCAGCGAGGAAGACATCTACAATCCGAACCGCGACGCGCCGGGCGTGGTCGGCGCCTGGCTGCAAGCCGGTGGTCAGCTCGCCTCGGACCAGATCCTCCAGCCCAACGCCTAGCTGGCCCGGACGAGCGACCTCGTCCGATTATGTAGGCGTGAAAAGCCTCAACGCAGAGGCGATCTTCTCGATTGACTGCTGTTCGCCGGTCGCCACGTCGAGCACCAACCGCTCAGCCGCATCGACGTCAAACGCGTGCGCCAGTTCAACGCCGTTGATCGCGAGGAACGTCCACGCCGCAGCCCATGCCGTGCGCTTGTTGCCGTCGACGAATGCGTGATTGCGCGCCACAGACTGCATCAGCGCAGCGGCTTTGGTGTACACGTCGGGATAGGCGTCAAGACCGAACACTGTCGCGCGCGGCCGGGCAACAGCAGAATCGAGCAACCCGTAGTCGGCCACCTCGGGGACCATGCCGAGGGCGGCGGCCCCGGCGACCAAGACGTCGTCGCGGTCGAGATATTCCGTCACAGATCGCGTAGCCGCTTGTTCAGGTCGGCCGATCGCTTCGCGATGAGCTGGGCGGCGGCGGCGACATTCTTCTTGTGGCGGTCTGCGCGTTCCAAGGCAGCGTCGTGGACGAAGGACTTCAGTGACTGCTCCGCCTCATCGGCGGCGGAGCGAAGGATGCCCAGTTCATCGTCGTCGAATGGCACGTTGAGGGCTGGCATGCATCAATGGTACCATTGGAGGTACCATGCTTGGTACCTCAGCGCAAAGAGTGATCGCCTTAGGTTTGCGACGCCGAAAAATAAATCGCGGCGGTACTTTTCGTGTCGTGTGCGTGGTTTATGTGTCGCGACACAGCCGCCGCGTTGACCCTAGAACTTTCAAGCGGGCAGTTGTCCGATTGCCTCTCTCAGGCGAAAGCTTTGCGGCACTGGTCCGGCGAGACGCCGACGCGTCGAATGAAGTTGCGCCGCATGGTTTCCGCGGTACCGAAGCCGCAGCGGGCGGCGATCGCCACCACGGTGTCCTCGGTCTCCTCCAACTGCCGGCGCGCGGCTTCGGTGCGAATCCGTTCGACATAGTGGCCCGGCGCCTCACCGACCTCGTCGGTGAACACCCGGGTGAAATGGCGCGGGCTCATCGCCGCCCGCCGCGCCAGCTCGCCAATGCTGTGTGCGGCGCCCGGTTGCGCCTCGATGGCGCACTGGACCTCACGGATGGGGGTGCGTTTGGCTCGCGGCATCCATACCGGCGCCGCGAATTGGGTCTGCCCGCCGGGGCGGCGCAAATACAGCACCAGCCAACGGGCGACCGTCTGCGCGATCTCGGTGCCATGGTCGTCCTCAACCAGTGAAAGCGCGAGGTCGATGCCCGCGGTGACGCCCGCGGCTGTCCAAATCGTCTCCGAGCTGCGCAGGAAGATCGGGTCGGCATCGACGTCGATGGCGGGAAACTGGCGGGCCAACCTCGCAGCAAAGGCCCAATGTGTGGTGACCCGGCAGCCGTCCAGCAGCCCCGCCTCGGCCGCGAGAAATGCGCCCGTGCAGACGGTGGCGACGCGGCGGGCGTTGGCAGCGACGGCTTTGATCCAGGCGATGAGCTCGGGATTGGAACGTGCGGCGTCCACGCCGTTGCCGCCGGGCAGCACGACGGTGTCGATGGTGTTTGAAGGGTCGCTCGGGTCCGGCAGCGGAACCCCCACAAACGCCAGGCCAGTGGCGGTGGAGATCGGTTGTCCGTCGATCGAGCCCACGACGACGTTGTATCCGCCGTTGGTCAGCAGCGATGCGCTGGCAAAAACGTCGTGCGGACCTACCAAATCGAGCGCCTGAACGCCCGGAAAGCCGACGATAACCACCTTCCGATTCATGCACTCAGTGTCGGCCAGACCGGGCCGTGGCGTCTACGTCGGGTACCCCACGATTTAGGACATCGAGACCTGGCCCAAGGCTTCCCGGTCGGGCTTGGCAGACTGTGCCCATGGCACACATAACTTTGCGCGGAAACGCGATCAACACTGTCGGCGAGCTTCCTGCCGTCGGATCTAAAGCCCCAGCCTTCAGTCTGACCGGCGCCGATCTAGGCGCGGTCACCAGCGAGCAGTTCAGCGGTAAGCCCGTGTTGCTGAACATCTTCCCGTCGCTGGACACGCCGGTGTGCGCGATGAGCGTGCGCAAGTTCAACGAGCGCGCCGCCGGCGGTGGTGCGACCGTGGTGAACGTTTCCAAGGATCTCCCGTTCGCGCAGAAGCGGTTCTGTGGCGCCGAGGGCATCGAGAATGTCACGACGGCTTCGGCGTTCCGGGACAGCTTCGGTGAGGACTACGGCACCACGATCGTGGACGGTCCGATGGCCGGACTGCTTGCTCGGGCCGTGGTGGTGATTGGCGCCGACGGCAACGTCGCCTACGCGCAACTGGTGCCCGAGATCGCTGAAGAGCCGGATTACGACGCGGCGCTGGCGGCGCTGGGCTGACCTCAGGGCGGCCCCAGTCGATCCGTGGTCGCGGCAAGCACCTCGCGGCACCCGATCCACATCTGCTTGATGATGTCGGCGGCCGGCGGGATGTCTTCGATCCTGCCGGCCACCTGCCCGGTGTTTGCGACGCTGGCGTCCATGTCGCCGTCAAAATAGAGCCGCTGGACCCTTTGCAGAGCCGCACCACCTTCGTCGAAAGACGCTGATTCATCGATCTTCTCGGCGGCCCGCGTCCGGATGACACGCATCATCCGTTTGCCGTCGAGGGGGAGTAGCACTGTGGATGTTTCATCGGCGTGGACCACCGCCTGCTTGAGGTTGTCGTGTACCGGGGAATCCGCCGAGGCCAACAACCGGGTGCCCATCTGCACGCCCTCGGCGCCGAGCACCATTGCGGCAGCCATCGAGCGGGCGTCGCAGATCCCTCCGGCAGCCACGATCGGTACGTCGACATGAGCCGCGACCAAGGGCAGCAACACCATGCTTGACGCCCCGAATCGGTTCTTGAAGCCGCCGCCCTCGACGCCCTCGACGACGAGCCCGTCGACTCCGGCGTCGACGGCCTTCTTGGCCGAGGCCAGCGTGCCCACCACGTGAAACACGGTGATACCCGCATCGTGCAGCCGGTCAGTGAATAGCGAGGGGTCACCGGCCGAAGTGGTGACGAACCGAATGTCGTTGGCGACGAGCAGGTCCACGACGGCCGGGTCGCGGTTCATGATCAGCGCGATGTTGGCGCCAACGGCACCGTCGGTGAGGTCGCGTACCCGTCGCAGGTCGGCGCGACCCTGATCGGAGGTGGTCTCGATGATTCCTAGCGCGCCGGCATTCGACACCGCCGCCGCGAGCCGGGCCCCGGCGATGTAGGTCATCGGCGCCTGAATGATCGGGATGTCGATCTGCGCGAGTTCACAGATCCGGTTGGGTGCGCGACCAGCGCCGCTGGTGGTCATCGGCCGCGTGGGTCGACAAGGTCACGGAAGCTGGCCGCCGGAAAGACATCTGCACCCAGGCTCTGGACCCGATCGCTGAGCGCCTTGTCCGATGTCACGACGCGGATTTCGTGCGGTGCAGCGTCGGCCTGGACAAGCCGGATGATCTCGTCGTCGGCGGAGTTCGCGGCTGCCCTGGGCGCATGCGCTACTTCGACCACCGAAGAGGTGATAAGGGTCGACGGCGGCCGCTCAAACACCACGGTCACTGTGTCTGTTTGGTCTGGTTGGCCTGACGCCCAGCGGTCGAGATTCGCTATCAGCGTGGCCATGGCGCGGCCACGGTCCTTCCACCAGCCGTCCGGGCGGCTTCCGATCACGTTCATGCCGTCGACGATCCATCGCACAAGCCAAGGTTAGGGCCCCTCGTCTCAGCGTGCGGCTCGGATTTGGGCCGGTGTTCGACGCTTGAGGCGGCTAAGGACCCGGGTCATGTGCGCTTGGTGGGCGAAGCCGACCTGTTGGGCGATGTCGGCAATCGGGGCGTTGGTGCTGCGCAAAAGGTCAGCGGCGTGATCGGCGCGAGTACGACGACGGTGGCAACGGTGTCAAGCACGAGAGGTCTCCCACCCAGATATCGAGTCGAGTACGGTCACCGGTATCAGTGTTCCCGCTGATGCGGTCGGAACAAACGATGATGGGACGCCAATGACGTCGTTAGCTGACACCGATGATCGGGTCGTTGCGCTGGCTCGCGGAATGCGGGACCTGGTACAGGCCGAGGCCGCCGAATCCGAGCGGATGCGCACACTGACCCCCGCGATTGTCAACGAGATGTGGGCCAGCGGGTTGATGTCCTCCTTCAACCCGGTCGCGGCCGGTGGTGTCGAACCGTCATTCACCGAGATGATCGAGACGTGGATCGAAATGGCCTGGCAGGATGGCTCATTCGGGTGGATCGGCATCGCCAACCTGCCGTCGTCCTTCGCCGCGGCGGCCTACCTGCCCGACGAGGGTTTCGCCGAGGTGTTCACCGCGCACGATAACCGGGTCACCCTGGGCGGCCAGTTCTTCCCGAACGGGCAGGGCACGGCCGTCGACGGCGGCTATCTGCTGAACGGATCGTGGAGCTTCGGTTCAGGCACCGGTCACTCCGAGTACGTCGCGGCCGGCTTCCTGCCGATCGACAACGGCGAGATGCGCTGGGTCAGCGAAGGCCTCCCCGACATGCAGGTGGCGGTGCTGCCTCGGGAAGAGATCAACTTTAAAGACGGCTGGCACGTTCAGGGGCTTAAGGGAACCGGATCCTACGACTACAGCGTCGAGAACGTTTTCGTCCCGAAGAGCCGCACCTTTGGACTGTTCGTCCGCGAGCCACACCGCGGCGCCTCGCCGGCCACCCGCATGGGCATGATGCCGGTCACCGCAGCCGGTCACGCGTCATGGGCGCTGGGGGTGGCCAAGAGCATGCTCGACGATGTCCAGGAACTGGCCGCCACGAAATATCGGATGAGTGACATGGAGTCATTGGCCAGTCGCCCGACATTCCAGAAGGGGCTCGCGCACCACCGCGCAAGCTGGCGCGCCGCTCGTCTTCTGGTGCTCGACGCGTTCACCACGGCCGAGGCCGCCGTGGCGGCGGGGGAGGACCTCACCCCGGCTTTGCGGGCCGACATGCGGGTGGCCGCCGTCTACGCGACCGACACCGCCCGCAGCTGTGCCGAGTGGGCCCATCTGGTCGCGGGAACCAGCTCGATCCGCGAGGGCAGCCGACTCGAACGCGCCTTCCGTGATGTGTACACGGGAACCCAACACGCCTTCATCAGCGAGAAGGTCGCGATCGACGCGGCCCAGATTTGGCTGGGCATCATCGAAGACCAGCCGGGCCTGTGAATCCGGCCTCCGGGCAGCAGGTTATATGAGTTGCTCGCCAGATTGCTGGTCGTTGGCTTGCTGATCGTCAGACTCGTCGCGGGTGCTTTGATCATCCCCAGCCAACGTCGACGCCGCCGCCGGTCCGGCAGCTGCGCCCGCTGATGCGCCGCCCTGGCCCAACGAGCTGACTGCGCTGAGCGGCGCGGTGCCGACGCCCAGCGCCGTTGACGCGGCGTTCGCGACGGCAGGGATTGTGGTGGAAGGGTTCGATGCCGCGACCCCCTCGATCAAATTGGCCATCAACGGCGTGCGGGCGGCCGACCCAAGTGCGCCGGGCAGCGTCTGCGCGCGCGCCAGTCCGGCACCGACGCTCGCTCCGGCAGCGAACGCCTGATTGGAGATTTGACTGGCACTGGACAGCACAGTGCCGGCAGCCTCACTGTCGGCCCGCTCGTACCTGCGGGCGATGTCGATCAACGCGGCACCCGCCTGCATCAGTTCTTGTTGAGCCGCCGCGTGGGCCTCTAGCACCGCAGCGGCCTCCGCTGCAAACGCCGCCGCGGCCTCAGCCGAGACCTCCTCGGCGCCCGCGGGCGCCAGCGCGGTCACCGACGGCGCCGCCGTCGCACTGGCGGCTAGGGCGCGGGCACCGATTTCGATTGTTTGTGCACCGATGACGGCGGCGGCCGGATCATGTGACATGGATGTCATGTACGTCCTGCTCCTGCGTAGTTGGCCGATGCACGCTGCCCGATCACTCAAATTCTACTGGCATCTACTGGCACCGCGCCCGCTCACAAGTGAGTCAAAAGCCGCTCGGCGAACGCCTCGGGATGCTCCCGGTGCATGAAATGGCCGCCGCGGACCTCCTCAACGATGTACTCGTTCTGGAACATCCGGGCGGCGCGGCGAAAGTCGGAGGGCTCGGCGAGCGGATCATCGAGGCCCGCAAAGACGACCGTCGGCACGGTGATCCGCGCCTTCAGTGCCGCGCTGGGTATGGGGGAGAGCTTTCGGTAGTAGCCGAACGCCGCGTTCAAGCTCGCCCGGTCGGAGAAACTCGCGCGGACGGCGTCGAACTCCGCGGGATCGGGGTTCCAGGTCGGGGACCATCGCCGGCAGATCGCGGGCAGCGCCGCGAAGTCGTTGCGCGCGAATCGGTCCGCCGCGCCCGGCAGCTTGTAGGCCGCGAAGTGGCGAACACCCCAAAGCTTCCTCGGTGACGGCTTGAGTGTCGCTGGGTGAGGAATCGCGATAGCGAAGAGCTTTTTGACTCGGTCAGGGCCGAGTCCCGCCGCGCCGTAGGCGGCTAAGGCTCCAAAGTCGTGCCCGATGATGATCGCGTCGCGCGCGCCCAGCGCTTCAATGAGCGCAAGCGGATCGCGCGCCAAGGTGTCTTGATCGGTGTCGCGATCCGGGATCGCGCTGGGGTGATATCCACGCATAAACGGGCTGACGGCACGGTATCCCTTGGCGGCGATTCGCGGGCGAAGGTCATCCCAGGTGTGCGCGGTGTCCGGGAACCCGTGCAGCATGAGCACGAGAGGCCCGGAGCCTTCCTCGAGATAGGCGAATCTCAACCGGTTCGCGCCGACGAACTGGATTGCATCGCCCATGGCCTGGCGACACTACGCCGATCGTTGCCCGCTGTCAGCGGTCGCATACCATCAGCCCATGCGCGGTTCCAAGATTCTGATCACCGGTCCAACCGGACAAGTTGCCACTCCCGTCGCCAAAGCCTTGGCGGTCGATAACGAAGTCTGGGGGATCGCCCGGTTCACCAATCCCGCGGTGCGTGAAGACCTCGAGAAGGCGGGGGTGCGGTGCCAGACGGTCGACCTGTCCGCAGGTGACTTCGATGGTCTCCCAACCGACTTCGACTACGTGATCAACCTGGCGGTGGCCAAGAGCGGCAAGTGGGACAAAGACCTCGGGGCCAATGCGGAGTCCGTCGGGCTGCTGATGGCCCACTGCCGCACCGCAAAAGCCTTCCTGCACTGCTCGTCAGGCGCTGTCTACGATCCGCCGGGCGACGAACCTCGCACCGAATCGGCTGCCTTGGGCGACAATCACAAGCCTCTGTTTGAGACCTATTCGATCTCCAAGATCGCCGGCGAGACCGTTGCTCGGACCATGGCGCGCGCTCTGGGCGTGCCCACCACCATCGCTCGCCTCAACGTCCCGTACGGCGATAACGGGGGGTGGCCGTACTACCAAATGGAGATGATGCTGGCCGGGATGCCGATCCCGGTCCCGGCCGGCGGCCCGGCGCGGTACAACCCGATCCACGAGGACGACATCATCGCGACCATTCCGAAGCTGCTCGAGGTGGCGTCGGTCCCGGCGACCACGGTCAACTGGTCCGGCGACCAGATGGTCAGCATCCAGGAGTGGTGCGGCTACCTGGGGTCGCTCGTCGGCAAGGAGCCGACCTTCGAGGTAAGTGAGCAGGCGCTGCGCGGCAACCCCACCGACAACGCGCGAATGCGCGAGCTCATCGGCGGCACGACCGTCGACTGGCACGACGGAATGCGCCGGATGGCTCACAAGTTCCACCCGGAGCTGGTCAGCTAGCCCGTCCTGGGCTACCAGTAGCGCATGGCCTGGCGAAACAAGTCAGTCAGAACAGCTTTGCTCATCTCCCGCGGGGCGTTCTGCAAAAGCCGCTGCTGGGGATATGCCCCTTCGGTGAGGGCCGCGACGTCTTCTTCGGTGTAACCGACCCCGCTCAAACCATTGGGCATGCCCACCGCTCGCATGATCCGGATGATTTCCGCCGCGAGCACCTCGCCCGCGTCGTCGGGATCGGCGTCGCGCGTGTCAGCGCCGAGCAGTCGGGCCGCCTCGATGTGGCGCTCGGGGCTCGCCTCAGCGGTGAACCGGAATACCGCGGGCGCATTGACGATGACGGACATGCCGTGGGGCACCAGCGGCTCACGGGCCGGATAGCCCGCGGGGCGGAAGTCACGTACCAGCCCCGCGACCGCGTAGGCCATGCCGTGGGGTGCGTGCACGCCCGCGTTGCCGAAGGCGATGCCCGCAAGCGTTGCGGCCCACATCATCTGCTCGCGGGCTTCGCTGGCCTCGCTGCCTGAAGCGTGATGCACCGCTGGCTCCAGGTATTGGCCCAGCAGGCGAAGCGCCTCGCTGCAGCCCAGATCACTCCACGGGTTGGCACCTTGACTCATCGGCCGTAAGCCGGGGTGGGCTGGAGCCGGTCGATGAACGTAGGGCCGCGCGGTATAGGACTCCAAAGCGTGCGACAGCACATCGAGGCCCGCCGCGGCGACGACCTCGCTGGGCAGACTGGCGGTGCAGTCGGGGTCGATGAGCGCCTCGGTAGGCCGCAACGCGTGCGAAGCGATCCCCGTCTTCACCGACAGCGACAGCAGGTCGAAGATCGCGATGCCGGTTACCTCGCTGCCGGTGCCGGCCGTGGTGGGGCACGCGATATGTGGCCTCAGCGGCCCGGGTACGGGCGCGCCCTCCCCGATGGGTGCGTTGACATAGGTCAGCAGATCAGCGGGATGGCTGCCGTACAGATTGGCGGCCTTGCAAGTGTCGATGACCGAGCCCCCGCCCAGCGAAACGTAGCCATCGGGGCTCACCTCTTGGGCGAAGCGCGAAGCCGCGCCAAAAGACACGTTCGTGGGCTCGACGTGCACGTCGGTGTAGGTGACGACGTCCAGGCCGGCGGCCACCAGCGAGTCGTGCGCCTTCGCGAACGCAGGCAGCTCGGCCACCCCGGCATCCGAGAACAGGGCCACCCGCCGCATCCCCAGCGCGCTGGCTCTCTCACCTAACTCCGCCAAACAGCCCCGCCCGAACGTTATCCGGGAGGTGTCGACGGTGAAGGCTCCGTCGCAGCCCTCGGCAACGGCCGGGAAATTGCAGCACGCCATACCCCTATCCAATACCGCCGAACGTCGACCCGATGTGGCGGTTTCCTGAAAAATTCCCCGACAACCCGACGCTCAGCGGTTGAAAGTATGCTAAGCAAGTGCTCAGCACGCGGCGCATCGAGGCGCGCGGCATTGGAAGGGATCAGATGACGCTGCAGACGGTATTGGACGACATTCGCAAACGCCCCGGAACGGGCGATGTCATTCCAATCATCAATCCTGCGACCGAAGAGCAGATCACCGAATTCACCGACTGCGGTGAACAAGCGGTCAACGAGGCGGTCGCGCGGGCCAAAGCTGCCTTCGAGTCGGGCGTTTGGTCCGAGCTGCCGGGTCGTGAACGGGCCAAGGTCATATGGCGGATCGCGGATTTGATCGACGAGCACGCCGACGAGTTCGCCCAGCTCGACTCACTCAACACCGGCATGCCGCTGTTGCAGGCCACGCTGCAGATGTCCACAGTTTCGGAGTTCTTCCGCTACTACGCCGGCTGGTGTTCCAAGATCAACGGCAGCGCATACGACGTGAAGACCGACGGCATCGCCACCGACGCCTATGTCGACATGCACGCGTACACACTCAAAGAGCCTTACGGTGTGGTGGGGCTGATCTTCCCGTGGAACGGCCCGATCTTCAACGCCAGCGCCAAGCTCGCGCCGGCGCTGGCAGCCGGTGGCAGCCTGCTCGTCAAACCCGCCGAGGAGACGCCGCTGTCGGCGCTGCTGCTCGACAGGCTGGTCCACGAGGCAGGCGTCCCCGAGGGGGTCGTCAACCTGCTGACCGGCTACGGCCACACCGCGGGCGCGGCGATCACCGCGCACCCCGACGTCGAGAAGGTCGCGTTCACCGGCTCCACGGAGGTCGGTAAGGAGATCGTTCGGGCGTCCGCCGACAACCTGAAGAAGGTCACGCTCGAACTCGGCGGCAAGTCGCCGGTGCTGATCTTCGACGACGCCAACCTGGACAAGGCGCTGTTGATGGCGTCGCTGGGCATCTTCGTGCACTCCGGCCAGGGCTGCGTGTGCGGGTCGCGGATCTTCGCGCAGCGCGGCGTGTACGACCAGGTGGTGGCTGGCGTTGCGATGATGGCTAATTCGTTCAAGCTGGGCGCCCCGAACGAGGAGGGCTGCGTGAGCGGCCCGCTGATCAGCCAGAAGCAGCTGACCCGCGTCATGGGGTTCATCGACGAGGGCAAGCGCGACGGCGTCGAGGTCGTCACCGGCGGCTACCGCCTGGACCGCAAGGGTTACTTCGTGCATCCGACGGTGCTTACCAACGTCGACACGGGGATGCGGCTGTACCAGCAGGAGATCTTCGGGCCGGTCGTCAGCATCCTGCCGTTCGACGACGAAGACGAGGCCATGGCTCTGGCCAACGACACCACCTACGGCCTGGCGGCCACCGTCTACACGGAAAACGTCGGCCGGGCCCATCGCGTCGTCAAGCGGTTGAAGGCGGGCAGCGTGCAGATCAACTGCCAGTTGGTCTTCGATCACGACGTGCCGTTCGGCGGCCACAAGCAGTCCGGTTGGGGCCATGAGTTCGGCAAAGAGGGCCTCGACATGTACCTGAAGACCAAGTCGGTCTGGACTCAGCTTTAAAGCGTCTCACCACACGCGTATCCAGTCGACGAGCATGTCTGCGGGATAGCTGCCCGGGCCCGGATCCTCGCCACCCGAACCGGCGACGGCAAGATTGAACACCGGATAGGCCGTATAACCGGGAGCGTTGAACGGCCAATCCGGAAGCGAGCTGGCCGGGACGTCGAAGTAGGGCGCCGCGCCGTCGGCGTAGTCCTTCCAGAAGCGAATTCCGGCCTCATCCCACTGGGTTCGCCACGTGTGCCAGGCGCCATCCACCGCGATGTTGTGCGTCTTCCATTCGCCGCCGTTCGCTTTCGCGTGCACGGTGGTCGCCGCGGGCCATTTTCCGTTGCCGTACCACTCCATGACGTCGATTTCGCCTTCATCCTGGTTCCCCAGCCAGTAGGCCGGCCAGGCCCCGGCGGTCAGGCAATTGAGTTTGATGCGGGCTTCCCAGGTGTGGCCGACTCCGCCCCGCCAGGAACTTTGAACCTTGCCGCCGTAATACGTGCTGCCGTCTTTCGTGGCACGCAAGACCAGGTTGGAAGTGCCGTCGACAAACACGTTGCGTCGATCATCCCGGTACTGCCCGATGTTCTCGGGTCGTTCCCAGAACGTCGGATCCTTGATTTGCTCGCGCGCCAGTGCCACGGTCCACTTCGACGGATCGGGGGCTGACCCGGCCGGCCCATCAAACTCATCCTGGAAAATGTACGGACCGCTTTGGCCGTTAGGCGCGGCTGGCGGCGGCACCCGGCCGGCGGCCATATCCCGCCAGGAGGGATAAGCCCGGGCTTCGGGGACGGGGATCGCGGCTGCCACCACGCCGATCCCCATCATCAACATCATCTGGCGACGGTCCATGTGCGGCATAAGCAAGCGACGATAGCAGTCCGGGCTGCACCGGGGTGAACCCAAAAATGTGTCGGTGGCGGCCGCTAGCCTTTTGACATGCCACTATCACGGCGCATTAACGCTGGTCAGACCGGTTGTCGCAAATTGACGGCAAATTCTTAGCATGACTACGGGTTTCGTCTCAGCTTTGACTGGGCACAATATATTACGAGCCGGTAACCAGTCTGTTTTGATTTCACGGATGCGGTGGGTGGCTCTGAGAGGGGTAGCAATCATGGCAACCACAACAGGGGCAACCGTAATTTTCCTGCACTCACACCCAGCTTGGATCGCAGCGCAGCGGCATGCGCGTCTGCGCGGCGAAGCGATGCATCGGCATCCTTCGTTTGCGTCCCGGCGCCGTGCCGCGGCAGGTGGCGGTTCCGCAGCCGTCGTTCGCGAGTTCGGGGTGCACCCCAGCGCCGACACACCGGCGTAAGCCCGGAGAAGTGCTATAACCCAACGTATGACAGGCGCCGGGCACATCACCCACGTTTCCGATACGGCCCGGTGGACGGCGCTGCATCGGGCAACCGAATCGGCGCGTCCAGATGCGCTGTTCAACGACCCTCTCGCCGCACGCCTCGCGGGCGAGGGCGGCCGCGCCATCGTCGCCCGCGCACCGCTGACGAGTCGCGGCGGCTGGTGGCTGGTGGCGCGCACCAAAATCATCGACGACGCCATTGCCGGCGCGATCGCCGATGGCTGCGACCGGGTGCTGAATCTGGCCGCCGGTTTGGACACCCGCCCATACCGCCTCGACCTGCCGTCCGATTTCACCTGGGTGGAGGCAGATTTCCCGGAGTTGCTGGCGGAAAAAGCAGAGCTGCTCTCTGACCAGACGCCGCGTTGCCGGTTGACTCGCACCGCCGTCGACTTGGCCGATCCAACCGCCCGCAGCGCCTTCCTCAACGACGCGCTGGACGGCGCCACCAAGGCGCTGGTGCTGACCGAGGGCCTGTCGATGTATCTCGACGACAGCGACATGGTCGCGCTTGCGGGGGCATTCGCCAGAACCGAGATCGCCTGGTGGATGCTCGATTTCGCCTTTCCGGGCTTGCGGAAGACGATGAACAAAAAGATGTCCGGCATGCTTGAGAATGCGCCGTTTAAATTCGCGCCGGCGAACGGGCTGACCTTCTTCGAAGACCTCGGGTGGCGCGTTGTCGAGGGGGAGTCGCTAATGCACGCGGCTCAACGACTCCACCGCCTGCCGGTGTTCATGCGGCCCGTCGCCTGGCTGTCCAGCCCGGACCTGCGTCACCCGGGCGAACGGACGGGGAGCGCGATCGCCCTGCTTACCCGCCGCTAACCCGCAGTCTTGAGGACTAGCTTGCCGACGTTCTTGCCTTCGAACAGCATGTTGAGGGCAGTCGGTAGCTGCTCGAAGCCCTCGACGACGGTCTCGAGCGGCGTCAGCTTGCCCTCGGCGATTAGCCCACTGAGCTCAGCGGCCGCCTCGGGCGTGCGGCCCAGGTGGTCCAGCACGATGAAGCCCTGCAACGTCGCGCGCTGGACCAGCAGGTTCCCGAACGCGCGCGGCCCCGGTGGCGGGTCGACCGAGTTGTATCCGGAGATCAGCCCGCAGAGCGCGACGCGCGCGCCCATGTTGAGGCGGGCGAATACCGCGTCCATGATGTCGCCGCCGACGTTCTCGAAGTCGACGTCGATTCCGTTGGGCGTCGCGGCGGCGAGCTGAGCGACCCAATCGCGGGCGCGATAGTCGACGGCCGCGTCGAAGCCGAGCTGGTCCGTCAGCAGCGCGCACTTCTCAGGGCCGCCGGCTATCCCGACGACGCGGGCCCCGTCGGCCTTGGCGAGCTGGCCGGCCACGGAGCCGACCGCGCCAGCCGCGGCCGAGACCACGATTGTTTCGCCCGGCTGCGGCTTGCCGATGTCGCGGATCCCAATCCAGGCGGTAAGCCCGGTCGTCCCGAGGACGCCCATGTATGCGCTCGGTGAGACGCCCTCGGCGACGTCGACCGGAAACAGGAACATCCCGTCCGAGAGGACCGCATATTCCTGCCAGCCGACGAGACCCTGGACGGTCTGCCCGACCGGATAGTTCGGGTTCTTCGACGCGACCACCTCACCGAGTCCGCCGGCGCGCATGACCTCGCCGATGCCGACCGGCGGCAGGTAAGTCGGTGTGTCATTGATCCACGCGCGGTTGGTCGGATCGAGCGAGATCCAATCGACGCGGACCAGCGCCTCGCCGTCGCCGATCTCGGGGACTGCCTGCTCGTTCAGCTCGAAGGTGTCCGGACCGATGTGTCCGGTGGGGCGTTCACGGAGGAGGAAGCGGCGGTTCCGATCGGGCATAGCCGCACGGTACTCCACGGGATTCGCGACCGAGGCGCGGTCATCGCGCTCGCACCGCGAAGCTCGGCCATAATTGGCCATGTGGCCCAAACACACACCGCGAAGGCGCTCGCCAACCCAGCTCAGCCGCATAAGGCGCTCATAAACGAATTGGAACGCTATATCGAATCCCACAACCCCGACCGGACCGACGTCAATGTTCTGAGCGCGACCGACACAGGTCAAGCAGACAAGAACCACAAGCCCGTCCGGCACTGGTACCAGGTCACGTACGAAGCCTGAGACTGCCTGAGCCAGAGTCCATCCCGAGGGTGATGCGAAGCACAGATTGGAATCGTGCGCACTGAGTATAGTTCAGCCAGGTTAAGTATCCTGGTTGATCAATAAGCCGGTCCGCCACCATTTGCGAAGCTCCCACGTGCGGGCGAGGGGACCTGGATACCATGGCACTTGCTGACTGCGATTCACACAGACCAACACCGCTATCGGCAGGCGCCAGGATGTCGCGCGCGACGGTGCGCTTTGCCATGGACGCCCTTCAGGATCAGCACGGACTGGATCAGAACGCGGCATTCGATGTGTTGCGAGACGTTTCTCAGCGTCACAACGTCACAGGCGTTCAGCAACGCTCAGGTCGTGGTCACCGACGTCGACAGTTCGCCACTGTTCAGCGAGCCCGCCCGGGAGGCGTTGCTTGCCAACGACGTTCGCTCCTGTGTGTCGACCCCGATGGTCGATGATGACGGGGCGGTACGGGGAATAGTGTCTACTCATCAGCCATGCCGTGCAGCCGTGCCGACCCAGGCGGAGTTGGGACAGCTTCGGCGCATGGCCGGCCAGTGCGGTCGCTGGCTGCAGTGGTACGACCATTTGGTACTGCCCACCGTGGTAGCCGCCGTCCACGAGGCCGCTGAGGCCAGAGCCAGTGGCGGCGACTCCTCTCTGTCCGCAAGCCTGGCGGACCCGGCAGTGAGACCATTGCCGACGCGGCCCGAGTGCTCACCGACCGCTACGGCGTCGATAAAAGCCATTCTCGAAAGATGCTCGCCGCGATCGCCCGTCGGCGCGGTGTCTCACTTCACGCTCTGGCCGCTCAGCTGACCGCGGGGATCGATCAGCCGGGCGCTTAGAGCCTGCCTGCGACGAAGTCGGCCGCCTGGTTGGCCATGCCCGCGTCGATGTACGCCTGAGCGAGATGTTGTGGCCAGCTTTCTTTCCAGGTGTTGGGGTCGGCCGGGTTGCAGATGGGATCGGCGCCCTGGCACAACTCGATGGTCCTGTCGTTGTAGACCGGGCTGAAGTTCGTGATCGGCCCTACCCACTGGCTTCCGTTGCCGAACAATGCGACGGCGGCGATGTGCTGGTCGATGCCCGGCGGCAGAGGGCTGTCGAACCCGAATGCACTGAACGGCGCCGCGAGCACCACATCAGTGACCGCCGCCCCGAGCGAGTAGCCGCCCAGCACCAATCGGGTGTCCGGGCAATTGTTGACCATGTCCTGGATGTGGTGGCTCATGTCGTTGGCGCCGGTGTCGATCTCCGTGTCGGCGGGATACTTCACGGCGTAGGTGGTGATGTTCTTGTTGACCTTGGATTCGAGCGAGTTGATGAACGCATTGCCGAGAATGCCCGTCCCCGGAGACTCATATCGGCCGCGGGCGAAGATCACCTGCGCGTCGGGACAGCTCGCCGCGGCCGACGGCGCCGCCCCCGGCGCCCCGAAGGGCAGCATTGCAGAGGCGTACATCAGCGCGGCGGCGATCAAAACCCCAGCTAAGCCAACACCGATCAATCGACGGAAAAACAAACGGCGCACCACTCGATGTTAGGGCGATTCTGCGCCCGCCGTCGAGCGGGGTGAAGCACGGTCCGTGTCTACCCCAGGCCCACCCTCAGGATAGGTTCAGCTGATGAGCCACACCGATGTCAGTTCAACCGAACGCGTGTTCGCGTTGGCCGAGCAAGTGCAAGGCTTCATGCCGGGCGACGAGGGGCGTGCACTTTTTGAGGCCGCGCTGCGCTACCTCGATGGCGGCGTCGGCGTGGAGATCGGCACCTATTGCGGCAAGTCGACGCTGTTACTGGGCGCCGCTGCGCAGCAAACCGGCAGCGTGCTCTACACCATCGATCATCACCACGGTTCCGAGGAACACCAGTCCGGCTGGGAATATCACGACACCTCGTTGGTCGACGAGGTCACCGGTCTATTCGACACGCTGCCGACGTTTCGTCGCACCCTCGATGCGGCCGGTCTGGACGACCACGTTGTCGCCGTCGTCGGCAAGTCCCCGATTGTGGCTCGCGGCTGGCGGTCGCCGCTGCAGATGTTGTTCATCGACGGCGGCCACTCCGAAGCGGCCGCGACGCAGGACTTCGACGGCTGGGCGAAGTGGGTGACCGTTGGCGGGGCGCTCCTCATCCACGACGTGTTCCCCGACCCGAAGGACGGCGGGCGCCCGCCGTATTACATCTATCGCCGCGCCATCGATTCCGGGCAGTTCCGCGAAGTGTCGGCTCTCGGGTCGCTACGGGTGCTCGAACGCACCAGCGGCCAGCCGGGCGAACAAATCTAGCGCCCGGTCAGTCGCAGCTGGCGAGTTCGGCGCTAAATTTCGCACCCGTCAATTTAGTTGCAGGCGTAGCAGGCCCACCCGCGCTCGCCGTTTCGCCAATACCATCCGGGCCCGCAGCCATGCACGCCGGTAGTGCCCTCGCAATCCAGCGGGTGCACCAGCACCGGCGTGCCGGGGTTCACGGGAACTATTGGCTCGTAAGGAGTTTGGGCGGCTTGTGCAGGGGCAGCAATCGTCAGCGAGCCCATCGTAAGCACCGCGGCAGCAACGACAATGATTCTTTTTCGCATTTTGACGTCCCAAATTCGTACGGATGTGGACGCAATGACGCTACGCCGGTTACATCAGTCATGTCTATCGCAGAATATTCGAAAATGGTTGCGGGCTCGACCTCATCGGCCTGGGCCGCTAACAACGCATTCGCAATCGAAGTCGGTCAGCAAACCCATCGGCAGCCCGTCGCCGCGGAAGATCCCGGCGCCCGCGGTGGTATCCGACAATGCGTCGGCCGCCAGGATCACCGCCGCCCCGGTCCAGGTGGTGCGCTCCTCGGGCCAGCGCTTCCCATCCGCGAACACCAAACCTGTCCAGTAAGAGCCGTCGTCTTCGCGTAAGTGCTGCATCGCGGCGAATTGCCGGTTTGCGGATGATCGGTGGCCGATCGCGTCCAGCGCCAGGACCAGCTCGCACGTTTCGGCGCCGGTCACCCAGGGCCGGTCGTCCACACAACGAATGCCAAGATCGGCGACCACGAAGTTGTCCCAGCGCTGCTTGATTCGCGCGGCGGCCGCCGGACCCCGCAGCGCACCACCGAGGATCGGGTAGTACCAGTCCATTGAGTAGCGGTCCTTTTCGGTGAACGCCTCCGGATGCGCGACGAGCGCGTGACCCAGCCGACCCAGCGCCAGTTCCCACTCCAGCTGCGGTTCCCCGACAAGCGCGGCGAGCGCAAGCGCACACCGGATGCTGTGGAACACGCTGGCACATCCGGTCAAGAGCGCTTCGAGGACGGGCCCGGTTTCACCTCGGGCCCAACAGATCTCGCCGTATCCCACCTGCAAGTCGATGACGAAATCGACCGCCTTGCAAACCACCGGCCACATCCGCGCGGCGAATGATTTGTCGCCGGTGACCAACAGGTGGTGCCAGACACCGGTGGCGATGTAGGCGCAGAAGTTGCTGTCGCTGTTGGCGTCTTCGACGATCCCATCGCGGAACTGAAGGGGCCAGGAACCGTCTGGCCGCTGGGTGCGACGGCTCCAGTCGAACGCGGCCCGCGCCGGCTCCAATAATCCGGCCGCGGTGAGAGCCATCGCGGATTCCACGTGATCCCACGGATCGGTATGCCCACCCTCGAACCAAGGAATGGCGCCCGAAGGTTCCTGCGCGGCCGCGATCGAGCGCGCGGTCTCTCGGCATTGCTTCGCGGTAAGGATGCCTGCAACCGCCGGCGGGTTAACCCGATGCAACTGAATTTCCCAGCGTCGCTGTGCTTTGTGTGACCTGGTGCTTGGTGAAGTACATGGCCACACTTTTGCCCACCAGCGGATTGAGCAAAGACTCTGCTATCTGCGTGATCTTCGGTCGCTGCATCAGATCCCACACCAGGAGCTTGTGGTAGGTGGTGACCGCAGGATGATCGGCATTCGAAACACCGACAGCGCATTTCAGCCACCAGAACGGTGAGTGCAGCGCGTGCGCGTGATGAGTATGCGTCAGGTTCATTCGGGCCAATCCGCCCCCAACGATCTTGTCCCGTAACTTATCGGCTTGGTAGATGCGCACGTGGCCGCCCTCGTTGCTGTGGTATTCGTCCGACAGCAGCCAGCACACACGCTCGGGGAACCATCTCGGCACGCTGACCGCCAGTGTGCCACCGACCTTGAGCACTCTGATCAGCTCCGCGATGGCGGCGTCGTCTTCTGGTATGTGTTCCAGGATTTCGGACGCAATGACGCAGTCAAATGTCGCATCGGCGTAGGGCAGGTGCAACGCATCGCCGACAACCACTTCTGCCGAGGCCGTGGCGGGTGCCTCTCCGGTCTCGGCCATCGCCTGGAGGATGGTGTCCACCGACTGCAGTTCGGATGCATCGCGGTCGAACGCGATCACATCGGCACCGCGCCGATACGCTTCGAAGGCGTGCCGACCAGCACCGCAGCCGACGTCGATCACTTTGGTAGCAGGCCCGATTCCCAGCCGATCGAAATCGACTGTCAGCATTGCGCTTCGCCTTCGGCGTCGACCCTTCGTGCGATCGCCCGCTCGTAGATTTGCACCGTTTGAGCGGCCACCGCTTCCCAGCTGAACACGCTCACCGCCCGGGCTCTGCCCGCCTTGCCCAGACTTCGGCGCTTTTCCGGCGAGTCGAGTAGCGCGCCGAGCGCGCGGCTCAGCGCTTCGACGTCGGCGGCCGGCACCAGCTCGGCGCAGGAACCGTCTGTACCAACGACTTCGGGCAGTGCGCCCACCCTGCTGGCGACGATTGGGGTACCGCTCGCCATGGCTTCGACGGCAGGCAGCGAAAAGCCCTCGTACAGCGACGGAATGCACGCGACCTCAGCCGACGCAAACAAGCCGGCCAGTTCCGCGTCGGAAAGCCCGCTGGCGATGTGGACGATGTCGGAGATGCCGAGTTCGGCAATGAGTTTGTGGGTAGGACCGTTCGGCTCCACCTTGGCGACGAGCCGCAACTCGACGTCCCGGTTCACTCGTACCCTGGCAACCGCGTGGAGCAGGGTGCTGACCCCCTTCAACGGGGTGTCGGCGCTGGCGATCGCGATGACCCGGCCAGGTTGGCGTGGGCTCGTTCCCGGCTTGAAGAGGTCGGTGTTGACGCCCAACGGCACGACGTGGAGTTGATCCGGCGAGACACCGAAGTCGGCGACGATGTCCGTGGCGGACGACGACGAGACGGTCAGCAGATCCGGGATCTGGCGCGACACCTGTTTCTGCATCTTGGAAAACCCATACCAGCGGTGCACCAAAGGCTTTCGCCACCATCGCGCAGCGGCCAGGTCAAGCACCCGATCACGGGTGATGGGGTGGTGCACGGTGGCCACGACCGGCAGCCCAGCGTCGGCGATCTTGAGCAGCCCCGTTCCCAGGCTCTGGTTGTCGTGCACGATGTCGAAATCGGCCATCCGATCAGCCAGCAGCCGGGCGACCCGCAGCGTAAAAGTCCGCGGTTCGGGGAAGCCCGCGCTCCACATCGTGGCGAGTTCCAAGACGTCGATCGAGTCCCGAATCTCGCTCGGCCACGGCACCCGGAATGGGTCCGGCTCGCGGTAGAGATCGAGGCTCGGCACTTTGGTCAATCGCACCCGCGGATCGAGCAGCTCCGGGTACGGCTGGCCGGAGAACACTTCGACGTCATGACCGAGCTCCACCAGACCGCGGCTGAGGTGGCGTACATAGACGCCCTGTCCGCCGCAATGGTCCTTGCTGCGGTAGGACAGCAGGGCAATTCGCATACTCAATTCATTCCTTCTGGTGCACGACCGCCGAAGGGCGCCCTCAAATCCGTCGCCATCAATGCGCTCCTGAGCAGCGCAATAGCAAACTGGACATGTGTCCAGACTATAATTCGCTCAGCTAATCGCCGCAACGCGCAGCCGCGGACGGCGGCTTATCATCCGGGCTGGATCGGCCAGTCAAATCCACAGCTCAACCCCATTTTCATTGCCCGTTAACCGAACTCTACCGGACGCACGTCAGCACCCCC
>Ga0182014_10000838_pt1 | contig 41969 bp, 45 predicted proteins | sample 612S2DmetaG_FD_120489 | JGI IMG/M metagenome (GOLD analysis project Ga0182014, IMG submission 120489) | Permafrost microbial communities from Stordalen Mire, Sweden - 612S2D metaG | ecosystem: Environmental > Terrestrial > Soil > Wetlands > Permafrost | place: Sweden: Stordalen | collected... | reverse complement strand
CGACCTGCCGTTCTGACAAACTACAATCAAGCCAGAAAAAACGCCGGTTCAGCCGCCGCTTAAATCACGTCCGTCCGAACCCAACACCGGCAAATATCTACGGATCGTGACCGGCGCTAACAGTGGCGGAAACCATCATCGTGAACTGTTCGCCGTTACTGACCCGGCGGTTGTCTTCCCGCCAATCCATTTCAGACGCATAAGCCGCCAGATGCGGGCCACTGATATGGTGGTGCTGGCCGCTCTCTGCCCGGCGTAGGCGGGAGAAGAATGATTCAGCTTGGTTCGTGCAAGCCTCAGGGTTGCTGTAGGCTTGGCTGTGGTTAATGCGCTTCGTGTCGAACCGGCTGTGCAGAATATCCCAATGCGAGGCTTCATCGGCATAGACTGTGCTGCCGGGGGCAACACGGCGGCTGATTGTAGGAACGCTGGCGTCTTCTGTTTTTGACACGAAGGTTAGGGTTTTTCCGCCGCGTTCACGCATGACGATCACAACGCGGCGCTTGCCAGTCTGGTGCATGGCCAAGCGGCGATCCCGGCGGTTTTCTTTATAGTTGGCCGGTTTGATGTAGCCACCGACATAGCAACCATCGACCTCAACATGGCCGGAAACGGTTGCTTCTTTATCGCCAGCCCCCAAAGCCTCGCGGATTTTATGGGCCAGCACATAGGCTGACTTGTATTGGCAGTCCAAATCGCGGGAGAGCTGCAACGCACTATGGCCTTTCGCACCATTGGCGAAAATAGCGATGGCAAGCAAAATGTCCCGCACCGGCATCTTGCGGCTGGCGAAGATGGTGCCGCTTGTGACAGAGAACTGATGATTGCAGCCTTTGCACTTCCAGAGGTTCCGGGTTTTGTAGGTGTAGAGGGCTGTGCAGCCGCATTTGGGGCAATAGGCTTCGCCGCCATTATCGGACCAGCGGAGGCGCTGGAATGTCTCGCGGGCCTGCTCTTCCGTCATGCGCGCGACCGACGCTAACGAGAGCGTCCGGGCCTTTGCTGACAAGAGGAAGTGTTGAGACACGAAACATAAACTCCAAATATGATGTGTTTGCATCATATATGATGTTTACGTGTCTCTTGTCAACAGAAAACGAACCATATATGATGCTTTTAATCTATATTCGGAGTAAAAGCATTGGAAACGAAGGACTGGAACAAGGAGGCTATCGGCATACTCAAGGCGGAACTAAAGCGCCACCACATGAGTTACCGCGACCTCGCGGAGAGACTGAAAGCGCTTGGAATTCATGATTCGGAGCGGAATGTGACAAACAAGATCAATCGAGGGACGTTTACAGCGGCGTTTTTTTTGCAATGCTTGGAAGCAATAGGGTGCAAGACTTTGCGTTTGGAGGACTAAGCCGCCTTAGGAGGCCATATCTTTTTTACTTGCCTCCAATCGCACAGGATTATCTCGTAAATCTCTGATTCCGTGGTTAAATCAATGATTGACGATTTTATCTGTATATACCCGTGAGGAGGGCTAACCGTCTTGATATTATAATCTATATTCCTGAAATCTTTAGGCTTCACACGAACAACAGAAGCATATCCAGCTTGGCGCACCATTGCTGCTAATTTTCCATTGCGGAGCATTTCTAAGAAGCACCTACACGCCCCTTCAAGGCGCCTTTCAGGTTGAAAAGTTGCTCCGTATATCGAAGATGACGCGATGTAGTTTACAATTTCAATGTCCGTGGCGTGGTAGTCCTTGTGGACCTTTCGTATGATGGCCAAGCAACATAAAAACAAAAAATCTCCATGCATATAAACAAGTGCAGAGGTTGAAATACAAACGGCCAGCAAATAAACGCCTGGCCAATTTATAGATTGATATTCAAATAGAGGGATCACCGCAGGTAACCCTTGCAACCATTCGATCCGGCCAATCCAACGAATGGCCATAAGCAAAAGATTGCCAAAGCTAAAAACGTCCACGCCAAGGAACAGTGAGGTAAGTGCGACGTTCTTGTTTGCCATGGGCGATACCCTACCCAGACTCCATCGCATACGCCAATGCGCAAATTGCTTTGATCTTTTAGCTTGGTGAGTTTGCTACCTAATACCGGAAGTAAGCGGTATTGGGTAGGATGCTGGTTTGCACCAGCCATATTGGGCCTCATGGGGCTATACGTCTCGCTTACGCGCGCCACGGAACCTTCGGGAGCATGGTCTAGGTATATTCCGGGGCTACCCGATCATGTTGGGTGCGGCCACGTATCTGGCGGTCAACTCGTTCATGAGTTGATACGCAACCTGGGCTCGGTCCTGCCGTTCTCCTGAGCTCTGGAACTTGTTCAACCCATGTAACGGCATGAGGAGACCCCCCATGAGGAAGTCACTATTCTCTATCGTTGCTGCGTCCGCATTTCTGGCGGCCGCCGGGCTTGCATCTGCCCAGACGACAACGACCACAACAACGCAGTGGACTCCAGACGAAGGCACTGCGATGACCACGTACTCGACAACCCAGAAATACCAATCATTTAACGATCCTACCCTGGCCCCGACCGTCGGTATGGCGCTGCCCCAGACCGTCACGGTGTACCCATTGCCGCAGACAGTGGTTCCACCGACACCGGGCACCTACAGCTACACCATCATCAATAACGAGCCCGTTGTCGTGGACACCACCACCCGGAAGGTGGTCCATACTTGGTCATCCGGTACCCCATGAGGCGGCTTGACCTGACCAAATGATGCAGTGAACCGGGCGGCAAGGTAGCCCTCCAGCTACCCAGGTAGCTCTCCGTGACGTGGGCTGTGGGCGAATTTGCGACCCAATACCGTAAATAGCCCGCAGCCCTAAATTAATGCCAATCGAAGGGCGCGGCCCTTCGCGGGGTTGAGGGGCGGCGCCCCTTATTGGGTGCAGGGGTGAAACCCCTGCCTATTTCTTGGCTTTTTTCCAACAAACTCGCTAATACGCCCGCATGAACTGCGATGTGATTATTATTGGCGGTGGAGGAACCCGAACTGCGCGGCGAGGAATTGCGCGAGGCATCGCACGCGCTGGCACGGTTGACCGGGGTGATCGGCGTGGAGGAAATTCTGGACGCGGTGTTCTCGGGGTTTTGTATTGGGAAGTAGGCGAGATTAGGTAGTGAACTCACCGAGAATTTGTTCCTAAAAAGTACAGCTCAACTTGGTGGCGCGGCACGGAAAATTTGGGATTATTGCGCATTCTGCCGAATCACGGCAGGCTTCACAGTATGCGAGATAAAACTATCACAAATTCCGTCTTGGGTGGTTTGGACATTTTTACCGGCGGCATTTGGCTCGGTAAGCATATCTGCCAAGCCCTTGGGTGGGTCGAATGGGCTCAGGGCCTAAATTCGGCCATGTCTATTTTTCAGACATCCTCGGTAAACTGGGATTCCGTGTTTCTCGCCGGTTCTTGTGTGCTTTCGGTCTCTTTGATCGTTGTTAATTTCGAGTTTTTGGTAAGCCTGTGGATCGTAATTCACAATTGGAGAAAACAAAAATGGGATGCCACCGACAAGAACATTATCAATTATATCGTGGGACACTCTCACTATGGAACAACGTTTAACTATGAAAATCGTTTTGATATGGCCGCTGCCTGCTTTTTTGAGGCGGTTCGATCTGGGAAGCTGAAAACCTTAGTTAGAAAACCAGGACAAACCGTCTCAATCAAAGTGAAACCAAAGGATTTTGAGGGCCTTACGTTCACGAAGAATTTTGCGCCAACGATGGGTTATGGTACGCCAAGTTTTTATGCCGTCACAAAAAAAGACAAAAATATAGTGTACGAATCAATACTTTGTGACTGGAGACGAGTCAGAAAAATTTGGCCCCCGAAAGACAGTTAATCTTCTAGCCGGCATGTCTTGTAACCAATAGCCTCTGGCACTGCAAAAAAACGCAGCCGAAAATATCCGGTATTAGGTAGCAAACCGACCTCACGGAATGTAGCCGCCCATCAAAACTAATGGGGTCCGGGCCTCAGGCCCGGCCAGGGGTGCAGGGGGTGGAACCCCCTGCCGGGTTGCAGGGCAGAGCCCTGACGATTTCTTGCCTATTTACCTACAAACTCGCTAATACGCCCGCATGAACTATGATGTGATTATTGTTGGCGGCGGGCATGCGGGGTGTGAGGCGGCGGCGGCTTCGGCGCGGGTGGGGGCGCGGACGCTGCTGATTACCCATCGGGCGGACCGGTTGGGGGAGATGTCTTGTAATCCGGCGATTGGCGGGATTGGCAAGGGGCATCTGGTGCGGGAGATTGATGCGCTGGATGGCTTGATGGGCCGGGCGGCGGATGCGGCGTGCATTCACTTCAAGCTGCTGAACCGTGGCAAAGGCCCGGCGGTGCGCGGGCCGCGGGCACAGGCGGACAGAAAACTCTATCGTCAGGCGATTCAGGCCATGCTGCTGGCGGAGCAAAAATTAACCATTGTTGAGGGTGAGGCGGCGGGTTTGCAGCGCGATGCTTCCGGCCGGTTGAGCGGCGTGACCACGGCGGATGGGCGGGCGTTTACTTGCTCCGCTGCCGTGCTGACCACCGGGACTTTTTTGCGCGGCGTGCTGCACTTTGGCAATGTGATGGCGCCGGGCGGGCGGATTGGCGATGCGCCGGCGGTCTCCTTGGCGGATGCGCTGCTGGGGCTGAACCTGCCGCTGGGGCGGTTGAAAACCGGCACGCCGCCACGGTTGGACAAGAAGAGCATCGACTGGGACGGGCTGCCGGAGGACAAAGGCGAGGACCCGCCGGAGTGTTTTTCCAGTTTGACCGAACGGGTGACGAACCGCCAAATTTCCTGCCGGATTACCGCCACCACCGAGTGGACGCACCAGATTATCCGGGAAAACATCCATAAATCGGCGGTATACGGCGGCAATATCGCCGGGCGCGGGCCGCGCTATTGCCCGTCCATCGAGGACAAGGTGGTGCGGTTCGCCGAAAAGCCGGGGCACCAGATCTTTTTGGAGCCGGAGGGACTGGACGATGACACCGTGTACCCCAACGGGATTTCGACCTCATTGCCGGAGGATGTGCAGGAACTGCTGGTGCATTCCATTCCCGGTTTGGAGCACGCCAAAATCCTGCGGCCTGGGTATGCGGTGGAGTATGATTACGTCGACCCGCGCGCGCTGGACCATGCGTTGCAGGTGAAGGCGCTACCCGGCCTGTATCTGGCCGGGCAGATCAACGGCACCACGGGGTATGAGGAAGCGGGCGCGCAGGGGTTGATGGCGGGGCTGAATGCGGCACTGGCCGCTGGCGGGAGTGCTCCCGCCATGCTGAGCCGGAGCCAGGCTTATATTGGCGTGCTGATTGATGATTTGGTGACGCAAGGGGTGACGGAGCCGTACCGGATGTTCACCTCGCGCGCCGAGTACCGGCTGCTGCTGCGCGCGGATAACGCGGAGCTGCGGTTGACGCAGTTGGGGCTGGACTGGGGCTGTGTGGGTAGCGAACGGGCAGGGGTGTTTGCAGCACTTGAGGCGGAAATCGCGGGGTATGCCGGCAAGCCGGTGGGGACTTCGCGCGGGGCGGAGATTTTGCGCGCGGATTTGCATTATGCCGGGTACCTCAACCGCCAGGCCAATGAGATTAAGGCCAGGGAGCGCGATGAGGCGGTGTTGATCCCGGAAGGATTTGACTATGCCGTGGTGGGCGGACTCTCCAATGAATTGCGCGAAAAACTGGAGCGGGTGCGGCCGCAGAATTTAAGCGCGGCGGGGCGGATTGAGGGCATGACGCCCGCTGCCCTGGGGGCGATTTTTGGCGCGTTGAAGAAGGCGCGGCGGGCGGCATGAACGAGGAAAAGCTGCGGGCCTATGCCGCGCTGGTGGAGAAATGGTCGGCGAAGATTAACCTGGTGAGCAAGGGCGATCTGCCGCACATCTGGGAACGGCATGTGCAGGATTCGCTGGCGCTGGTGCCGTATATTCCGGCTGGGGTGACGCGGGCGATTGATCTGGGGTCCGGTGCGGGATTCCCCGGAATGGTGCTGGCGATTGCCACGGGGATTGAGTTTACGCTGATCGAGTCCGACACCCGCAAAGCGGCGTTTTTGCTGGAAGCGGCGCGGATTTTGGGTGCGCCGGTGAAAGTGCTGAACACGCGCATTGAGGCAGCCAAAACAGTGCCGGCACCGTTGGTGACGGCGCGGGCACTGGCGCCGCTGGATAAATTGCTGGGTTTGGCGGCCCCGCATCTGGCGGAAAACGGGGTTTGTTTGTTCCCGAAAGGCCGCACGGCCGAAGTTGAATTGACTGCCGCAAGGGCGGTCTGGCACATGGACGTTGAGCGCTATTTCTCCTCGCAAGACGAGCAGGCGTGCATCCTGAAAGTGAGCCAGATCCGCCATGTTGGAACAAGTAAAGCCGCCGCGCCCTAGGATCATCGCCGTTGTGAACCAGAAGGGCGGGGTGGGGAAAACCACCACCGCCATTAACCTTGCCGCCGCTTTGGCCGTGGGGGGCAAGAAGGTGCTGCTGCTGGATGTTGATCCCCAGGGCAACGCCAGCACCGGGTTGGGCATCGACCATGCGAGCCGCAAGGGCGGGACCTATGCGCTGCTGGCGGGAGACGCGGATTTGGCGGCGGTGACGCTGCCAACCGGGGTGGAGAATCTGGAAATCGTCGCGGCGGTGGAAGATTTGCTCGGCGCGGATATGGAATTCAGCCAGTTGGAGCGCCGGGAGTTTCTGCTGCGCAATGCGCTGGTGGGGCATTGCGATGCGGATACCGTGTTTATCGATTGCCCGCCGGGGATGGGGATATTGACCCTGAATGCGCTGGTGGCGGCTGATTCCGTGCTGGTGCCGTTGCAGGCGGAGTTTTTCGCGCTGGAGGGGATTTCGCAGTTGATGCGGACCATCGAGCGGGTGAAGCGCAGCCTGAACCCGAAGCTGGAAGTGGAAGGGATTGTGCTGACCATGACGGACAAGCGCAACAACCTCTCGGAGCAGGTGACCAACGATGTGCGCGGGCATTTTGGCGCCACGGTGTTCGAGACGGTGATCCCGCGGAATGTGAGAATTACGGAAGCCCCTAGCCATGGGCTGCCGGTGCTGCTGTATGATTTTCGCTCGGTCGGGGCGCAGGCGTACCTGGCGCTGGCGGCGGAATTTTTGAGACGGACGCGGATGAGGAAGGGAGCAGCGGTATGAGTGTGAAGGAACAGCCAAAGCGGTTGGGACGGGGTTTGGCGGCGCTGCTGGGTGATGCCGCCGTGCCGGCGAGCGTGAACGCGCCGGGGGTGCAGGCGTTGCCGGTGGATTTGCTGGAGCCGAGCCCGTACCAGCCGCGCCAGGACATGGACGAGACGGCGCTGGGCGAGTTGGCGGACTCGATTAAGCAGCGCGGGATTTTGCAGCCGCTGCTGGTGCGGCCGAAACCGGGTAGTCCTGGGCAGTACCAGATTATTGCCGGGGAGCGCCGGTGGCGCGCGGCGCAGAAGGTGAGCCTGCATGAGGTGCCGGTGCTGGTGCGCGAGCTGAGCGATGCCGATGCGATGGCCGCCGGGCTGGTGGAGAATTTGCAGCGCGAGGATTTGAACCCGGTGGAAGAGGCCGAGGGGTATCAGCGGCTGATCACCGAGTTTCACCTGAGCCAGGAGAAGCTTGGCGATGCAGTGGGCAAGTCGCGCGTGCATATCAACAACACGCTGCGGGTGCTGAAGCTGCCGGTGCAGGTGTTGGGGATGGTGCGTGACGGCAGTCTTTCGATGGGGCATGCGCGCGCGCTGCTGGGGCACCCCGACCCGTTGAAGGGGGCGAAGGTGGTGCTGGATAAGGAGCTCTCCGTGCGGCAGGCGGAGGAGTTTGTGAATAATCTGGGGCGGTCGATTAAAGGGCGGGCGCTGCACAAGGCGCCGCCGGAGCGCCGGCTGGATAGCGAAGTGGAATCCCTGGCGGAGAATTTGAGCGAGCGGCTGGGGGTGAAGGTGAAGATCGGGTTTAATGGCCGGAGCGGGACGATTACGCTGCATTATGGCAATCTGGACCAGATGGACTCGCTGCTGGCGCTGCTGAGTGGCTGAAAACAGGGGGGTGTTTCACGTGAAACACCCCCCTGTTATGCACAGGCTATGTTGCTGAAATTGTTTGGTTAAAAAAAGTTATCCCCAGAAAAAAGGGTCGGTTGTTTTGAAAAAACAACGATGTGGTTTTGGGGGTTAGGCGTGGGTTAGGGCGGCTAGGAGGTCGGTTTGGGTGACGATGCCGGTGGCGCGGCCGGTGGGGTCCACGATGATGATGGCGCGGGTGGTGCCGTTGGTGAGGGGGGTGATGAGGGTGGTGGCGGGCTGGCCGGGTGTGGCGGTGATGGCTTGGGCCATGAGGGTGCTGACCGGGCCAGGGGATGTGGCGCGGGCTAGTTCACGCAGGCCGATGGCGCCGGTGAGCAGGCCGGTGGCGTCCGTGACCGGGAGGGTGCGGATGTCGTGGTTCAGGAGCAGGGCGCGGGCGGCTTGCGGCGTGGCGGTCTCCAGGACCTGGATGACGTCGCGCGACATGATGGCGGCGCAGGTGAGGGGTTGCAGGGCGTGCGTGGCGGTGCGGGTTTCGGCGAGGCGGAGCAGGCGGTCCAGGTCGTTGCGGTCGATGTCGAGGACTGCGCCGAAGTCGGCCAGGGCGCCGTCGATGTCCTGGGCGCGCAGGCCGGTGCGTAGGGGGGCGGGCAGGTCCGCGGTGTTGTGCGTGTTGGCGGGCAGGGGGGCTGGCTGGTGCGGGTAGGAATGGCCCGACATGAAGCGGTGGAAAATGATGCCCAGGGCGACCAGCATGACGCAGTTCAGGCCGATGGGGATGAAGGCGAACAGGAAGCCGGCGGAGGTGACGGTTTTGCCGCCCAGTACCGCCAGCAGGGCGACGCCGCCGCCGGGTGGGTGCAGGCTGCGGGTGAGGGACATGGCGATGGTGGCCAGGGCCACGGCGATGCCGGCGGCCAGCATGGGCTGGTGCAGCACGCGCGCGGTGATGATGCCGGCCAGGGCCGAGATGACGTTGCCGCCGATGATCGGCCAGGGTTGCGCCAGCGGGCTGGCGGGGGTGGCGAAGAGCAGGATCGCGACGGCGCCCATGGGGGCGGCCAGCAGGGGTAGGGTGAGGTTCCCGCTTTGGCCCCAGGTTTGACCGAGCACGACGGCGCTGAGGAAGCCGGTGAGGCCGATGCCGGCCATGGCGCCGAGGGAGGCGATTATGCGGTCCCGCAGGGTGGCGCCGGGTAGTATTAGAGACTGTTTCATAAGTCTACTCTGGCGGCCGTATAGGGGCGATTTTCTGCGGTTGCGCGTGCGCGCCACGGGTTCGAGCGCGCGAAGCAACGGGCTCACGTACCTTGAGTACGCTCCGCAAGCCTGCCCCCGCGAAAGCGGGGGGTGCTCGTAAATCACCCCTATCCGACTCGCCAGAGCGACTTCTGAAACAGTCTCTTAATTTGAAACGCTGCAAGCCATTATCCTCCGCTGGAGCATTCATCTTTTAGATGAATGCTCCAGCGATATATTTTATCGGTCAATTTCATGCGATTAGCTTGAACCACCTGGTTCAGGCTGATCGCATATTGATCTAGGGGGGACAGTAGCCAGCCGCGGCGCGGGGCGAAAGCCTGGAGGGCGGCGGCTGCGGCGGATGCAAGGGAGACCCCCACTTTTGACCAGGGGGCGGCTTGGCGGCGGGGTGTAACAGCAAGGAGCGGATATAGGTTACGCGAGGGAGCGATGTAGTTGGTAAGCGTATGATATTTCACTGATTTCTCACTGATTTCTGGCGCGGAACGGCGGCAGTTTGGCTGCAATGGTTGCAGGCCGGGCGCCGGATTTTGCGGTGGACGGGAGTGGATTTATAGAGGATTGGCAGGATGCGGTTTTGGCCGCATGGTGTCATAAACAAGTACGCTTGCAATCTATGTGGTTGCGTTTTAGTTGTCTGAAACAACCTGAGTTTCAGTCTGAGTCTTGAACTGATGATACCGGAGGGACCGTGGATATACGTTTTACGAAAGAGCAGGATGCCATTCGCGAGGGCGTGAAGCAGGTCTGCGACGGGTTTGATGACAAGTACTGGTCGGCTTGCGATACGGAGAAGAAGTTTCCGTTCGAGTTCCACCGGGCGATGGCCGATAACGGCTGGCTGGGCATTACCATGCCGGAGGAATACGGCGGCGCGAACCTTGGCGTGACCGAGGCGGCGATTATGATGCATGAGGTGACTTCGAGCGCCGGCGGGTATTCCGCCGCGAGCGCGTTGCACCTTAACTTGTTTGGGCCGCACTCGGTGGTGGTGTTTGGCACGCCCGAACAGAAGGAGCGGATGCTCACACCGTTGATCCAGGGCACCGACCGCGCGTGTTTTGGCGTGACCGAGCCGGATGCCGGGTTGGATACGACGAGCATCAAGACGTTTGCGACCAAAGTGCCGGGCGGTTACCGGGTGACGGGGCGCAAGATCTGGACGTCCTCGGGGCAGGTGGCGAACAAGATTATTTTGCTGACGCGCACGACGCTGAAGGAAGATTGCCGCAAGCCGACCGATGGCATGACGCTGTTTTATACTGATTTAGATAAGACCAAGATCGAAGTGCGGCGCATCCCGAAGATGGGGCGCAATGCGGTGGACTCCAATGCGACGTTCATTGATGATTATTTCATTCCTGATGCGGACCGGATTGGCGAAGAGGGCAAGGGGTTCCACTATATTCTGCACAGTTTGAATCCGGAACGGATTCTGGTGGGCGTGGAGGCCGTGGGCCTGGGCCGGGGCGCGCTGGCGCGTGCGGCCAATTATGCCAAGGAGCGGAAAGTGTTTGGCCGTTTCATTGGGCAGAATCAGGGGATTCAGCATCCGCTTGCGGAGAGCTGGACTTATCTGGAGTCCGCGTTCTGGATGATTATGCGGGCGGCGAATTTGTACGACAACAACATGCCCTGCGGTGCGGAAGCCAATGCGGGCAAGTTTCTGGGCGGGCGGGCGGCGTTTGATGCCTGCACGCGCGCTGTGATGACGCATGGCGGGATGGGCTACTCCACTGAATATCAGGTGGAGCGGCTGTTCCGTGAATCGATCCTGTTGCGGATCGCGCCGATTACCGAGCAACTCATCCTGAGCTTTATCGCGGAGAAGGTGCTCGACCTTCCCAAATCTTACTGAGGAAACTGCGGTCATGACCGAATTTGGAATTACCGGTTACGGTGCCTATGTGCCGCGCTTGCGGATCGACCGGGGCATTATTGCTGAAGCGCATAAGTGGATGGCGCCTGGCTTGAAGGGCCAGGCGAAGGGCAGCCGCTCGTTCACCAGCTGGGATGAAGACGCGATCACCATGGCGGTGGAAGCGGCGCGTGATGCGCTGACCGGCGGGTCGGTGGATGGGATCAAGGCGATTTATCTGGCCTCGACCACGCTGCCTTATGCGGATTTGCAGAATGCCTCGATCGTGGCCGGGGCGATTTCCGCGCCTACCGGGATTGCCAGCAGCGATATTGGTAATTCGCAGCGGGCTGGGACTTCGGGGCTGTTGCAGGCGCTGAAAGCCGGTGAGGCGGCGTTGTTCATCGGGTCCGACGCGCCGGTGGGCAAGCCCGCCAGCGTGCAGGAGATCAGCTATGGCGCGGGCGCTGCTGCGTTTACGCTTGGTTCGGAAGGCGTGATTGCCAAGTTGGTTGGCAAGGCGAGCGTGACGGATTCCTTCGTCGATCATTTCCGCGCGACCGGCCAAAAATACGAATATGCATGGGAAGAGCGCTGGGTGCGTGACGAGGGTTATGCCAAGCTGGCGCCGGCGGCGATTAAGGCGGCGTTGGCGGATGCGGGCATTGGCATTGATGGGGTGGCGTATTTTGCCATGCCGTCGCAGTTGCGCGCGGTGGCCGATGCGGTGGCCAAGCAGGTGAAGTTTGCCGGGACCGTGGTCTCGGGGTTGGAGAATGGCGTGGGTTATGCTGGGTCCGCGCATGCGCTGCTGCAGCTGGCGCTGGCGCTGGAAACGGCCAAGCCGGGCGAGAAGATTTTGGTGGTTGGCTTTGGCCAGGGCGCGGACGCGCTGATTTTTGAAGTGACCGATGCGATTACCGGGTTGGCGAAGCGCCGTGGCGTTTCCGGCTCGGTGGCCGATGCGGTGGCGACCGACAGCTATTTGCGGTTTCTGTCGTTTGGCGACGGCATTGATGTGGAATGGGGCATGCGCGGTGAGCGCAGCGGTAAGACGCAGTTGACCGAGCAGTATCGCTCGGCGTTCCAAATTGAAGCGTTTGTGGCGGGTGAGTGCGCCGCGTGTAACACCATACAGTTCCCGCAGTTTCAGTTCTGCGTGAAGTGCCAGGCGCCGCGTAAGCAGTTCCGCCAAGTGACGCTGGCCGATAAGCCGGCGCAGGTGCTGACCTCGACGGCTGACTGGCTCTCCTATTATCCGGCGCCGCCGCTGTATTGCGGGTTTGTGCAGTTTGATAATGGCGCGCGGCTGTTGATGGAAATGGTCGATATTGGGCCGAAGGGGATCGAGCGCGGTGACAAGTTGCGCATGGTTTACCGGATTAAGGAACGTGACCGGGCGCGCGGGTATAATCGCTATTTCTGGAAAACCACGCCGATTGCGGCGGCCTAAGGGAGCAAGATCATGGCAACAGGTATCAAGGATAAAGTTGCGATTCTGGGCATGGGTTGCTCGAAGTTTGGCGAGCGCTGGGATGCCGGCAGCCAGGAGTTGATGGCGGAATCTTTTGAAGAGGCGCTGGCTGACGCGGGGATTGAGCGCAAGCAGATTGAGGCGGCGTGGCTGGGCTCGTGCATGGATTCGGTGAATATCGGCAACTCGGCGATTCCGGCTTCGACGGCGCTGCGGCTGAACGGGATTCCGTTCACGCGGGTGGAAAACATGTGCGCGACCGGGACGGAAGCGCTGCGCGGGGCGGTTTATGCGGTGGCCTCGGGTGCGGTGGATATCGCGCTGGCCATTGGGGCGGAGAAGTTGAAGGATACGGGGTATGGTGGTCTGCCGCCGCCCTTTAAAGGCACGTTCAACGATATGTGGATGCCGATGGCGTCAGCACCTGCTGGGTTCGCGCAGTTGGCCGATGGTTACCGGGCCAAATACGGGATTTCCAAGGAAGAGCTGAAGCGGGCGATTGCGCATGTTTCCTGGAAGAGCCATCAGAACGGCGTGCATAGCCCGAAGGCGCATTTCCAGAAGGCGGTTTCGATGGAAACCATTATGAATGCGCCGATGATCTCTGATCCGCTGGGGCTGTTTGACTGCTCGGGTGTGTCTGATGGGTCAGCTTGCGCCATTGTGACGACGCCGGAAATTGCGCGCGCGATGGGTAAGAAGGATCTGGTGACGGTGAAGGCGCTGCAGCTTTCAATCAGCTCGGGCCAGGAAACCGCGATGAACGAGTGGGACGGCAGCTATGCGCCGAACACGCGAATTGCCGCGGCGCGGGCTTATAAGGAAGCGGGGATTACCAACCCGCGCGAACAGCTTAACCTGACCGAGGTGCATGACTGTTTCTCGATTACCGAGCTGGTGACGATGGAGGATTTGTTCCTCTCCGACAACGGCCGCGCGGTGGCTGATGTTCTGGATGGTGTGTATGATGCCTCGGGCAAAGTGCCTTGCCAGATCGACGGCGGGTTGAAGTGCTTTGGGCATCCGATTGGGGCTTCTGGCCTGCGCATGGCTTATGAGGTGTATTTGCAGCTGCTGGGGCGCGCGGGTGCGCGGCAGTTGAAGTCACCCTCGATTGGGCTGACGCATAATCTGGGTGGCGTGCCGTATCTGGGCATTGCCGGTATTTCCATTTTGGGGCTGCACTAATGGCTGGTTTATGGTTTGATGAGCTGACGGTCGGGCAGGTGTTTCATCACCAGATCCGCCGCACCGTGACGGAAACGGACAACGTGCTGTTTACCGCGATGACGCATAATCCGGCGCTGTTGCACCTGGATGAAGAGTACATGAAGGGCACGCCGTTTGGGCAGCGCATTGTGAACTCGGCTTTTACCCTGGGGCTGATGGTTGGGATTTCAGTGGGGGACACCACGCTGGGGACCGCTGTGGCGAATTTGGGCTGGGATGAAGTGCGCTTCCCCAACCCGCTGTTCCATGGTGATACCGTGCATGTGGTGACCGAGGTGATTGAGTTGCGGGAGAGTAAGTCCCGCCCGGATCAGGGGATTGTTACGTTTTTGCATCAGGCGTTTAACCAGAAGGACCAGCTGGTGGCGACGTGCAAGCGTTCTGGGTTGCAGAAGAAGAAGCCCGCTTAAGGATGAACCCGATGGCGAATCTGCGCTCGTTCCTGTTTATTCCTGGGGATTCTGAAAAGAAGCTTTCCAAGGCGGATGCGTCGGGCGCGGATGCGCTGATTTTGGATTTGGAGGATTCCGTGGCGCCGGCGAATAAGCCGCTGGCGCGGGAGTTGATTCCGGCGTTTTTGCGGGAGCGGCCGCGGGGGAAGCGCAGCTCCGAACTGTGGGTGCGGATTAACCCGCTGGATACGGATTTGGCGTTGCTGGATCTGGCGGCGGTGGTGGCGGCGGGGCCGGATGGGCTGATGTTGCCGAAAGCCAATGGGCCGGAAGATGTGCGCAAGCTCTCGCATTTTTTGGATGCGCTGGAAGTGCAGGGTGGCGTGGCGCTGGGGTCTGTGAAGATTCTGCCGGTGGCGACGGAGACCGCCGTGGCGCCGTTCCGGTTGGGCGATTATGCGACGGCTGGGCTGGCGCGGTTGCTGGGGATTACCTGGGGGGCGGAGGATTTGTCCGCCGCCGTGGGGGCCAGCACGAATTTGGATGGCACGGGGCAGTGGGCGCTGACTTATAGGTTGGTGCGCTCGCTGACGCTGCTGGCGGCGCATGCGGCGGGCGTGCAGGCGATTGATACGCTGTATGTGGATTTTAAGGATGACGAGGGGCTAAGGGCATCTTGCCGGGCGGCGCGGGCGGAAGGGTTTACCGGGCGGATTGCGATTCATCCAGCGCAGGTGGCGGGGATTAACGAGAGTTTTATGCCGTCAGCCGCTGAGGTGGAGCATGCGGAGCGGGTGCTGGCGGCGTTTGCCGCGGCGCCGGGGGCCGGGACCGTGGGCTTGGATGGGAAGATGCTGGATATTCCGCATTTGAAGCAGGCGCAGAATGTGTTGGCGCAGGTGGGGGCTTACGCGCGCTAGACCTTTTTGACGGCGCGTTGGCCGGTGGGTGGATGGCGTGCGCGGTCGGGGGATTCTGGATTGATCGCGCTTTACCCTTGACTCTTGTACGGGTAAGCAGTAGTTATGCAGGACGATGAATTCTCGTGGTTTGATCCGAAAGCCTCGGCAAACAAGATCAAGCATAGGGTCAGTTTCGAGCAAGCTCGTGCTGTTTTTAAAGACCCGTATGCCGATGATATTCTTGATGATCGCGAAGACTATGGCGAGGAGCGATGGAATATAACCGGGCTTGATGCCTCGGGAAACGTGCTGGTCGTGACCTACACGATGCGCGGCCCGTTAATTCACATAATTTCAGCCAGAAAGGCGGAGCCAGATGAAAGATCAGAGTATTTTGAAGGCCGCCACTGAGATTCCGGCGTCTGAGAGGGATTCTCGGCCGATGACGGCGGAGGAGCGGAAAAATGCCCGGCGTAGGCCGCGTGTGACGGTCATCCGCCGGGCGCTGCGGATGACGCAAGAGCAGTTTTCGGCCGAGTTTGGTATCCCCCTGGGTACGCTTAGAGACTGGGAACAAGAGCGGGCTGAGCCTGACGCGCCGGCCAGGGCTTATCTGCGGGCGATTGCTGGTAATGCCGAGGCCGTCGCCAAGGCTTTGAAGAGTTATCCGGCTCCGGCGGCGGAGTAGGTTTTTGGGCTTGCAACCTCGAAATTGTACTGCGGGCTACGTTGTAGCTTCGGGCGATCTCCCGCGACACTTCTCCGGCCTCCGGGTGGCGTTTGAGGCGGCGCAGGGCGCCGGGACTGTGGGCTTGGATGGGAAGATGCTGGATATTCCGCATTTGAAGCAGGCGCAGAATGTGTTGGCGCAGGTGGGGGGGTTAGGCGAGGTGAAGGTGGGGGGCATTCGTTCTTGACTTTCGCTCAAATTACTTGTAACAAGTAGTTATGAATGCGGGCGGCTTTGAGTGGGACGATGCCAAGGCCGCCAGCAATCAGGTCAAACATGGTGTTTCTTTCTCATATGCCAGGACGGCTTTTGACGATCCGATGGGCATTGAAATTGTGGATGACCGCCGCGACTATGGAGAAGAGCGGTTTAATCTGATCGCAAAATCTCCTGATAATATAATGCTTTTTGTCACATTTACTGAGCGTGAAACCGGCATTCGGATCATCTCAGCTCGCCGGGCTTCAACGCGGGAAGTTAATTTCTATGATGAACAGTAAGCCAATTTCAGCCCGCGATGATCTTCCCCGGCCGATGAGCGAGGCCGAGATTATGGCGGCGGCCAAGTCCGATCCTGACGCTCAGCCCTACACGGCGGAACAGCTCAAAAATGCACGGCGGGTGCCGCGCGTGAAGACGATGCGCCGGGCTCTTGGTCTGACGCAGGAAGAATTTGCGGCGCGCTACGCGATTCCGCTCGGGACTATCCGAGGCTGGGAGCAAGGCGTGACTGAGCCGGACGCCACGGCTAAGGCGTACCTCCGCGCCATTGCTGGGGATGCTGAAGGGGTGGCTAAGGCTCTGACGGCTCATCCGGCGGCGGCCGAGTAGGTTTTTGGGCAACGTGGGCGTTCTATAGCCCGATCAGGTGGTCCCGCCAGCGACCGAGATCCGACATCGTGCAGGATGGGTGGGCGAAGCGTAGCCCGCTGAATTGCTGGTATTTTAAGAAGTGATGGGTAGCGCTTCGCTCACCCATCCTACGCTTGCTACGCTTGCTGACCTGCTCGGAGAACACCCGCTCACACCCTGCCTGGCGCAAAAGGCGTTCCTGGGCTTCCAGACCGGCGAGCTGTGTTTCGGTCGAGGTGCGCGCGTATCCTACATCCATCGGGGTAAGTCTCACATAAATTAATAACTTAGTGATACCATAGAGTCTCAAATTATCAATATATTCCTATGAGACAGATTCCGAGGGGGCGTACCGATCTCACATGACCCTGGTCTATTGAGAAGAATAACGATATTGGTGGACTCACTATAGCGAGTGGTGGCGAGGGCGACAGATTAGTGAAGACACGTTCAATAGTCAGACACACCTGTTTACTGCTCGCTGGTTTATCTGCGCTTCCGGTGCAAATGGCTAAGGCAAGCGATCCGTATGCCAGTTCAGATGCAATTGCTCAAAGCATCCAAAAGGACTTGCCGCGATTGGACTTGAACAAAGCTGGACTGGTCGAGGCGTTGGAAGCCGCCAACATCCTTGTCATACCGAACGGAATGGCAATGAGAAGCGACTACAAAAATTTTCCTGCTGTACCTGATCCTGGATTAAAAGCCGAGATACAAGGCATCATATCGGACAGCGGCATGGCAGTTGCTCCGTTAATGTTTTACTTTCCTTCCGCCAAAATGGGCGGGTTCTATCTAATTGAGGGTAATGGAGCGTGCTCTGTATGGCGCTTCTTTTCGTCGGATGGACAGCAAACCCATCTAATTGCGTCACCACGATTCATGGAAAATGCGACCTGCTCCGACGATGGAGAAAATGCTTATGTTGGCTTATATGAAAAGCAACCCGTAGCACTCCTCATCGAGGATATGGGGATCGTCTCAGGTAAGCCAGACACGAGAGTTCAAGTGTCGAGCTGGACAGGTAAAGGCTGGGATACACCAACAGTATTTGAGTTCAATCCTTCGAACGATCTGCGTGCTAATGCAGGTTTACCATATATCGGAGTTTGGGTTCAAAATATATCCAGACCACTGGAAAGGAGCCTTGGGTGTAAAATCGCGTGCAATGTTGACCCCCAGAGGGTCACGGTTGGAAGCGATTTGACATCCTCGCCTACAACATCAAGCGTGTTATCGCCCTTATGGGCGCTCCCAAGCTGATCGTCGCGATGCGGGAATGATGGAGGGCAGTCCCTCCTTCCAACAATAGGAAGCCACCCCTCAAAACACCATTTCCACACAGCCTCCACCCAAAGCAGAAGTTCAGACGGGCCAAATACTTAGCCATAGGTCGGAGGACTCTGGGAGTAAGTAAGGCCGTGGGGCATTGCCCGCTGGCTCCCCCACGAAGGGCCGCGCCGTTCGAACGTGGTAATATGGTTTCTTGAAGGCGCTCACGCGTGCCGTTCCAAGGCCCGTGCGGTGAGCGCCTTCAAGAAACCTTGGTAATGGATTCCAAAGGCGAGCCTTTGGCGGGGTTCCAAGGGGCGGAGCCCCTTGGCCTTGCTTACGCCCCGAGGCTTACGGGTTGAGCCAGGTGTTGGGGTCGACGCCGGCGTTGGCGCGGGCGTATTTGGCGATTTCGGTGATGCGGGGGCCTAGTTCGGTGGGGTCCAGGCTGGCTTCGGTGTGGGGGCCGTGTTGCCAGCTTTCCATGATTCCGTAGCCGTAGCCCCAGGCTTCGAAGACGCGGCCGCTGATGTGTTTGGCTTCGGAGGAGCAGAGCCAGGCGACGAGGGCGGCGATCCATTCGGGTTTGCGGCGTTCGATTTGTTCGGGGGTCCATTCGCGCAGGCCTTCGGTGAGGCGGGTGTTGGCGCGCGGCGCGATGGCGTTGACGGTGACGCCGAGGCGGGCGAGTTCGCGGGCGGCGACGATGGTCATGGTGGCGATGCCGGCTTTGGCGGCGGCGTAGTTGGTTTGGCCGATGTTGGCGAAGAGGCCGGAGTGGGAGGTGGTGTTGATGATGCGGGCATCAACGGGCTTGCCGGCCTTGGATTGGGCGCGCCAGTAGTTGGCGGCGTGGTGGAGGGGGGCGAAGGTGCCTTTCATGTGGACGCGCACGACGGTGTCCCATTCTTCCTCGGTCATGTTCACCAGCATGCGGTCGCGCAGGATGCCGGCGTTGTTGATGAGGATGTCGAGGCCGCCGAAGGTGTCCACGGCTTGTTCGACCATTTGTGCAGCACCTTTCCAGTCGGCGACGTCTGACGTGTTGACGGCGGCCTGGCCGCCGGCGGCCTGGATGGTGGCGACGACTTCCTGGGCGGGGGATTGGTCGGCGCCGGTGCCGCCTGCTGACGAGCCGAGGTCGTTGACCAGGACTTTGGCGCCGTGCTGGGCGAGCATAAGGGCGTAGGCGCGGCCGACGCCGCGGCCGGAGCCGGTTACGATGGCGACGCGGCCTTCAAGTAAGCTCATGCGATGTTCCTTTTATGGTGGCTGTGTGATGGGGCGCATCATAGTGGCGGAAATTGATAAGGCAATGTGTAATACACATCCTTACTAACGCGCTTATTATCGCATTTGCGGGTATTTTAGCACTCGATGATGTTGACGGCGAGGCCGCCGCGGGCGGTTTCTTTGTATTTGGTTTTCATGTCGGCGCCGGTTTGGCGCATGGTGCGGATGACTTTGTCGAGGGAGACGAAGTGGGTGCCGTCGCCGCGCAGGGCCATGCGGGCGGCGTTGATGGCCTTCATGGAGCCCATGGCGTTGCGCTCGATGCAGGGGACCTGGACGAGGCCGCCGATGGGGTCGCAGGTGAGGCCGAGGTTGTGTTCCATGCCGATTTCGGCGGCGTTTTCAACCTGCGCGGGGGTGCCGCCCATGACTTCGGCGAGGGCGCCGGCGGCCATGGAGCAGGCGACGCCGACCTCGCCCTGGCAGCCGACCTCGGCGCCGGAGATGGAGGCGTTCTCCTTATACAAAATGCCGATGGCGGCGGCGGTGAGGAGGAAGGCGACGACGCCGGTGTCGTCAGCGCCGGGGATGAAGCGGGTGTAGTAGTGGAGCACGGCGGGGATGATGCCGGCGGCGCCGTTGGTGGGGGCGGTGACGACGCGGCCGCCGGCGGCGTTTTCCTCGTTGACGGCCAGGGCGTAGAGGTTGACCCAGTCGAGGATGGTGAGGGGGTCGCGCAGGGACTCTTCGGGGTGGCTGGAGAGCTGGCGGTAGAGCTGGGCGGCGCGTCGGCGGACTTTGAGGCCGCCTGCGAGAATGCCCTCGGTGGCGCAGCCGGTGCGCACACATTGCTGCATGACTTGCCAGATGTTGAGCAGGCCGGCGCGGATTTCGGGTTCGGTGCGCCAGGATTTTTCGTTCTCCAGCATGAGCTGGCTGATGGGGAGGTTGTGGGTTTGGCAAAGCTCCAGGAGCTGCTTGGCGGATTTGAATTCGTAGGGGAGCGTGGTTTGGTCTGGCACGATGCGGTCGGAGCCGGCGGCTTCCTCGTTGACGACGAAGCCGCCGCCGACTGAGTAGTAGACTTTGGTGCGCAGTTCGGTGCCATCGGCGGAGAAGGCGGTGAAGCGCATGCCGTTGGGGTGGTAGGGGAGCGAAATGCGCTTGTGAAAGAGCAGGTCCTCGGGCTCGGTGAACGAAATTTCGTGGCGGCCGAGGAGGTTGAGGCGGGCGGTGGCGCGGATGGCGTCGAGTTTGGTGGGGACGGTGGTGGTGTCGACCGTGTCCGGGGCTTCGCCGGAAAGGCCGAGGAGGACGGCTTTGTCGCTGCCGTGGCCGCGGCCGGTGGCGCCGAGGGAGCCGTAGAGTTCGGCCTGGATGCGGGATGTTTGGGGGAGGAGGTTGGCGTCGGTCAGGCCGGTGGCGAAACGCAACGCCGCGCGCATGGGGCCGACGGTGTGCGAGCTTGAAGGGCCGATGCCGATTTTGAAGAGCTCGAAGACGCTGATTGCCATGTTGGTGCCTCCGTCCTCCGGGCCCTCGCAAGGGGCCGGATAACATCTGCAGTATTGGGCCGGTGGTTTAGGGAAGCAAGGCCAGGGGACGCTGTCCCCTGGACCCCTGCGAAGGGCCGCGCCCTTCGAACGCGTTAATAAGGTTTCTTGAAGGCGCTCACCGCACGGGCGTTGGAGAGGCACGGGTGAGCGCCTTCAAGAAACCTTGTAAGGGATTCCAAAGGCGAGCCTTTGGCGGGGTTCCAAGGGGCAGAGCCCCTTGGCCTTACTCCCCTGAACGACCGGCCCAAGACCGCAGGGGTTATTCGGCCATTGCGGAGGCGTCGGAGCGGGTGGCGCCGACGCGGGCGGCGAGGGAGGCGGCCATGAAGGGGTCTAGGTTGCCGTCTAGGACTGCTGCCGGGTTGCCGGTTTCGTAGTTGGTGCGGAGGTCTTTTACGAGTTGGTAGGGGGCGAGGACGTAGGAGCGGATTTGGTGGCCCCAGCCGATGTCGGTTTTGGCGGCTTCGATGGTGGCGCTCGCGGCTTCGCGCTTTTGCAGTTCCATTTCATACATGCGGGCTTTGAGCATGTTCATGGCGGTGGCGCGGTTGCGGTGCTGGGAGCGGTCCGTTTGGCAGGCGACGATGATGTTGGTCGGGATATGGGTGATGCGGATGGCGGATTCGGTTTTGTTGACGTGCTGGCCGCCGGCGCCGGAGGCGCGGAAGGTGTCGACGCGCAGGTCGGCGGGGTTGATTTCGATTACGATGGTGTCGTCGACCACCGGGTAGACCCAGACGGAGGAGAAGCTGGTGTGGCGGCGGGCGGCGGAATCGTAAGGCGAGATGCGGACCAGGCGGTGGACGCCGGATTCGGTTTTGAGCCAGCCGTAGGCGTTGGGGCCGGAGATTTGCATGGTGACGGATTTGATGCCGGCCTGCTCGCCCTCGGACATGTCGAGGATTTCAACCTTGAAGCCACGGCGTTCGGCCCAGCGCATGTACATGCGTTGGAGCATTTGCGCCCAGTCCTGGGCCTCGGTGCCGCCGGAGCCGGCGTTTATTTCGATGAAGGCGTCGCGGCCGTCGGCTTCGCCGGAGAGGAGGCTTTCGATTTCGCGCGTTTTGGCTTGGTCGGCGAGGGTGGTGAGGTTGGCCATGGCGTCCTTCACCATGGCGGCGTCGCCTTCGGCTTCGGCCATTTCGATGAGCTCGATGGTGTCGGCGGTGTCGCGTTCCAGGGTGAGGACGCCGTCTATGAGGCCGACCAGGCGGCCGCGCTCACGCATCACCGTTTGGGCGGCGTCGGCGTTGTTCCAGAGGGAGGGGTCTTGGGCGCGGGCGTCTAGTTCCGCGCGTTTGATGAGGGCGGCATCCCAGTCAAAGATGCCTCCTCAGCAAGGCGACCGAACGGCCGATCTGCTCGTTTAACTGATCTGATTCTGCTGACATGGGAGGGGTATATAGAGGAATTTTTCATAAAGCCCAGGGGGGTCAGGCCAGCCAGGGGTTTAGGAGCGGGACGCTGGTGGGGGTGAAGTCGGCGGTGTTGCGGGTGATGAGGGTCATGCCGTGGGCGACGGCGGTGGCGGCGATGAGGGAATCGTTGAGGGGGCGCGGGTCTGGGATGTGGAGGCGGGCGCAGTATTGGGCGACGGCGGTGTCCACGGGCAGGATGCGGGCGGAAAATTCGGGGAGGATTTGGGTTTCCAGCCAGGTGCGCAGGCGGGCACCTTGGGTGGGGTCGCGGCGTTCTAGGCGGCCGACGCCGATTTCCAGTTCCATGAGGGTGATGGCGGAGAGGTAGAGGGTGGTGGAGTCGACACTGGAGAGCCAGGCGACGACGTTGGGGTTGGCTTTGCCGTCACCGGCTTTGCGGAGTTCGGAAATGACGTTGGTGTCGAGCAGGAACATTCAGGAGAAGTCAGCCGGGCGGGCGAGGTCGCGCGGGCGGGGCGGGTCGAATTCAATGTCGGAGAGGCCGGGCATGGAGAGGGCTTCGACGATGTTGCGGCGGGTGGCGGTGAGGCGGTGGTATTCCTCGATGCTGAGGAGGACGTGGGCGGGTTTGCCACGGTCTGTGATGAAGACAGGGCCGGACGACGCGGCTTTTTTGGCGCGACTGGTGTCCTGGTTGAATTCGCGGCTGGAGAGGGTGGTGATGGGCATGGTTTGGGTGCTTTGGGTGAGGGGTGGGATGTAGGAACGTTACTACATTTTGGTGGGGGAGGGCAAGGGGGTTGGGGGTAGTGGCGGGTGCATGGTGGATTGCGCCAGAACAAGCACGCCCGCATTTAACCAACGCTTGGTGCGCAGAAGATCATATGTAATGCTAGATTTGCATAACGAGTCGCGGATCGGGGTGTCCTGCATAGCAAATTTGTGATATGCGGTCAATTGTATTTTACTTGCGGTTATCACAAAAATGCGATACAAATTTTGATATGGACGATCAAGCATTTCACCGATGACCAATGGCGAAGACGTCATTGGTCATGCGGTATCGGTTGCTCCGGCGAAAGCTAGGGCTAAGTATTATGAGCGTCTGAATGGGTTTAAGGATCAGCCACAGCATCTGTGGAACGGTAAACGGAGTAAAGCATTAGAGGGGTATGTTGGACTTGTTGAAATAAGGTTTTTAGTGGGTAACATCCAATATCGGCCAATAGGATTTTTTGGCCCTAATCGCAATGAGTTTACGGTTTTGGTTTGGGCTACGGAAAAAGGTGATGAATTTGTTCCTAAAAATGCCCCAAGTCTCGCAGACGACCGTCGTAAATTGATCGAAGCCAACTCACAGAGGGCACATGTCTGTAATTTCTGACAAAATTCTAAGCGAGTTTTCGGATAAAGAGTTCCGAGATGGCTACGTTGAGTCGCGTGTAAGGAATTTGATTGCCTATCAAATTAGAGCCTTACGCGATCAACGCAACTTATCACAAAAACAATTAGCCGAGAAACTGCCCCACGGCACTCAGAGCGCGGTTTCGCGAGCGGAAGACCCGGAGTATGGCCGTTTATCCGTTACAAGTCTTCTTGAATTAGCTTCTGCCTTTGACGTGGGAGTTACGATCAAATTTTGTAATCATGAAGATTTTTTGTCGCAAACAGCTAATATTTCCCCGAGCAATCTTTGTGCTTTAAGCTATGATCATGCGCGCGTCGCAGCCAAAGTAACTGCGCATCAAAAAGACAATCCGTCGCTGGTGTTCCCGATGGTTTATGCGGGGGACAAAATCCACCATGTGCGGAGTTTGTCTATTGGGTATTTGTCCTCAAATAATGAAACAACTCCAACAGTAAGAGTGTCGGCTTAATGTCAATTATCGGAAATAGGTCTCAGTACTTCAGGCACATCTATAGCAATGGATTTGGACTCCAAACGGGAGGGAATGAAGTAATCCTTTCATTTGGTTTTAAGGACAACCCGCAAGCAAAAGATGAAGAAATAACAAATGAAGTTGCGGTCGTAATGCTCCCAAGCACTCTTAAGTTTCTTGCCCGCTCATTGACAAAATTGGTCGACTTTATCGAAAAAACAGGCGGCACCGAAATTCCAATTGACGAAACAAAGCTTACTGCGATGGACCAGGCATACTCCGAAGCTATTTCTGCCACCGCATCTTTGCCGCCGACTTAGCAATCTCGGTCCGTCACGCCAGAGGCGTGAGTCTTCCTGTGTAGATGCTCGAGAGACGCGACGGTGTATGTTTGCAGGGCGGAGGCACAGGATGCAGAATGGGTCCCATGGGCTTTAGCCGCATAGATTAAGTCGAAGCTGACTCACGCCCGCCGTCGGTGGCGCGGGTGGGTGGCGGAATGCGTTGCGCTTTCCCGCCCTACGAGTGGGGGGATGGGTGAGCAAGCTCACCCATCCGGGTTTTTTAACTACCGCTTTAGTTGGGTGACGTCGCGGACGGCGCCGCGGGCGGCGCTGGTGGTTAGGGCGGCGTAGGCTTGGAGGGCCTGGGAGACGACGCGGGTGCGGTTGGGTTTCCAGGCGTTCTCGCCGAGGGCTTCCATGGCGAGGCGGCGGGCGGCGAGGGTTTCGACTGACAGGGCGGCGCGGAGGATGCGGTTGGGGATGTCGATTTCGATGATGTCGCCTTCTTCCAGGAGGCCGATGTCGCCGCCTTCGGCGGCTTCGGGGGAGACGTGGCCGATGGAGAGGCCGGCGGTGCCGCCGGAGAAGCGGCCGTCGGTTACCAGGGCGCAGACTTTGCCCAGGCCTTTGGATTTGAGGTAGCTGGTGGGGTAGAGCATTTCCTGCATACCGGGGCCGCCTTTGGGGCCTTCGTAGCGGATGATGACGACGTCACCCGCGACGATGCGGTTGCCGAGGATGGCGGAGACGGCGTCGTCCTGGCTCTCGAAAATGCGGGCGGGGCCGGTGAAGACGAGGGCAGAGGGGTCAACGCCGGCGGTTTTTACGATGGCGCCGTCGAGGGCGATGTTGCCGAAGAGGACGGCGAGGCCGCCGTCCGGGCTGAAGGCGTGGGCGGCGTCGCGGATGACGCCGGTGGAGCGGTCGAGGTCCAGGGCATCATAACGGCGGCTTTGGCTGAAGGCCTGGGTGGTGCGCACGCCGCCGGGGGCGGCGAGGTAGAGGGTGCGGGCGGCATCAGAGGCCGGACCAGAAATATCCCATTTGGCGATGGCTTCGCCCACGGTGGGGGCGTGGACGGTGGGGAGGTTGGCATGGATGAGGCCGGCGCGGTTGAGTTCACCCAGGATGGAGAAGATGCCGCCGGCGCGGTGGACGTCTTCCATGTGGACGTCGGATTTTGAGGGTGCCACCTTGCAGAGATTGGGGACGCGGCGCGAGAGGTGGTCGATGTCTTCCATGGTGAAGGCGATTTCGCCCTCGTGCGCGGCGGCGAGGAGGTGGAGGACGGTGTTGGTGGAGCCGCCCATGGCGATGTCCAGCGACATGGCGTTCTGGAAGGCCTCGAAGCTGGCGATGGAGCGGGGGAGCGCGGTGGCGTCGTCTTGCTCGTACCAGCGTTTTGCCAGTTTCACGACGGTGCGGCCGGCTTCGAGGAATAACTCGCGGCGGTCAGCGTGCGTTGCCAGCAGGCTGCCGTTGCCGGGGAGCGAGAGGCCGAGGGCCTCGGTGAGGCAGTTCATGGAATTGGCGGTGAACATGCCCGAGCAGGAGCCGCAGGTGGGGCAGGCGGAGCGCTCGACGGCGTCGGTTTCGGCGTCCGTCACGCTGGGGTCAGCCGCGGCGACCATGGCGGTGATGAGGTCGGCGCGCTCGGTTTTGCCGCCGTGGATGTATTTGCCGGCTTCCATCGGGCCGCCGGAGACGAAGACTACCGGGATGTTGAGGCGCATTGCGGCCATGAGCATGCCGGGGGTGATTTTGTCGCAGTTGGAGATGCAGACGATGGCGTCGGCGCAATGGGCGTTGACCATGTACTCGACGGAGTCGGCGATGAGCTCGCGCGAGGGGAGGCTGTAGAGCATGCCGGAATGGCCCATGGCGATGCCGTCGTCGACCGCGATGGTGTTGAATTCTTTCGCGACGCCGCCGCAGGCTTCGATCTCGCGCGCGACGAGCTGGCCCATGTCTTTCAGGTGGACGTGGCCGGGGACGAACTGGGTGAAGGAGTTGGCAATGGCGATGATGGGCTTGCCGAAGTCACCGTCCTGCATGCCGGTGGCGCGCCAGAGGCTGCGGGCGCCGGCCATGTTGCGGCCGTGGGTGGTGGTGCGGGAGCGGTATGCGGGCATTTGAAGTGTCCTCAAGCGAAAAATCTGCTGGTGCAGCGTTGGGGGCATAAATTCACCCGTTTGCGGGTAAAGGCAAGGTTGCGGCGCGGTTTGGGGTAGGAAGGCCAAGGGGCTTTGCCCCCTGGACCCCCACGAAGGGCCGCGCCCTTCGAACGCATAAATAAGGTTTCTGAGAGGGGCTCGCCGTACGGAACTTGGAGAGGCTAGAGCAAGCCCCTCTCAGAAACCTTGGGTAATGGATTCCAAAGGCGAGCCTTTGGTGGGGGTCCAGGGGGTAAAACCCCCTGGCCTTGCTACCCCTTAAGTATTCATTGCCTCGAAGAAATCGGCGTTGGTTTTGGAGTATTTCAGCTTGTCGAGCAGGAATTCCATGGCGTCGGTGGTGCCCATTTGGCTGAGGATGCGCCGCAGGACCCACATTTTGGAGAGCGTGGATTTTTCGACCAGCAGTTCTTCCTTGCGGGTGCCGGACTTGGTGATGTCGATGGCGGGGAAGGTGCGTTTGTCGGAGAGCTTGCGGTCCAGGATGATTTCCGAGTTGCCGGTGCCTTTGAACTCTTCGAAGATGACTTCGTCCATGCGGCTGCCGGTGTCGATGAGGGCGGTGGCGATGATGGTGAGGGAGCCACCTTCCTCGATGTTACGCGCGGCGCCGAAGAAGCGTTTGGGGCGCTGCAAAGCGTTGGCGTCGACGCCGCCGGTGAGCACCTTGCCCGACGAGGGGACGACGGTGTTGTAGGCGCGGGCGAGGCGGGTGATGGAGTCCAGCAAAATGACCACGTCGCGCTTGTGTTCGACCAGGCGTTTGGCTTTTTCCAGCACCATTTCGGTGACCTGGACGTGGCGGGTGGCGGGTTCATCGAAGGTGGAGGCGACGACTTCGCCCTTCACGGAGCGGGACATGTCGGTGACTTCCTCGGGCCGTTCATCGATGAGCAGGACGATGAGGAAGACTTCCGGGTGGTTGGCCGAGATGGCCGCCGCGATGTTTTGCAGCATGACGGTTTTGCCGGTGCGGGGCGGGGCGACCACGAGGGCGCGCTGGCCTTTGCCGATGGGGGCAATGAGGTCGATGACGCGCGAGGTGTTGTCCTTGACCGTGCCTTTGGCGGTGGGTTCGGAGACCTCGACCTCCATCTTTAAGCGCGAGGTGGGGTACAGCGGGGTCAGGTTGTCGAAGTTGATACGGTGCTTGACCGCTTCGGGGGATTCGAAATTGATTTTGTCGACTTTTGCCAGCGCGAAGTAGCGCTCGCCTTCCTTCGGGGCCTTGATTTCGCCGTCGACGGTGTCGCCGGTGCGGAGGCTGAAGCGGCGGACCTGGGCGGGGGAGACGTAGATGTCTTCCGGGCCGGGGAGGTAGTTGGCTTCCGGGTTGCGCAGGAAGCCGAAGCCGTCGGGGAGGACTTCCAGGGTGCCGTCGCCGCGGATGATCTGGTCGTTTTCCGCGAAGGCTTTGAGGATGGCGAACATCATGTCCTGCTTGCGCAGGGAGGAGGCGTTCTCGACCTCGAGTTCCTCCGCGAGAGTGAGGAGGTCGGTGGGCGATTTGGCCTTGAGTTCGGCAAGATGCATGGAGGGTCCGATTCGAAGTGCGCGCCGGACGGGGCCGGGCGAAATGGGTAGGTGGAAAGGTTGCAAGCTGAAAATAGCTGCGCCGGCGCGAATGGCCTGGGCGCTACATGAGGGTTTTGCCCTGAAACGTCAAGGCGGCGGCGCTGTGAGCGGGTAGCGCCCTGGAGTTGCGAAATCGTTAGTTACAGGGGTGGGGAAAATCGCCTAATCTGCGGGCCATGAAGATTGCTCTGTATCAAGGCCCTGGTGTGATTAACGACCCGGACGCGGCTTTTGCGTTGATGGAGCGCCGGGCGGTGGAGGCCAAGGCAAGCGGCGCGGATTTGCTGCTGATGCCGGAGATGTTTCTCTCGGGCTATAATATAGGGCCGGAGAATGCGCTGAAATATGTGGTGACGGCGGCGGGGCTGGCGCCGGCGCGGCGGGTTGCCAAGGCGCACGGGATTGCGCTGGTGTTTGGCTATCCGGAGCTGGTGGGTGAGGAGGTGGCCAATTCGGCGGTGCTGATTGGGCCGGATGGGGAGATTTTGCTGAATTACCGCAAATCGCATTTGTTTGGCGACCTGGACCGGGCGATGTTCAAGCATGTGGGGACTGAGTTTCCGGTGGCGAAGCTGGGCGGGCAGACGGTGGGACTGTTGATTTGTTATGACATTGAGTTTCCCGAGCCGGCGCGGCGGTTGGCGCTGGCGGGGGCGGATATTATATTGGTGCCGACGGCGCAGATGGTGCCCTACGACCAGGTGGCGCGGCATGTGATCCCGGCGCGGGCGTATGAGAACCAGGTGTATTTGGCCTATGCCAACCATAGCGGTGAGGACGATGGGCTGAGCTACATCGGGCTTTCCAGCATTTGCGGGCCGGATGGCAACGTGCTGGCGGCGGCCGGGACGGGCGAGGAGATGCTGCTGGCGCAGGTTGAGCCGGCGCACCATGCCGCGGTGCGGCGGGCGGACCCGTTGCTGGCGGACCGCCGGCCGGAGCTTTATGGGGCGCTGGCGGGGGCGCCCGCAAAATAAGGTCTCGGCGGAGCCGCCAAAATAAAGGTTCGGGGGCGGCGGCAAGATAGGGATTCTGGGCGCCGGCAAAATAGGGTTTGATCGGGGGGTGGAATGCTTTCATACTTCCGGATGAAGGGGATACGCTATGATTTTACAGGCCATTTTAGCCAATAAGCCGGCCGGGTTTATTTCCGTGACCGAGGATTTATCCATTAGCGCGGTGATTGGCATTCTCGCGGAGAAGCATATCGGCGCCGTGCTGGTGGTGGGACCGGGCAATAGCTTGGTCGGGATATTGAGCGAGCGCGATGTTGTGCGCAGCCTGGCCGCCAATGCCGCGCTGACGCTGAATATGACGGTGGCGCAGCTGATGACTCCCAACCCCGCCACCGCCACCCCGGCGACGACGGTGGAGGAGGCGATGGAGTCCATGACCAATGGAAGGTTCCGGCATCTGCCGATTATGAACGATGGGCAGTTGGTGGGGCTGGTGAGCATCGGCGACGTGGTGAAGGCGCGGATTGACCAGCAGAAGTATGAGGTGGAGACGCTGCGCACCTATGTGGTGGGTGGCGCGTCGTAATCCTTAACGCGGGTTGCGCATGACGATGGGGCGCGAGAGGACGGGGCGGCAGCGGGGTTGTGACGTGGCCTGCACGCGCCAGGTTTCCTGGACTTCGCGGTAGCGGGCGAGCGCCCAGCCGAGTGCGGAGATGATGGTAAAAGCCATGATGGGAAGAAAAACCAGACGGGCCATGTGATGCTCCTGCGGGTGTGGATGACAGCTACAGGTTGTGCCCGAGGCGGGTTAACAGGCGATTTGCAATTGCGGGGTTTTTGGCCGTGAATCCTAATATGTTGGTAATCTGGCGCTGGCGGGATTTGAGCCATGTTTGACGCACGTTTGACCCATGTCATTGACTCAGCGGCGCGGCTGGGGCTTTCCTCCGCGATAAACTCAAAAATGGCCAGCCATGCATAAGTTTCTTGTTAAATGTGACGAAGCCCTCAAGGAGATTTCCGCGCAGGGGCGCTACCGGCGCTTTGTGGCGCTGGAGAAGCTCGCGGACCGGTTTCCGTATTATTCGGTGACCATGGAGGGGCGGACCCGCGACATTCTGGTGTGGTCGTCCAATGATTATCTCGCCATGGGGACCGATCCGGTGGTGATCGAGGCTTCGATTGATGCCGCGCGGCGGATGGGTGCGGGTGCCGGCGGGACGCGCAATATCGCGGGGTCTTCGCCGTTGCATGTGGCGCTGGAGGAAGAGCTGGCGGATTTGCATGGCAAGGATGCGGCGCTGCTGTTTACCTCGGGGTATGTGTCCAACCAGGCATCGTTGAGCGCGATTTTGAACTCGCTGCCGGATTGGCATGTGTTCTCCGATGCGCAGAACCATAATTCGATGATTGTGGGCATCAAGGATGCGCGCAAGGCGACCGTGCATGTGTTCAAGCACAATGACATGGCGGATTTGGAGCGGCTGCTGGCGGCGGCGCCGGCGGATGCGCCGAAGATGATCGCGTTCGAGAGCGTGTACTCGATGGATGGCGATATCGCGCCGATGCGCGAGATTTGCGATCTGGCGGAGAAGTACAACGCGCTGACGTATCTGGATGAGGTGCATGCGGTGGGCATGTACGGCGCGCATGGCGGCGGGGTTTCGGAGCGCGACGGGGTGGCGCACCGGATTACGATTATCGAGGGCACGCTGGCGAAGGCTTATGGGTGCCACGGCGGGTATATTACCGGCGACTTTAAAGTGCTGGATTATATTCGCTCGGTTGCGGCTGGGTTTATTTTCACCACCGCGCTGCCGCCCCCGACCGTGGCGGCTGCATTGGCTTCGGTGCGGACGTTGAAGGCGGATAATGCGCGGCGGGCGCTGCTGTTTGACCGCGCCGAGACGTTGAAGGCGAAGTTCCGCGCGGCGGGGCTGCCGGTGATGGATAGTTCCAGCCATATCGTGCCGTTGATGATTGGCAATGCGGCGAAGGCGACGCAGGTTTCGATGCGCTTGATCCGTGAGTACGGAATGTATGCGACGCCGATTAACTATCCGACGGTGCCGGCGGGAACGGAGCGGCTGCGCTTTACGCCGGGGCCCAAGCATACGGATGAAATGATGGACGGGCTGGTGGCGGCACTGCAGAAGATTCTGCTGACCGAGCCCGCTGTTGCCAGCGCCTGAGCCGTGGATTTAGGGCTGACGGGCAAGATTGTTCTTATTACCGGTGGCTCGAAGGGGATTGGGCTGGCTTGTGCCCAGGGGTTTGTAGCCGAGGGGGCGCGGGTGGTGATTTGCTCGCGCGGGCAAGGGAATATTGACGAGGCGCTGCGGGAATTGCCGGGTGCCGTGGGGGTTGCCGCCGATCTGACCGATGCCGATGCCGCCGCCGCGATGGTGGCGCGGGTGGAGGAGGCGGTTGGGCCGATTGATGTGCTGGTGAACAGTGCTGGGGCGGCCAAGCGGGCGCCGGTGGATGAGTTGACGCCGGCGGCTTGGCGGGCAGCGATGGATGCGAAGTATTTCAGTTATATTCATGTGATCGACCCGGTGATTAAGCGCATGGCGGCGCGCGGGGCCGGGGTGATTGTGAATGTGATCGGGAATGGCGGGAAAGTGCCGAATCCGATTCATATTGCCGGGGGGGCGGCCAATGCGGCGCTGATGCTGGCGACGGCGGGGCTGGGCAATGCCTATGCGGCGCGCGGCGTGCGAGTGGTGGGGGTGAACCCGGCCGCGACCGAGACCGAGCGGCTTGCCGAGGGGTTGAACGCGGCGGCGCGGGCGGCGGGCGTGAGCCTGGAGGAAGCGCGCGGGCAGATGCTGGCGGGGATTCTTTGCGGGCGGCTGGCGCGGCCGGACGAGATTGCCGATGCGGTGCTGTTTTTGGCCTCGGAGCGGGCGAGTTACATCAATGGCGTGAACATTTCCGTGGATGGCGCGATGGCGCCGGTGGTTTTATAAGTTTTTGTGTCAAAACGGCACAAGCGCTGCCCTGGGGCTGCGCTGCATTTTGCTGAATACCGGGAATCGGGCATAAAGCCGGTTAGCGGATGGGGGCTGCCCAACGAGGTGGCGCCGCCGTGACGTGCTTCGCTGATCGTAAATAAACTTAAAAAACACCGGAGAGACATACAATGAAACTTGCCAATCCCGCGCCGCTCGGATTGTTCGGCTTTGCGCTTACCACCTGGCTGCTGAGCTTGGTTAATGCCGGCTTTTTGCCGGGTACGTCTGTTCCCATCGTGCTGGCCATGGCGTTTGCCTTTGGCGGGGCGGCGCAGTTTTGTGCCGGGCTGATGGAGATGGCGAAGGGTAATACGTTCGGCTTTGTCGCGTTTTGCTCCTATGGCGCGTTTTGGTTGAGCTTTGCGCTGTTCGCGAAGTTTTTTGGCGATGGCGTGCCGGGTGCGGCGGTGGGCTGGTACTTGCTGGTGTGGGGCGCGTTCACCTTTGCGATGTGGATTGGCACGTTTGCGCTGAACCGCGCGTTGTTCCTGATCTTTCTGGCGCTGTGGCCGACGTTCTTCCTGCTTGGGCTGGCGCCGATTACCGGTGTTGCGGAGCTGACGACGCTGGGCGGTTACGGCGGGTTGATTACGGCGCTGCTGGCGTTCTATCTGGGGGCCGCGGATATTATCAACGAGGCGCATGGCAAAACCATACTCCCGGTTGGCGCGCGTAGCTGAAGTTTTTGCTTCCTGGGGGTGGGTCGCCACCCCCAGGCCTGATTTGTAAGAAAGAAGAAAAAATGACTGATTATCCCAGCCTTTATGCGCAATGGCAGGCCAACCCGGATGCCTATTGGGCGCAGGCGGCCAAGCTGATTGACTGGGACAAGGCGCCGGAGCGGATATTTGATGGCGCGAGGGGGCCTTATGGGACGTGGTTCCCGGATGCGTGGCTGAATACGTCGTTTAATTGCCTGGACCGGCATGTGGCGGCGGGGCGGGGCGGGAATACCGCGCTGATCTGGGATTCGCCGATGGAAGGGCGGATTGAACATATTACCTATGAGCAGGTGCTGCGCCGGGTTGAGAAAATCGCTGGGGCGCTGGCGGCGTTGGGGGTGACCAAGGGCGACCGCGTGGTGGTGTATATGCCGATGGTTCCCGAGGCGGCATTTGCCATGCTGGCGTGCGCGCGGCTCGGGGCGATCCACTCCATGGTGTTTGGCGGGTTTGCGGCACCGGAGCTGGCGGCGCGGATTACCGATGCGGCGCCGAAAGTGGTGATTGCGGCCTCCTGCGGGTTGGAGCCGGGGCGGATTGTGACCTACAAGCCGATGCTGGATGCGGCGCTGAAGCTCTCGCCGCATAAGCCTGCGGCTTGCTTGATTTTCCAGCGGGCGGCGAGCCGGGCGGAACTGGTGGCTGGGCGGGATTTTGATTTTGTGGAGGCTGAGGCCGCCGCCGCGCCGCATGGGCCGGTGAGCGTGGAGGGGTCGCACCCGCTTTATATATTGTATACCTCGGGCACGACGGGCCGGCCTAAAGGGGTGGTGCGCGATAATGCCGGGCATGCGGTGGCGCTGGCGCAGACGATGAAGACGACGTTCCCCGCCGGGCCGGGCGACGTGATCTGGGCGGCGGCTGACGTGGGCTGGGCCGTGGGGCACTCTTACCTCGTGTATGCGCCGCTGTTGGCGGGGGCGACCTCGATTATGTACGAAGGCAAGCCGACCGGCACGCCTGATGCGGGCGCGTTTTGGCGCGTTGCGGCGGAGCATAAGGCGAAAATTTTGTTTACGGCGCCGACGGCGTTGCGGGCGATTAAGCAGCAGGACCCGGAGGGGGCGTTTATTCCCAAATATGATTTGTCCGGGTTGCAGGCGCTGTTTCTGGCGGGGGAGCGGTGCGATCCGCCGACCGCGATTTGGATTGAGGCGCTGCTGAAGAAACCGGTGATTGATAATTACTGGCAGACCGAGACCGGCTGGCCGATTACGGCGCGGTTTTTGGGGCTGGGGCTGACGCCGTTCAAGCCGGGGTCGGGCGGGCGGCCCTCGCCGGGGTATGATATTGTGCCGTTGGATGAGAACGGGGAGATGGTGCCGGCGGGGCATACCGGGAATTTGTGCATCCGGCTGCCGATGCCGCCTGGTTGCGGGCCGACGCTGTGGCAGAATGACGAGGGGTATCGCAGTGCGTATTTGACCTCGTTCCCTGGGTGGTATCGCACCGGGGATGCCGGGATGATTGATGCCGATGGCGATGTGTGGGTGATGGGGCGGACGGATGACATTATTAATGTCGCCGGACACCGGCTTTCCACCGGGGCGATGGAGGAAGTGCTGGCGATGCATAAGGATGTCGCCGAATGCGCGGTGATCGCCAAGGCGGATGCGCTGAAGGGGGAGATCCCTTACGGGTTGGTGGTGCTGAAGGCAGGCAGCGACCGGGTGGCGGCGGAAATTGAGAAGGAGCTGATTGCGCTGGTGCGCGAGAAGATCGGGCCGGTGGCGGCGTTCCGCGATGTGATGGTGGTGCAGCGGTTGCCCAAGACGCGGTCGGGGAAGATTTTGCGGGCGACGATCCGCAAGATTGCCAATGGCGAGGCGGTGACGGTGCCGGGGACGATTGAGGATGTGAGTGTGCTGGAGCAGATTTCCGAGGCGTTTGCGCGGTAGGGGGCTGGATGCATGGGCCCGGTGGTGTAAGATGCTTCGCTTTTGCGCCATGCGGGGGTATGCGTGGCGGCATAACCTGAACAGGAAACGCTGCTATGGAAAAGTCGATGTATGGGATGTCAGTTGGTAGTTTTGTGCCGATGCTGGAGAGTTTTGTGGCGATTCTCGATAAGGGGGCGGCACATGCGGCGGAGCAGAAAATTGATCTGGTGAAGGCGCGGCTGGCGCCGGATATGTTTGATCTGGGCCAGCAGGTGCAGATTGCCTGCGAGCATGCCAGGAGCGGGGTGCTGCGGCTGCTGGGCGAGGAGCCGCCGGCGTTTGCCTTCGCCGAGGCTAGCCTTGCGGATTTGCAGGCCAGCGTGGCCGGGACCATCGCGTTTTTGAACGGCGTGGATGCGGCCGGGTTTGATGGGGCTGCCGTGCGGGTGTGCACCCTGATGCTGCCCGGCGAGATGCGGCTGGCGATGCCGGGGCAGGAGTTTTTGCGGGCCTGGATGCTGCCGAATTTCTATTTTCACCTGGTGACGGCGTACGATATTATGCGGGCCAATGGCGTGGTGATTGGGAAAGCAGATTATTTGAGCCAGGTTGGCGCGTATATGCGCCCGGTTGGGTAGTTAAGTTAAGGCCAGGGGGTGGAACCCCTTGGCCTTAACTTATTCCTCGCTGCCGATAACCAGCTCGACCGGGAGTTTGGCGCGTTTTTTGACGCGGTAGGGTTCTTGCGACCAGTAGAAATCGGCGAGGAGCCAGTGGCGGGGTGGGTCTGAGCCCATGACGATGGTGTCGCAGTTGAGGCGGGCGGCTTGCGCGTTGATGCGTTTGGAGGGGTTGCGGGTGGCGGCGACCACGCCGGTGGCCTCGAAGCCGAGGCGTTTGAGTTCGGCGATGGCATCGGCGACTTGGCTGCGTTGTTGGGCCCATTCCTGTTTTGAGGGGAGCAGCCAGGGGTTGGGGAAGCCGAGTGCGACGCCCCAGATGCGGGCGATTGAGATGAGGTTGATTTTTCCGGATTTGCCCGCCATCGCGCTGGCTTGCGCGATGGCGGCTTTGCTGAAGGGTCTGCCTTCCGAGGCCAGGAGAATGTTAGTCACCGGCGCCCTGGTAGATACCCTGTGAGGCGCGCACGCGCGGGTTTTCGATGTAGGTGCGGTACCAGTAGAAGGGCAGGTAGGCGAAGAGCACGGCCCAGCCCAGCCAGTAGTAGAGGCGCGCGTTGCCCATGGCCGAGTAGACGTAGCCGCCGTAGGACCAGATGACGAAATAGAACGCGGCCATGGCGAGGGCGACCCACTTCATGAATTCGGGCAGTTTGAAGGGGCGGTTGGCGTCTTTTTTGTCCTGGCGGAGGATGAAGTAGCCGATGAGGACGGGGATGAACGAGGCGGTGTAGCCGACGTTGGAGAAGGTGTAGATTTGCACCGCGCCGCCCATGAAGACCACGATCAACGAGCAGAACACGTTGAAGGCCATGGCGTTGGCGGGGACGCCGTGTTTGTTGAGGCGTTGGAAGAAGCGGGGGAATTCGCCGTCCAGCGCCATTTGGTAGAGGGCGCGCCCAGACCCCATGATGGCGTTGAGGGCCGAGAGCGCCAGGGCGATGATGAGCATGCCGGCGATCAGCCAGTCCAGCGCGCCGCCGATGTTGGGGAAGAGTTTGCTGGCGAAGGTGACGAAGATGGCTTTGGGGTCCGCCAGGGCCGAGTTGGAGAGGGCTTTGGCGCCGAGCACGACGACGAAGGCGATGGGGATGAGGGTGTAGATGAAGACGCCGTAGCCGCCTTCGAGGTTCAGGGCGATTTTGGCGTCGCGGGCCGGGTCGGCGCATTCACCGATGTAGCAGGCCGCGGCTTCCATCGCGATGACGTTCCAGGTGAGCAGGAAGGAGTAGGCGATGTAGACCGTGAGCCAGTTGTAGCCGCTCATGGGGGTGAAGAAGCCGGTGCCGTCCAGGTGTTTGAAGCCGGAGAGTTCGCTGAGGTGGACCACGGAGGGGGAGAAGATCCAGGCGACGGCGATGAAGGTGAGCGGCACCATGGAGAGGAAGGCGAGGATTTTGGCGAAGCCGGCGCCAAAGCGGATGCCCAGGTAGGCGGGGATGAAGAACAGCAGCAGGCCGGCGACGGAGATGCCAAGAGTCCAGTAGGCAATGGGGGTGCCGAGCGGGTTGATGCCGGCCGTGGTGTTGAGGCCGAACATGGCGGCTATGTAGAAGGAGGCGAGGATCATGTTGAGGGGGCCGACGGGGAACCAGCCGAGCCAGTACATCCAGGCGGTGACGCCGTTGATGTGTTTGGCGAAGCGCGGCCAGCGGTCCTTGAAGGCGGGGTAGGCATAGGAGGGCGCGCCGCCGGTGCGCTCGGGCATCATGGCGGCGAGCTCGGCGAGGAAGAGGCAGAGCAGCCAGCCGGTGAGGGTGATGACGATGGTGACCGGGATGCACGCGGCGCCGAGGGTTGTGACCATGACCGGGGCAATGCCGGTGACCAGGATGGTGCCGGCCAGGCCGATGACGAAGGCGCCCATCCATCCGGTTTCGCGCTTTAGCTCATGCGCGGTGTAGGACATTTCGTCGCTGGCGGAATTCGGTAGATTTTCGACACCCGGATTGTTCTGGGTCATGTTTTTGTTTCCCCTCTTATGCCCAGATTTTGGGCATTGGCACGCGGTTTTTGTGAATTTTCTTGATATAGCGTAAGCGCAGGCATAGGCGTCGTATAGTTCCTAGCTTGAAATAAGCATTCCTCTAAAGCAAGAAAAAAGTTTAAAATGTCCGTAATAAATAATGCGCCGCGCGGCGGGGTTGGCCAGGCTGGGGCCGGAGATCGTTTAGAGTACGGTGATGGGGTCGCCGGGGCGGATGGTGCCGGGGGTGATGACTTGCGCGAATATGCCGAGATCGATGTGGCCGAAGTTTTCGCGCAGTTCGCGTACGGGGTTGGCGTCGCGGATGGCGGTGCCGGGGTTGACGGTTGTGGCGGCGCAGCGGTCGATCCGTTCCTGGACTTGCAGGGTGGCGGCGCCGATTTGCAGGGTTTTGCCGAGGAGTTCGAATTCGGCCCAGGCGGGGATTTCCTCGATATAGATGTTGGCGCGGAAGCGGCGTTTATCGCGGGGGGCGCCGGCGGCGGCTTCCAGGGCGCGCAGGGAGCCGTGGCCGATGAGGCTGAGGACCTGGGTCTTGTGGTCGCAGAAGCTGTGGGCCTGGAAATAATGGAAGACGGGACGCTGGCCGAGGGGGCCGGTGCGGGATTCATCGCCGAGGTAGGTGGTGAGGTAGGCGGTTAGGGCGGCGCGGCCCGCGGGTTCGAGCGGGTTGGCGGTGATCACGGCGCCGTCCGGGGCGGTGATGGTGAGTTCGTTGGTGGACTCGTTGAAGCGGGTTTGCAGCAGGGCGATGCTGGCGTTGCGCAGCAGGCACATGAAGTTTGATTTGGAGATCCAGCCTGGATTTTCCGGGTCCAGCGTGGCGTCGCCCTGGGCGAGGGCGAAGGCGCGGTCCCACGGGATGCAGCGGCCTTGGGTGAGCGTGGCGCTGGTCAGCAGCTCGGGCGTCAGGCCTTTGACCGGGTAGCGGTAGAGCGATTCAATCTTCATCGAGTACCCCCTCTTGAGCTAGATCATGGCGGTGCCAATATGGATTTGGCAAGATGTCGTTGCCTGTTCAGGGACAACTGACTTGCTGTTGCCTTTTTAAGGGACGGATGAGGGAGATTACATATGGATTTTGAGAAATTTACCGAGCGGGCGCGCGGCTTTGTGCAGGCGGCGCAGACGATCGCCATGCGCGAATATAATCAGCAGATTACGCCGGAGCATTTGCTGAAGGCGTTTCTGGATGATGAAGAGGGCGCGGCGAGCGGGTTGATCCGGATGGCCGGGGGTGATGCCGCCGGGGCCAAGCTGGCGGTGGATGCCGCGGTGGCGCGGGTGCCTAAAGTGCAGGGTGCGGGTGCTGGGACGCCGAGCATTACGCCGGATATGGTGCGGGTGCTGGATGCGGCGCAGCAGCAGGCGACCAAGGCGGGCGATGAATTCGTGGCGCAGGACCGGGTGCTGATTGCGCTGGCGGCGAGCGATACGCCGGCGGGACGGGCGTTGAAGGCGGCGGGTGCGAGTGCGCAGGCGCTGGAGCGCGCGGTGGCCGAGGTTCGGAAAGGACGGAAAGTGGATAGTGCGACGGCGGAACAGCAGTTTGATGCGCTGAAGAAATATGCGCGCGATGTGACGCAGCTGGCGCGCGACCAGAAATTGGACCCGGTGATTGGCCGCGATGAGGAAATCCGGCGGACGATTCAGGTGCTGGCGCGGCGGACCAAGAATAATCCGGTGCTGATCGGCGAGCCGGGCGTGGGCAAGACCGCGATTGTGGAAGGCTTGGCGCTGCGGATTGTGAACGGGGATGTGCCGGAATCGCTGAAGAACAAGAAAGTGCTGGCGCTTGATTTGGGCGCGCTGGTGGCCGGGGCGAAATATCGCGGTGAGTTCGAGGAGCGGCTGAAAGCCGTGCTCAAGGAGATTGAGAGCGCGGAAGGCGAGGTGATTTTGTTCATCGACGAGATGCACACGCTGATTGGCGCGGGCAAGGGCGATGGGGCGATGGATGCATCGAACCTGTTGAAGCCGGAGCTGGCGCGCGGGGCGTTGCATTGCGTGGGCGCGACGACGCTCGATGAGTATCGCAAGCATGTGGAGAAAGATGCGGCGCTGGCGCGGCGGTTTCAGCCGGTGTTTGTCGATGAGCCGAGTGTGGCGGATACCATCTCGATTTTGCGCGGCATTAAGGAAAAGTATGAGCTGCACCATGGCGTGCGGATTTCCGATGCGGCGCTGGTGGCGGCGGCGACGCTCTCCAACAGGTACATTACCGACCGGTTTTTGCCGGATAAGGCGATTGATCTGATGGACGAGGCGGGCTCGCGGCTGCGCATGCAGGTGGATAGCAAGCCGGAGGAGCTGGACGAGCTGGACCGCCGGCTGGTGCAGTTGAAGATTGAGCGCGTGGCGCTGCGCAAGGAGGACGATGCGGCCTCACGCGAGCGGCTGGGCAAGCTGGAGCACGAGTTGGCGGCGCTGGAGGAGAAATCTGACACGTTGACCACGAAGTGGCGGGCCGAGAAAGACCAGCTGACCGAGACGCAGAAGCTGAAGGAACAGTTGGACCAGGCGCGGGGCGAAGTGGAGCTGGCACAGCGTAAGGGGAATCTGGCCCGGGCTTCCGAGCTGCTGTATGGCGAAATCCCTGAGTTGGAGAAGAAACTGGCGGCGCATAATGAGGGGCGGCTGGTGGATGACGCGGTGACGGAAGAGAGCATCGCGGCGATTGTGTCGCGCTGGACCGGGGTGCCGGTGGAGAAGATGCTGGAAGGCGAGCGGGCGAAACTGCTGAAGATGGAAGACAGCTTGCGCAACCGCGTGGTGGGGCAGGAGACGGCGCTGATTGCGGTCTCCAACGCCGTGCGGCGGGCGAGGGCGGGGTTGCAGGATCCGGGCCGGCCGATTGGCAGCTTTTTGTTCCTGGGGCCGACGGGCGTGGGCAAGACCGAGCTGACCAAGGCGCTGGCGGAATTTTTGTTCGATGATGAGCGGGCGATGGTGCGCTTCGACATGAGCGAGTTCATGGAGAAGCATGCGGTGTCGCGGTTGATCGGCGCGCCGCCTGGTTATGTGGGGTATGATGAGGGGGGCGTGCTGACTGAAGCGGTGCGGCGCCGGCCTTATCAGGTGATTTTGTTCGACGAGGTCGAGAAGGCGCATGAGGATGTGTTCAATATCCTGCTGCAAGTTTTGGACGACGGGCGGTTGACGGATGGGCAGGGGCGGACGGTTGATTTCCGCAATACCATCATCGTGCTGACCTCCAACCTGGGCTCGGATATTTTGGCGGCGCAGGCGGAGGGCGAGGATGTGCGCATGGCGGAAGCCGCGGTGATGGCGCGGGTGCGTGACCATTTCCGGCCGGAGTTTTTGAACAGGCTGGATGAGATCGTGCTGTTCCGGCGCTTGCAGCGGCAGGATATGGGGACGATCGTGACGATCCAGTTGCGGCATTTGGAGGCGCTGCTGGCGGACCGGAATATCCGGATTACGCTGGACCAGGGGGCGAGGGATTGGCTGGCGGAGGCGGGGTATGACCCGGTTTATGGGGCGAGGCCGTTGAAGCGGGTGATCCAGCGCAATTTGCAGAACCCGTTGGCCGGGCTGATCCTGGAGGGGGCCGTGAAGGATGGCGAGAGCGTGCAGGTGAGTGCTTCCGACGCCGGATTGGTGATTGCGGGGCATCTAGCCGAGGCGGCGTAAGCGTGGTTTCCTCCGAGGGGTGATTTTATCCTTCGGAGGAAGTTTTTATGAGCCAGACCGCGCTGCTCGTGATTGATGCGCAGAATGTTTATGCGGCGGCGGATTCGCCGTTGCGTGTGCCGGGGATTGCGGAGTCGCTGGGGAATATCAATGCGCTAATACGGGCGTTTGATGCGAGCGGCCGGCCGGTGATTTATGTACGGCATGTGCACCGGGCGGATGGGCGCGATGCAGGGCGGATGTTCGATTTTGCCGGGACCGCGGAGCCGGTTGGGTTCGTGGAGGGCAGTGCCGAGGCTGCGTATATTCCGGAGCTGCTGCAGGTGCCGGGCGGGCTGCATGTGACCAAGCGGCGGTATTCCAGCTTTGAGGGCACCGAGCTGGAGGCGATTCTGCGCAGCCTAGGCGCGGATACCGTGGCGATTTGCGGGTATATGACGAATTTCTGTTGTGATTCGACGGCGCGCGCGGCGCATGACCGCGATTACTTTGTTGATTTCATTTCCGATGCGACCGGGGCGCCTGATTTGGGTGAAAATTTTGTGCAGGCGCAGATTATTGAGGCGGTTTGTACGACGCTGAGCGCAGGGTTTGCGCGGGTTTATGGCACTGCGGCGTACTTGGAGATGTTAGCTTAGAGGCGGCATGCGTTAACGGCATGGCGGAAATGTTGCAGCGCGAAAGATGAGGGTTTCCGTGGAGATTTAGCGGTGGGCCGTGAAAAACCGGCGGTTTCTGGTGGTTTGAAAGTGTGTGAACGTGCGTTGACAGCCTGGGTAAGTCAGGCGTAGAACCCGCTCCACGCTGAGACGACGCGGACGGAACCAAGGCATCGGAAACGATGCCTTTTATGTCCGCCACTAGTCAAGGCAAAAGTTGCTACCGTTATTTGACAATTGAATAGGCTGGGAAGGGATACGTTGGTGGCGTTTCCGGGCTGCGGAGTGATCTGTGGTTTGGGTTTTTGTTAGGCCTTTTGGTTTGGCGGAGATTGGTGATGATTGATT